>OIZP01000274.1_pt1 | contig 34415 bp, 35 predicted proteins | sample 1588531 | NCBI WGS metagenome assembly OIZP01 (sample SAMN03283283) | human gut metagenome | biome: human-associated habitat; material: feces | host: Homo sapiens | place: Peru | collected 2012
CATGCTTAAGACGCGCCGCCAGCGTTCGTTCTGAGCCAGGATCGAACTCTCCATGCCTATTTCCTCGGCCCCCGAGGGGACCGGAGATCTCCATAAACACGCAGAGCCTCAAAAGGCCCTCTCATCTTCTCGAATCTGACCGCCTATAACACACACCGACAAAACTGCTCTCCTACTGTACGCTCTTTCTGTCGTTTCTTCTTTCCTTCCCTTAAACTGTCAAATAACGGCGATATAAACTAGCAGCCATGCTGCCTAATATTTTTTATTTTGTTCCTTTGTTTTCAAAGGGTGAGATAGAATATATAACTGTGAAGAAATATTGTCAATAGCAAATTTCAAAAAAAATATAAAATTTATTAAATTTTTTCTGTTCCGAATAAAAAAAGCAGACGTTTTCAGCCTGCTTCCATTTATTTATGGAGTATAAAACTTTTAACTTCCTAGTTTTCCTCGTAATCAGTGTTTTCTTCCGCTGGCAAGTCAGTTTCTTCATATTCGCCGCTGTCATAATCATCATCAGCAGGAAGAACAACCATCTGGGACTGCACTGCGCTCTGAATTTCCTCTTCAGCTATCGCATCGACCAAGTCCTTTGCCTGCGCCCTTGTAAAGTACAAAAGATTTCCGCCGTATTCAATTTGAGTGTCGCCCTTTCTTTGATTTGACTTTGTAGAAGGAATTTTTATGCAGAAATAAGGAGACTTTCCGACAAAAACATAGCCCATGGAAATTTTAGGGTCAGCATAAGAAGAATACTGGAAAGGTCCCCATTCAATTTTTGCACGGGCATATTCATAAGTCGCCTTGTATTTTTTCTGATTACGGTCAAGTTTTTTTTCTTCAAAATCCTTTAAATAAGCATTGTAAGAAGTGATAACAGCTTTGCGCGCATCTTTGTCCAAAAGAAGACGCTCCTTGTTCGGCATATTTTTATAGACAATTCCTGCCGTTCCGTTCTTTGGGAAAAGCATAACGGAAAAATCTTTTGCCTCAAGCTCATTAACAAAAATTTTTCTTAGCCTGAAAGTTCCAGAGCCAAGCTCAACAGGATCGAATTTTCCAAGCTTTACAATTTCAATTTCCTGCTTTACCTTTGGAGTTCTTGCCGCAAACGACAACGCAGCCATTGTTCCGACCATTATAAACAAAATTTTCTTTTTCATATTTTCCTCTATTTAATTAAGTTCTTCCATTCCGTTCAGAAGATTCTTTAAAGCGCAAAGCTCATCATTTGTGAATGTTACGCCTTTTCCCATTTTTTGATGCTCGGAATCCCAGGAACGTATGTCGTACTTTGCAGGACGACCTCCCCAAGATACAAAATTCAACTCAAGGTTCCAGCCAGACTTTGATGTGGAAAGAACACCGATATTTTTCTTTATATCCGGCGGAGTAAAACCTTCAGACATTGCCATAAAATCCTCCGACAAAATATGCGCCTCACTTTTATAGAAACAACCGCTCACAAAACAAAAAGTTACAGGCGTTTTTTAGCTTTTATATTAATGCCGTTTGTCTTTTTTGTCATCAATAAAATTCCATTCTAAAACAAAACGTATTACACTTTTTACGCAATCTGTTTATTGCCGAAATGCAATTAGTATTATATATTGATAGTAAGCAAAATCGCTTTTATGAAAACTGAAATTCAAAAGGCAGACAAAGCTTTTCGTTTTTTTACTTTATGGAGGAAAAATGATTAAAAGTAAACTTGTATTGGCAGCATTCGCAGCCATGTCGCTTGCACTGATCTCGTGCGGCTCATCGCCAAAAGAAGAGCCAGAGATTCAAGAAGAGAATGTTTCTGAAAACACAGCAGAAGAATCTCAAGACCAACAGCAAATTTCCGAAGACACCGAAGAGTCAAATGAAGCAACACTCAGCAAAATTGAGTCTTCAAGACAGGACGCAATAAATGCCGGCGCGCAGAACGCAGCTCCAGACGCATTTAACGCCGCAGAAGAAGAATACAATTCTGTAAAAGCAGCAATGGAGCAAGGCGAAGATGTTTCTGCAAGGCTAAAAGATCTCCTTGCATGCTATCAGGCTTTAAAGGCTTATGCAGACGCAGTTGCAAAGAAAGCAAAAATTGATGAAAACGGATTTGCTTCTTATGCGCAGAATGTATACAACGACGGCTCTTCCATTATCAGTGAGCTTGCATCTTCAAAAGACTACGGAAGCGATTGGAATAAAAAAGCAGTTTCCGCAGATGCAAAAATGACTTTTGTTCTTAAGGCAGCTTATAAATCGCTTGCACAGGCTGAACGCACAGAAGCATTTAAAGCAAAGAGAAATGCGGACAGCATAAAGTGCTCTGTTTCAAGAAAAGCTGACTACGATAAATTTGTTGCAAACTTCAAATCTGGCGATCAGAATTACGTTACAGGAAATCCAGAAGGCGCGATTGCAAACTACACAAAGGCTAAAGAAGGATTCTCATCTCTTTATGCACAGGTTTCCGAAGCAAGAGCACAGGCCCAGGCAGCAATTGAAGAAGCAAAGAAACGTGTTGCAGAAAGTGAGACAAATGCTCAGTGGGCAGACAAGGAAAAACCTCTTGGAGACGAGCCGGTAGAAGGAATCGAGGAAGCAGACACACAGCTTCTTGAAGCAGACGACTTTACAAAGGCAGAAAACTCAGAAGTTGAAATCGAAGAAACTATCGAAGAAGCTGCACAGGAGGCTGAATAATGAAAAAAATACTTGCTTGCACAGTCGCATCTGTTCTGGGACTTTCAGTTTTTGCAGCCAGCTACACAAACAACACATACCAGAAACTTGCAAAAGAATACACACAGAAAGCAGAAAGAGCATTGGACGCAGGAGAATATGTTCTTGCTGAAGAATACGCTGCAAAAGCAAAAGAAAACGCAGAGCTTTCTGACACTTACATAAGCCACATGCTGCAAAAGGAAAGCGCAGAAAAAGACCTAAACCTTGCAAGAAACAGGCTCGCCTATGTTGAAAGCATCAACGGAAAAGAAAACTTCCCGATTGCTTATGATTCAGCATCAAAGTCTCTTGCACAGGCTGAAGACGCATTTGCAAAAGAAGAATGGAATGCAGCTTCAAGCTATTCAAAGCAGGTTCTTGACGCTTTGGCAGAAATAAAAGAAGTTACACCGCTTCCAAAATACTATGTTGTAAAACCTTGGGAGTCAGATAAAGACTGCTTCTGGAACATCTCTGGAAGACCTTACGTTTACAACAATCCTTATTTGTGGGAAAACCTTTACGAAGCAAACAAGAATTCCCTTCCAGATCCAAAGAATCCAAACTTGATTCGTCCGGGAATGAAAATGGAAATTCCTTCAATTTCTGGCGAATACCGCGACGGAGTTTACAGCCCGGACAAAGACTACGAGCCTTTTCAGAAACGCTAAAAATTCCTAGCTAAATACAGGGCAGCTGCTGAAGCCATCAACGCATGGCAATATTCGTGGCTGCCCATTTTTTTTATCACTTCGGACTTTGAAATTTCCATGTAGTTTACATATTCATCAGAATCCAGATTCTGCTTACCGGAAAACTCCAAGTCTTCAGCAAGAAAAACATGGACGTGATTTGCAAAGAGAGCCGGATTAGGATTCATAGAGCCGAGGCAAGTCATTTTTTTTGCGGTTGCGCCGGTTTCTTCCAAAAGCTCACGTTTCGCAGCCTCAAGCGGAACCTCTCCCTTGTCTATTACGCCGCCTGGAAATTCAATGCTTAAAGATTTTTCTCCGTGCCGCCATTGCCTTACCATAAGAAAATTTTCACCGTCATCTGGAATTACAATCACCCAGTCAGGAGCTTCGTTCACAATGTAAACACCTTCAGTTCCATCGGGACTTACGCTGATCCGTTCAGTAACAGCAAAAACAGGAGTTTTAAAAACCTCCCTGCGGAATTTTTCGTGCCATATAAGTTTTTTATCGTCCATGCTTTTTATACTAAAATTATTCTGAAAGTTTAGCAAGAAAGATAACATTATAAAAATTGCAAATTTCAAAAAACGGATTTATAATTTAATTATCAAAAATAATATTTAAAACAGGAGGCGTATTATGGCAATCATCGCAATTTCAAGACAGGTGGCTGCACTGGGAGACGAAATAGCTGCGGCGGTGGCAAAAAAACTTGGCTACACATTTATAACTCGCAAACAGATAGAAGACCGCATTGTAGAGCTGGGATTTCCAAAAGAAAAGCTTCAAAAATATGACGAAATAAAACCAGGATTTTTCGCAAGCCTCGCAAAAGGACGTGATGAATACCTGAACTATTTGCAGTATGCGATTCTGGAAGCGGCAAGCAAAGGAAACTGCATTTTAATAGGGCGCGGTTCATTTGTAATTCTTGAAGATGTTCCAAATTTGATTTCACTGCGCTTCGTAGCAAAAGAATCTGTAAGAGCTAAACGGCTTGAAAAGGAATTCAATTGGACAGAGAAGCAGGCAATGGCAAGAATAAATGAAAGCGCGGCGAACAGAAAAGGATTCCACAAAAGTTTCTTTAACGTAGACAACGAGGATGCAAGCCACTACATGCTCACAATAAACACAGGAATTCTTGAACCGGAGGAAGTCGTAAAGCAAATCGTAAACTTTGTAAAATATTTTTCAGCCCCGGAAAAAGAAGCCTTAGGAAAAAAGCGCATTGAAAATATGCTCAAAGCCCAGGACTTAACAAACAAGCTTCTCTTTGAATACAAACTGAATATAAATTTTCTGCGTGCAATAATCGATGACGAAGGAACATCTATAACATTGCAAGGCGTGGCAGATTCTCAGGCTGTAGTAGATAGAGCCGTCACACTTGCGGCAAAAATTCTTCCAAGCTGCACAATAAAATCAGCAGTAAATATTGTTCAGGACTTTAAAGGTTGCTAACAGAGGGCGGTTTATATGAAAAGTTTTTAATGCATATTTTTAACTGTGATTCCCATGCAGTTTGCCGCAAAACGAACGTCGACATGGGAATCTTATATACAGCTTATCGGTCAAGCCCGATAATGACAGTTTTTATTCAACAGTAACAGACTTTGCAAGGTTGCGTGGCTTGTCCGGGTTATTTCCCCTGTGAACTGCACAATAGTAAGCAAAAAGCTGCGCCGGAATTATTGAAAGCATCGGTTCAAAAAAACTTTCCGTAGAAGGAATCTTTACAATTTCATCTGCTGAAGAACTGAACGCCCCGGAATCATCCTGCGTAATAACCAAAGTAGAAGCACCGCGGCTCTTAACTTCAATAATGTTGCTTGCAAGTTTTTCGTAAAGCTCAGGAACTGTAGCAGTCGCAACAACAAGAGTGTCCGTGTCTATAAGCGCAATCGGTCCGTGCTTAAGCTCGCCTGCCGCAAAAGCCTCGCTGTGCATATAGCTTACTTCCTTAAGTTTAAGAGCGCACTCAAGACTTGTCGCGCTGTCATACTGGCGGCCAATAAAAAACACCTTCTGCTTGTTGTAGTTCTTGGAAACAAATCTCTGGATAGAAGCCTTGTCTTCAAGAATCTGCTGAACTTTCTCTGGAATAGAATTCAACTCGCAAAGATATTTTTTATAGTCAGAAGCGGAAATCGTTTCTTTTATAAATGCGGATTTCAAGGCAAGCATGCAAAGGCACATAAGCTGAGTTGTGTACGCCTTGGTTGAAGCAACCGCAATTTCAGGGCCTGCCCAAGTATAAACAACATCATCAGCTTCGCGGCTTACAGTTGAACCCACGCAGTTTGTAATCGCCGTAACGTGAACACCGTTCTGCTTGGCAAGACGCAACGCAGCCAAAGTGTCGGCGGTTTCCCCGGACTGGCTTATTACAATAAAAATATCGTCTTTGCATAGAATAGGATTTCTATAGCGGAATTCGCTTGCAACATCGACCACAACAGGAACACGCGCAAGCTGCTCAAAAACATACTTTGCCACAACTCCGGCATGATACGCTGTTCCGCAGGCTACAATAACAATGCGCTTGGCTTCCTTCCATTTTTCGTCAAAGCAAAGCTCGTCAAACTTTATGTCAACAGGAACTCCGCCTTCAAAAACAAGACGCGGCCTCATTGTGTCTGTAAGAACTTTTGGCTGCTCGTGGATTTCTTTTAGCATAAAATGCTCGTAGCCGCCTTTTTCTGCGGAAGAAATATCCCAGTCAACATGGAACGGCTGCTTTATTATGCGGTTTCCGTCCTCGTCAAAAAGGTCAACATGGTCTTTATAAAGCACTGCGATTTCTTTCTGGTCAAGGAAGTAGACATCGCGGGTGTACTCAAGAACAGCAGGAACATCGCTTGCAATGAAGTTTTCATCCTTTCCAAGTCCTACGATAAGCGGACATTCCTTTCTTGCGGCAATGACTCTATCTGGAAAGTCTTTGCACAGAACTCCAAGAGCATAGCTGCCTTCCAAGCGGTTTACAGTCGCCTTTACAGCTTCAAAAATATCCAGTGAATCTTCATAGTAATAGTTTATAAGATGAGCAATTACTTCTGTATCTGTATCGCTCTTGAACACAACGCCTTCACTCTGAAGCCATGCCTTGAGCTTTGCAAAGTTTTCAATGATTCCGTTGTGAACAACAGCAATTGTTCCGCTTTCGTTAAGATGCGGATGTGCATTTATGTCGCTAGGCTCGCCGTGAGTCGCCCATCTTGTATGCCCGATTCCAAGAGAGCCCTCAATTGTTTCCTTCGCGATTTTTTCTTCAAGAGCCTTTAGCGCGCCTTTCACCTTGCGCACCAAAATGTCCTGGCCATTAAACACTGCGATTCCCGCGCTGTCATATCCGCGGTACTCAAGTTTCTTAAGCGCATTCACCAAAACCGGTGTAGCATTTTTATTGCCGATATATCCTACAATTCCACACATATAATTATTCTAGCGAATTTTTCGCATTTTGAACAGAATATATTTCGTAAAAACAAATGTAAAATCTAATCAAGGAAAATTGCTTCAAGAATATTTCATTTTCCATGTGGAATTCATCAAAAAACTCAAGAATATAGAATTTTCCTGAAGAATATGCATAAAAACTCTGGAATATCTTTTATTATTCAATTTTTATACAAATTCCTCAGGAATATACAATATTCTTGAAGAATATTATTTATTCCTGTATATTTATGCAAAATTTATCATTTCACAAAAAAATTCTCCTCTAGGAAAAAAAACGCACAATGCACTATAATGGCGCAAGGTTTTGGACAAATGAAAAGACTTTTGGGACTTGCCGTAGTTTTAATATTTTCCGCAAGGATTTTTTCCGCCACATTAAAGGATGCGCAGGACAGGCTTACGGCAATTGAAGAATTCAAAAGCGGAATTCTAAGTTCAAGTCCAAACGTATTTTTTTCTGACGAGGAAATGGATGCGCTCAATCTTCTTTATCAGGTTCTTGAAGGAGACGAATACACAGTAAACTCGCTTAGCGGCGCGATGGATTTTTCCATAGGAGAATACAGCCTTGTTGAAACAAAATGGCCCACAGAAATTCATGGGCTTTTCTTCGGAGGAAAAATAAACTATGAGCGCAGCGTGGACATAATGTATTCAGACGCAATGGAAAAAAAATACGTTCCAGAACCGCAAATGACTGAATACCAGCGGCGCGACTATGAATATTACATAAACGACTACGAAACCAGAATCCGCGCAGGAGAAAAATTTTTTTATGCGGAACTTACATTTAAACTCACGCACTGGCAGGGAGCAAGCGAATACAGATTTGAGCCGGTCGCGCTAAAAATCTACAAGAATTCAAAACGTCCGCGGGCAATAATCACAATCGATGAAACAAAAAGCAAGTATTTTTTTACATTCTCGGAAGAAAAGGAATTCAGGACAGAAAAGCAGATTGAAAAAGACAACGCCCGCATAAAAAGACTTCTCAAGGACGAAAGCAAAAACGCTTCCACGGAAAAAGCAAAGAAAAAAGACATAATATTCAGGGAACAAAAAGGAAGGCGTTCCTTTTACATAAGCGCGGAAACTTCCACAGATAACATCGATTTTTCAAGCACGGACTTCACTTCTTACAAGCTCGACAATATGTACGGAACCCTTACGCTAGGACTTGGGAAATTTATCTTTGCTGGAATTTCAGCCGGAATAGATTTGCCTTCGCTTAACAAAAATGTTCCTGTCTATTCTTTCGGCGGAATCTTCGGATTAAACTTGAACCTTGGAACTCACTTGCGTCCTTACGGTCAGACTTCAATTTATGCGCGCACCGACGACCACGTTGTATTTAAAACCGGAACCGGCATAGATTTTAAGCTTGGAAAATTCATGCTGAACCTTGAGTACAGTTACAACTGGAGCAGCAACGTAAACACTTCTGTAAAAGACGAGAAAACACAAAAGTTCGGCACTTACACAGCAGGAATCGGACTTACTTGGTAAAGTTTTCATTGTGAAGACACAAGTCGTTTATCGGGCATTCCGCGCACTTGGGATTTCGCGCTGTGCAAATATAGCGGCCGTGCAAGATAAGCCAGTGATGGGCATGCATCATAAATTCAGAGGGAATGCGCTCAAGCAGGGAACGTTCAACTTCAAGTGGCGTTGAGCCTTGGGCAAGTCCAATCTTGGGACAGATTCTAAGCAGATGAGTGTCCACCGGCATTGTGGGCTTGTGGTAGACAACATTCAGAATAACGTTCGCGGTTTTTCTTCCCACGCCCGGTAAAGATTCCAAGTCTTTCCTGTTGTCTGGAACTTGCGAATTGAATTTTTCCACAAGCATTTTGCTCAAGCCCGCAACATGCTTTGCCTTATTCTTGTAAAGCCCGATTGATTTTATAAAGCCTTTTATTTTTTCTTCACCAAGAGCAAGCATAAGTTCCGGCGTATAGGCGACTTTATAAAGCGGCTCGGTTGCTTTGTTCACGGCTTTGTCCGTAGTCTGCGCGGAAAGAACCACGCTCACCAAAAGACAAAAAGCGTTCGGAGCAACAAGCTCGGTTTCTGGAGACGGATTCAATTTTTGAAACCGCAGAAAGACTTGCGAAATCTGCTGCGGAGTTAAAAGTTTCAAGTTAGAACTCTTTCTTTAGGAGAGCGGCTTTGTCTGTCTGTTCCCACGGAAATTCTGAATTTCCAAAATGACCATAAGAAGCTGTCTTGGAATAAATAGGACGCTTAAGGTTGAACGTTTTTGTTATTCCAGCTGGAGTGCAGTCGAAAACTTTTTTTACAGCATCCGCAATCTGGCAGTCGGGAAGAATTCCAGTTCCAAAAGTTTCAACTAGAACAGAAACAGGGAACGGAACTCCAATCGCATAAGCAAGCTGAACTTCGCATCGTTCCGCCAAATCCGCGGCAACAATGTTCTTGGCAATGTAGCGCGCCATGTATGCTCCAGAACGGTCAACCTTGCTAGGATCTTTTCCGCTGAAAGCTCCGCCGCCGTGCCGTCCCATTCCGCCGTAAGTATCAACAATTATTTTTCTGCCTGTAAGACCAGTGTCTCCAACAGGGCCGCCGATTATAAACTGGCCTGTAGGATTTATAAAATACTTTGTGCTGGAATCCAAAAGCCCTGCAGGCTCAAGAACTGGCTTTATTATTTTTTCCATTACAGTGGATTTTATTTCGTCATAGCTGATTCCCGCATCGTGTTGCTGGCTTATAACAACAGTGTCAATTCTTACAGGACGGTGGCCTTCATATTCAATTGTAACCTGGCTTTTTGAATCCGGGCGCATCCATTTGACTTCGCCGCTTTTTCTTAGCTCTGCGGATTTTCTCATAAGCTTGTGGGCAAACATAATAGGAGCTGGCATAAGCTCAGGCGTTTCCTTGCAGGCAAAGCCGAACATCATTCCCTGATCTCCCGCGCCCTGCTGACCTTTGAATTCATCAAGGCCTTTTCCCACAACTCCCTGATTTATATCCGACGACTGGGAATGAATCATATTAAGAACAGCCATGGAATTGCAGTCCAAGCCGTAGTCTGGATTTGTGTAGCCGATTCTCTGAACAACATTGTATGCAACTTTCTGAACATCAATGTGAGCATTTGTAGAAAGTTCGCCGCCTACAAGAATAAGAGCCTGGGATGCAAAAGTTTCGCAGGCAACATGGCTTTCTGGATCCTGACGCAGACATTCATCAAGAATTCCATCTGAAATCTGGTCGCAAACTTTGTCCGGGTGACCTTCCCCCACGGATTCCGAAGTAAATAAATAATGATTTTTCGATAAGACAGCGCTCATTTTTAGAGCCTCCTGTTTAGCAAGTTTCAGTTCCACAAGAAAACTGTTCCGCCTGCAATTTGGATAAATCAGCGGATAATTTGTTCAAAACAATATAATCAAAAGCACAAAAACAAGCAAGGGAAATTTTTTTTTTCACCTTTAGCTTCTAAAATTACAGTAATAAGGTGCCGATTAGTACTCTAACAATGAGGCAATTACTGCACTAAATGGGTGTTGATGAGCGCACTAATAAGGAGACATTTAGTACAGTATTTAAATGGCAATTTATAAGGAAATGTTTTTTCCGGTTGTTTCTTTAAATAACATGAAATTCAAGTTTTAGAAAAATCTACTTCACTTTTTCGTAATGCGTCCACATACGGATTATCTTTATTGTTCCTTCGTATTTCACATTGTCAACTGTAATTTCCTCATTAAAAATTTCGTATACCAATCTATGCTGAATATTAATTCGCCTTGAATATAATCCTGATAAATTTCCAACAAGTTCTTCGTAAGGCGGCTCAAGCGGATTTTTTCGTAAAATTTCAATTAAAGATTTTGCCTTGACATCAAGTTTTGCTGATTTTAGATTCTTTATATCTTTTGCCGCTTGTCTGTCATATTTTATGAGATACATTGTTACCACTCAACTTCATTTTCAGAAAGACAATCTTCTAAGGGAGTATTTTTTCCCTTTATCAATGACTCTGCCATTCCCGAAACAGAATTCAAGTACATTGTTTCTTGAATTGCATTCCAGTCGTCTTCTCCTATAAGAACCGCATTTTTTCCTTTTGAATTTGTGAGAGTCAAAGGCTGTGAATTGTCATTAACAAACGCCATTATTTTAAAGAGATTTGCCCTTGCTTTTGTCGCTGTAATTGCATTCATACGAACCTCCATTTATGTACATTATAGCGTACATTGTAATAAAAAACAAACTTCTTTTCTCTTTTACTCTGAATTTTAATAATCCCTTCCCCATAAATCGTTTTTACAGGGCAAACACATTATAAATAATTTAAGTAAAGTTTGCGCGAAGGAACGGTTCCCGGGGCAAAAACACTCTGATTGTTGCGACCGCGTGAGCGCTCAATTCTATAGTTGATTTGCAACAATCAGCGTGTAGCTCATTATTGCGCGATTTTGAACCAGGAAACCGTGACTGGGAGCCAGTTTTATGCTGAATACATTTATAATGCGTTTGCCTTGAACGTTTTTATTCATGCCCTTGATTACATTTGAAATATTATATAATATATGAATATAGCAAAGGAGCGGAAACAATGCATATATATGCGTTATTTTCTATCCAGCAATTGTTGTTTTTATCAAATTGTTTTTATAATAAGGAGACATGAAATGTCACTGAAAAAGTCTTATTCCAAAGACAAGAAAACTTGTAACGTAACTTTTTCTGTTTCTCAGGAAGCAGCACACGGCGCAGAAAAAGTTTCAATCGCAGGAGACTTTAACAGCTGGAGCAGCACAGAAACTCCGTTGAAAAAAGGCAAAGACGGTTCTTTCTCTGTAAAAATTCCTCTTGAAGCCGGAAAAGAATATCAGTTCCGCTATCTTCTTGACGGAAAGCACTGGGAAAATGACTGGGCGGCGGACAAGTACATTCCTGCTCCATTCTCACACACAGATAATTCTGTTGTAATCTGCTAAGCTAGCTTAAAATCTTTTACTTTATACAAGCTGTCCAATTGAAGAAAACTTCAAAGGGCAGCTTTTTTTTTATAAAATCTGCAAAAAACACGCAAAAAAGTGGAAATTCCAGAACAACTCATTATAATGTATAAAAGGAGATGCGCATGGACTTAAAAGGAATCTATACAGCAGACACCCGCCGCTATGATGACTCCCAAGCTTTATACAATCGATGCGGAAAAAGCGGAATTCTCTTGCCCAAAGTAAGCCTAGGATTTTGGCACAACTTCGGCGGAAACGACTCTTATGAACGCAGCCGGAAAATCACACATTTTGCGTTTGACCACGGAATAAATCATTTTGACCTTGCAAACAACTACGGTCCTCCTTATGGCAGCGCAGAAGAAACAATGGGCAGGCTCATAAAAGACGACTTTCGACCTTACCGCGATGAACTTTTTATTTCAACAAAAGCCGGCTATGATATGTGGGAGGGGCCTTACGGAAACTGGGGTTCGCGCAAGTATCTTACAGCAAGCCTTGACCAAAGCTTAAAGCGCATGAATCTTGAATATGTAGACTTATTCTACAGCCACCGCTACGATCCGGACACACCTTTGGAAGAAACTTTGCAGGCAATGGCGGATATTGTAAAGCAAGGAAAAGTCCTTTATCTGGGTTTAAGCCGCTGGCCGCTTGAAGCATTGAAATTCGCCGACAAATATCTTCGCGAACGGGATGTTCCGCTTCTTATTTATCAGGGCAGACTGAATCTTCTTGACCGCTCTCCGCAAGAGGAAGGCATTCTTGACTACTGCGCCGAGCATGGAATTGGATTCATTTCATTTTCTCCACTGGCGCAAGGCTTGCTTACAGACCGCTACCTTAACGGAATTCCTTCTGACAGCAGAATGGCAAAGGAACATTTTCTAAAAAGCAAGGACTTGACTCCAGAACTTCTGAAAAAACTAAAGGCATGGAATGAGCAGGCAGGCAAACGCAATGAAACTCTTGCAGAAATGGCTTTGTCCTGGATTCTTAGCCAGAAAGGTGTAACAAGCGTGCTGGTTGGTGCAAGTTCCACAGAGCAACTTGAAAAAAACATGAAATGTGTTCACGCCGAACCGTTCAGCAGTGAAATATAGCCAGCCTCTAAAAATTGCAGCTTTTTTATAAAATTTACGAAAAAAAACATTCAAATGCTGACAAAACAAAATTTTTTAATCATAATTATAATACGCAGTTATTCTTATATTTAAAGTAGAATCTAAAATGACAAAAGCAAATGTCATTCTCGTGTACCGACCGACATGGGAATCTATAATCAAGGAGGATTTTTATGAAAAAGCTTATTTTTTCTATTTTACCAGCATTTTTACTTACCCTTGTGTCTTGCATGAACATGAACAGCTCAAACGGAAAAGAAGGCGCAATACGAATAACAGTTCCGGGAGAGGAGCGCGGGCTTTACACTTTTAACAAGAGCAACGCCAGTTCTTACAAAGTAAGCATAATCCTTGACAAAGAAGTTATTGACTCGCAGATCGCGGAATTGGGGGGGGGTAATTACATTTGATGAGCTTGAGCCTGCCACATACACAGTAAAAGCCGAAGCGTTTGATTCAGACGGAATACGCATAGGAAGCGGAAGCATAGAAGTAAAAGTTGTAGCCGGCGAAACCGCAGAAAAAACAATTTTAATGATACTTACAAACGGCGGCGAAATATACGAAACAAATTATCTTTTATTCTATTACAATAACAATACAAACAAATATTATTACGCAGACTCAACCTCTGAGATAAATGACCAAATTATAACTGGAAACAACAGTGTCATTGCTGGATATACAGAAGACAAAAATGGAGCTGTTTATCAATACTTTAAGAGCAATAATACTGCCGACGGCGGAGGTATGACAATCTCTGATTACACTAGCATTCAAAAAACTAATGGTGATCAAACTTATTTTAAAATAACATATCAAGATGACACGCCTGTAATAGATCCTTTCTATTACGATGAAACAACAGACGCTTTGTGGATAGGTCATTATGCAACCACTAACAATACCCTAAAATTCCTTAAAATAGAAAATCCATCAACCAAATTTTCAAGTATTCAAGACTACCCTACATTTGCAACTTCCACAGGATTTTCTGTTTCCGGGGCAACTTACACGGCTTTTGCAATTCAGGGCAGCGACATTTACATTGCATACACGAACAGCGGCACATCGTACCTTCAGCGTGGAACAATCACGGGCAGCAATGATTCAGGCTTTTCAATCACAGCAAAAGGAACGGCGCAGTCCACAGAGCAAATGGGCGTTGCAGGCACAATCAACGACATAGCTATTTTGTATGACGGTTATGTTTATGTGCTGATTTCAGATATAGAAAAACTCCATGACCATGACCATACAATAAATGATGGCGATACTGTAAAAAGCCGCGGAGCAATTTTAAAGATTTTAGGCACAGATTCAGTGTTTGAAGTAGAAGACATCTTGGGCTGGACAAATTCCGCAAGAGCAATCAAGTCAAAAAAACTGAATGACGAAAACAATCCATACAACGGAGTAAGCGAGCAGATAGATTCAATAAACGCATATATTCCTGCACTTTCAGAAAGCTCAAAGAAATTTTATGGCGCAGAACGTTTTGTTGCAATAAAACCAAAAGAACTTGCAATTGCGGACTGCGGCGCAAACATAATACTTCCAGACTACAAAAACAAAAAGAACGGAAATATGTTCCAGCACGACAGAGTTGTTACAGTAAATCTTTATGACTTTGCAATAAGCAATGTTACAGAACTAAACAACCTAGACTTCAAAAGCCTTTCTATAAGCGGAGTCATTTCATATATAACTGACTTTACTTCATCTGATTCTTCAGATGAGGAATAGAAAACATTTTACTACGATGATTATAAGCACACGGCAGCCCTACTGTTATGTGCTTGTAACACCCCCTTGCAAAGACTATTTTGACAAGCAAAACATTGCAGTAAACTCGGTCAGGAATCTGTTAAAAATTTTCAATAGATTATCAACCGAGTTTCTTTCAGAAACATCGCAGGGTCAAGCCCGATAATGACATAAAATCATAAAACTCGAAGTTTGGGCTATTTATGCAAAATCTTATACATTGGGGATTGGCCGGGGCAAAGCTCTAGTATGTTTTTTTCGCAGGCAAGGACTTCTGAAGGCTCGTGGGTTACATGCAGGAGCGTTGTTGTTCCTGTTTCCGCAACGGTTTCAAGAAGGTCTAGGATTTTTCCGCGGTAGTTTTCGTCAAGTCCGTGGCAAGGCTCATCCAAAATAAGAACACGAGGCGACTTTACTGCGGCTCTAAGAATCAGAATTGCGCGCTGCTCTCCGTAGCTTAAAGAGCCAAACGATTCCTTTTCGCGACCGGAAAATCCTGCAAGTTTAAGCCAAGCATTTGCCATTGCAAGTTCAAAATCCGTGGCAGGCTCGTAAAGTCCAATGCTGTCTTTGAATCCGCTTACAATCACACTCTGCAAATCAGTTCCACCGACCATTCTGTATTCCACATGAAGCCTGTAGCTTACAATTCCAAGATGTTTTTTTATGTCCCAAATTGATTCGCCTGAACCGCGCCGGCTTCCAAACAAGTAGACTTTTTCGCGGAACACTTGCATATTGTCGCCCGTTATAAGTTCCATGATTGTGGTTTTTCCAGAGCCGTTTGGTCCTCTTACAAGAAAATGCTCACCCTTTTTAACCTCCCAGTTTAAGTTTACAAGAACCTTGTGGTCGTCCCAGCCAACATTCACATCCTCGAATTTTATGAGACTTTCCGGCACTTCGGAAAATTCCTCTGTTTCCAAGGCGGCGTTGCTTTCACTGCGGATTCTTTTTAGCTCGCAAAGAAATTCTTCTCTTTCTTTTTCGCGGACTGATTTTTTTTCTGCGTTTCTAGCTTCAAGGAGATTTTCGTATTCAGAACGGCTTGCGCAGAAGGAAATTTTTTTATCTGAAAACTCAAGCACGCAGTTTATTTTTTCAGGAATTTCAGTAAACCGCTCCATGCACAAAATTATGCGCGGAAAATCTGTTCCGGAATTTTCAGTCTGCCGCTTTAAAATCATGTTGAAAAATTCCATTAGAATTGAACGTGATTCGGCATCAAGCCCCGCAAAAGGATCGCTCAAGACAAGCAGTTTGGCTCCAGACAAAAGTGAACGACACAAAAGCGTGCGCCTTATTTCCCCGGTAGACATAAAGCGAAGTCCGCGGTCAAGAATTTTTTCCACGCCGCAAAGTTTTACCTGCGGAAATGTTTCAAGCTTATATGCGTCCTTTGCAAGAGGCTCTGATTTATTTTTTGCACCGCCAATCACTTCGTAAATATATTCACGGCCGGTTCTTCCTATGTCTATTTTGTCCAAGTATTCGCTTTCGTCCCTCTCTCGTTCTTCTTCTATTAACTTTGCGGCTTCTTCAAGTGAAACTACAGCCGTGCTTTTTGCAAATTCAGAATAGAACGAGCCTCCCTGTTCCGGATAGAATTCCAAAGAGCCATACAACGCTTTTATAAAGTCAGCCTTTCCGCCGCCGTTAGGACCTGTAACAAGCCAGGCTTCGCCCTCTTTCATTGTCCAGTCAATCCGCGGAATTAAAACAGAGCCGCCTTTTCTTACCTGGCATTTATCAATGCAAATCAAATCTTTTTCCATAAGTATTCTCCAAATTTATAAACTATGCCTGCGAATGCAATATTTCATTTACTGCAATGCGGATTTTTCTTGCGCTTTCACTTCCTGTAATTTTTGCCTTTTGAATAAAACCTATGTCATAAAATCCCAGCGCGTTTCCTGCGTTATGCGACACAAAGCCTTCTTTGTACGGTCCGTTTTCAAGGACAATCTTCGGAACAAGTCCTATTCCAAGTCCAAGAGCGGCAAGAGCCATTACAGCTTCGTTTCCTTCTGTTTCCGCGGCAACCTCCGGATGAACATTTCGGCTTTTTATCCAGGAATCGAATCTTTTGCGAGCAAGTCCGGCTTTGGGCAAAATCAAAGGCACTGTGGAAACTATGTCCTGCGGACTTCCCTGCACGTCAACATAAGGACCGTTCAAAGCGGCGGCAAACACAAGAGGACTTCGGCACACGGAAATGCAGTCAAAAAAAGCAGACCGTTCATCTGGAATCGCCGCAACCGCAAGTTCAGCCCTACCTTCCCTTACCGCGCTCACAGCCCCGGCAGGATCTCCTGTTTCCACGGAAAGATGAACCGCCGGATACTTTGCAGAAAGCTTCTTTATGAACGGAGGCATTATCGTGTAGCACGCCGTAACGCTAGCATAAACATGAAGAGTTCCACACACACTGTCCTTTATCTGCGAAAATTCATTTACAAGATTCTCTTTTTCTTCCACACACTTTGAAGCAAATCCAAGAAATTTCCTACCTTTTTCTGTAAGAAATATATCCTTGCTTCTTCTGTCAAAAAGCTCCGCGCCTGTCTCTTCTTCCAGCCTTGAAATAAGCCGGCTTAATGCGGAAGGACTTAAATTGATTTCATTTGCGGCACGAGCAAAATGCAGATTCTTCGCCACGGAAACAAAAGCCTTAAGCTCAAAAAAATCCATGTATTTACTATAAAAATTTTTCGTTTTTTAGTCGATAATCAAGAAGATAAATTTACACTTTTAACACTTGGGGGACTTATGAAAAAAACCGCTTTTTTCGCTATTGCTGTACTTTCAGCATTTTCTGCTTTTGCCGACAATTTTTCAACTGGATTCACTCCAGCCGGAAATGTTTCTTCCTACACAAAGACAAATTATTCTGTAACTTCTAAGTTCGGTGAATATTTCCGCTCTGTTTCAGAAAAAGAAATTCACAAATTCAATAAAGGACTTGAAACAGAATTTTCACTTTTGAACGCAAAAGACGAGCTTATAACAAAAACTACATACGTTTACGATGCAAAAAAACTTGAAGGCTTTACCTATTCAGACATTGCCTCTTCAGCCGAACTTAAGACTGAATACGAATACGGCGTTGACTCAAAAATCAAGTCGTACACAGTTACAGAAAGTGACTCAGGCAACCTTAGCTCAAAGACAATTTATAAATATGAAGGCAAAAAAGTTACACAAAGCAACTACGACAAAGACGGAAAACTCTATATGCGCATAATCCAGACTTTGGATGACGACGGAATTCCTGTTCAGGAAACCGAATACAACGGAGACGGAACATTCAGCCTTTCAAGAAGCTATTCATTTACAGAATCAAAAAAAATCTCCGCAATAGAAACTTTTGACGAGGAAGGAAACTGCACAAACAAAGTTGCTTTCCGCTATGACGCAAACGACTTCCTTACAGAAATTCAGGTTTACGAAAACGGAAAAATCAAAGAACGCCGCATTTACAAGAATGACGCATTGGGAAATCCTGTAAGAATAAGCTACTACGATGTCGCAGAAAAATTCGGAACAACGGTAAACGAGCTTTCCCGCATAGAAGACTTTTCTTATACTTACTAAAACTGATTTCATTCCAGGTCTAAAATTATGTCATGCTCCGGCTTGCCCGGAGTATCTTAATTCCTTTTCCTATTTCCAAATAGCCATAGACTTTTGAAGCAACCTCAGTTATTATTGTATTCTATGAATAAGCATTTTTTGGCGCATTTGGAACAGATTGAGTCTTCTATAAAAAACTTTCTTCCGCTTGAAGCAAACAGCGAATGGAAAAAATTTTCATTTGGAAACGAAAACATAGACTCCAAGCACATTTTTCCGCTTATAGAAACAACTCGCTCTTTGGTGGATTTGGGCGGAAAAAGATGGCGGCCGTTACTTTTGGTTTTATGCGCGCGTGCTTGTGCCAAAAATAAAGAAAAATCGCAGGAAGCAGCATATTTGCTCGCTCCTCTTGTTGAATTTGTGCATACTGCAAGCCTTATTCATGACGATATTGAAGACAGTTCTCCTGTCCGCCGCGGAAAACCAGCCGCATACATAACTTACGGAATCGACACTGCAATAAACGCAGGCTCATGGCTATATTTTGAAGCTCCGCTCTGTATAGAGAAATTAAATTGTTCTATAGAGCTTAAAAATAGGCTTTACAGCAACTATCTTATGGAGCTTAGACGGCTTCATTTAGGGCAGGCAATGGACATAGCTTGGCACAGGGACAATACAAAAGTTCCTTCCGTACAGGAATATCTTAAAATGGTAAAAGGCAAAACCGGAACATTGGCTTCTCTTGCCGCAAAGACAGGAACTCTTGCTTCCAACGCAGACGAAGAAACTGTAAAAAAAGCCGGAATTATAGCTTCTGAAATTGGAGCCGGATTCCAGATTATTGACGATGTTATAAATCTTACAACAGGAAATCCCGGAAAAAAGCGTGGCGACGACATCGTTGAGGGCAAAAAATCGCTTCCAGTCCTTACATTTTTTGAGCAGAACAAGAAAAATCCGCAAAAAACTCAGGAGCTTAGCCAGTGCTTTATTCAGGCTTCAAAAGAAGGAATTGAAAGTCCGGCTGTGGAAAAAGCAATCACCCTTATGGAGCAGAATTCTTCTATTGAAATAGCAAAGAAAAAAGGAATCGAACTTATTTTTAACGGCGGAAACTCTTTTATTAAGCTTTTCGGAAAAGACAACGAGGATGCGATTCTTATAAAAGAGCTTTTTATTTCGATGATTCCAAAAGAACTTATGGGAGCAGAAAACAAAGATGCTTGAAAACAGCGAAAAACTAAATAATCAGGCAGTTCATCTTGCCTCAAAAGGCGAATACGAGGATGCTATTGCCTGCTTAAAGCGCGCAATAACTGTAGAAAATTCAAATTATCTTTTATGGTTTAATCTGGGACTTACTTACCATGACGCAGGAAACATTTCACTTGCAAAAGCCGCAATGGAACACGCTTATAGAATAAATCCCTACGACGAAGACACATTGGACAGCCTTGCTTCATTTTGTGTTTCCGCAAAGACATTCGATGAGGCAATTTTGTACTGCGCAAAAGGCCTTGAGCTAAATCCAGTGAATCCTCATTACTGGAACACAAGCGGAGTCATAAGATTTCAGCAGGGAGATTATTTGGAAGCCGCAGAATTTTTTGAGCATGCGGTTTCGCTTAGTCCGCATTATTATGATGCCCTGTTCAACCTGCGCGACACTTACCAAGAACTGAACAACCAAGCCGGCGTCCAGGAATGCAACAGGATGCTTGAATCAATAAAAAAAGCTGAATAAAATCCGTCAAGAAGGAAAACATGACCGAAAAAGCTCTTATAATGTCGATAACTGAAAACAAAATTATTGCCGCAAGATTTGAAAAAGAAGAATGCACAAGCTGCTCAGCCGGATGTGCCAAACGAAACCATGCATTTGAAATTGCAAATCCGCAGAACATGAAAATTTCAAGCGGCTCTATTGTAATCATCGGAGCGAACAAAAAAGTGCAGGCAGCTCAGGGAATCGTTTCGCTTTTTATTCCGTTTTTATGCGCAATCGCAGGATATTTTTCAGCCTCGCCTATAATGAGCTTTTTTGGCAAATCGATTTCAAACGACGGAAAAGCTGTGTTTGTGCTTTTATTTCTTCTTTTGTCTTCCACACTAGTTTTTGCAGTTACACGGAAAGTTCCAATCCCCGGCAAGCCTGAAATAATCGAAGTTCTGTAAACACAAAATGTCCAAAGCCGTTCTTTTACTTTTGCTCCTTGCATTTTCCTCCTGTTCTTTAAAATACGATGAAAATCCCAGCGGAACAGATTCTTCCCCGGAACTTGAATTTAAAGACGCCGACTATAAAAAATACGAAGATAACAAACTTTCAACACAAATTCAGGCGCAGACTCTTGAGCAGTACAAGGACAGTTCAACTTATGCAAAAAATGCAAGATTTAAAACTTGGAATTCAGGCGGCGACCTTTTAACTGAAGGATATTGCGCTTTGCTTGGAATCAACGGCGACACAAAAATCTACACGCTGTTCAACGAAATTTTCATAGACAACATAGAGCAGAATTTCAAGATAAACGCGGAAAGCCTAAAATGGAATTCAGAAACAAAGCAGATGGTTTCCACAAAAGACGGAAATGTAAAGCTCACCAGAAGCGACATTGAAATTCAGGGAAGCGGATTTTCTGCGAGCGGCGCGTCAAAAAGCTTTGAGTTTGCAAATCCTGTAACAGGAACAATTACAACTGACGACAATGAATCAAACGGAGAAGATTTCAGTGAAGAGTAAAAAATTTATTTTGTTCTATATAATATTGCTGATTTTTTCTATTACGGCAAACACGGAGCAGATAACGTTCAGTGCGGATTCAATGACAGGAAAAGCCGGAAGCAAAAACAGCACAACAATTCTAAAAGGCAACGCAAAAGTAAAAACTGAAAGCATGGAAATTTCTGCGGAAACAATAGAACTTTCCGGAAAAAATTTCAGGCGGATAACAGCAAGCGGAAATGTTATAGGAAAAAACACAGAAAGCAAAATGGATTTTACCTGCGAAAGAATGAAATACGACAGGCAGACAAAAATCGCGGTTCTGGAGCAAAATGTTGAGCTTTCGGACATAGAAAACGGAGTAAACGCAAAAGCTGAGCTTATTGAATACGACCAAAAAAAAGAAACCGCCATCATGCAGATTCAAGTGAATTTGACGCAAAAGAAAAATGTCTGCACTTCCGCCTATGCAATCTACAGCAAAAACGAGCAGACTTTGGAGATGAGCGGAAATCCGAAGATTGTGCAGAACGGAGACACTTTCCGCGCGCAGGTAATTCTTCTTGATATGGAAACTCAGGAAATAACGCTCACAGGAAGAGTAAAAGGCTCTGTTTCCACTGCGGAATCAAGCAAGCCGGAGCAAAAAAATTCCGCCGAACCAAAAACAGAAAGCAGCGAAAACGAGGAAGAAAAAGAAGAAATCCCGGAGGAGCAAAATGGAATCCCAGAATAAAGATAAAAACACGCTAAGAGTTTCTTCATTATACAAATCATTTGGAAAAAAAAGCGTTGTAAAGGGCGTTGATTTTTCAATGCAGACCGGGGAAGTTCTTGGACTTTTGGGACCAAACGGAGCTGGAAAAACCACAACTTTTTATATGATTGTCGGATTTTACAAGCCAACGGCAGGCGATGTTTTTCTTGATGAAGAATGCATAACGCAACTTCCGATGTACAAGAGGGCAAGAGCAGGAATTTCGTACCTTCCGCAGGAACCTTCAGTTTTTAGAAAACTTACAGTTGAAGAAAATATCTGGGCAATTCTTGAAACGCGCAAGGATTTAACTCGAATCGAAAAAAAGCGGGAACTTGACCAGCTTATTGAAGAATTCAACATCGGGCGCATAAGAAAACAGCAGGCATACACTTTGTCTGGCGGAGAACGACGCAGAACTGAAATAGCGCGCTCGCTTGCAATAGAACCGAAGTTTCTGCTTTTAGACGAGCCTTTTGCCGGAATAGACCCGATTGCAGTTGCGGATATAAAAGGAATCATAAGGCTGCTTGCAAAAAGAGGAATCGGCGTTCTTATAACAGACCACAATGTGCGCGACACTTTGGAAATAACCGACCGCGCCATAATAATTTCCACAGGAACAATTCTGGTTTCGGGCGGAAAGGAAGAAATCTTAAAATCGCAGGAAGCCCGAGAAATCTACCTTGGAAAAGACTTTTCAATGTAAAAAAAGAGCCTAGATAATCTCCGGCACCACTGCAAACTGAATACCGTTGCTGCGTTCCCGCTCTGGCGGGGTTTTCCAGCTGCAATGTGCAGAGCATCTAGGCTCAAAATCGGAAAGAGGGGGATTCGAACCCCCGGTAACATTTCTGCTACGCACCCCTTCCAAGGGTGTACCTTAAACCACTCGGACATCTTTCCTAAATGTCAACAAAAAAAGGATTCATTCTTGCTGAATCCTTATAAACTGAAATCTAAATATAATTGAGACTGACACGATTCGAACGTGCGACCCCCACCTCCGCAGGGTGGTGCTCTAATCCAGCTGAGCTACAATCTCATAAACAGACCTTTTCTCTGCTGCTAAATCAAGTAAAACCTGTTTAGTAGCGGAGGCGACAGGAGTCGAACCTGCCCGGCCCTTTAGGGAACCGACGGTTTAGCAAACCGTTGTATTAACCGCTCTACAACGCCTCCAATTCCCTAAAACTCTGTTTAGGACGGAGCGAGAGGGATTCGAACCCCCGGTACCTTTCGGCACGCCTGTTTTCAAGACAGGTACTTTCGACCACTCAGACATCGCTCCATGAATGTGGAAATATACTAGCAAAATTCACATCATAATGTCAATAGGATTAATACAGAAATTTAACTTTTAAAATGAAGTTTTCAGTTTATAGCCAGAGTTTCAAGAGCAGTCAAAAGGCTTACATTTTCTATTGGAACTTCGATCGGAACTTTTAAAACACAAGGCGTGTAATTCACAATTCCCTTTATTCCGCAGTCAATAAGCAAATCAGTAAGCGGCTGGGCTTCATCTGAATCAACGGTAAGAATCGCATAGGAAATTTCTTCTTCATGGATAATTTTTTTCATCAAAGTCGTGGGATGAAGCGGAAACGATGAACTTAGAACTTCAGTTTTATTCACGCTTGAGTCAAATCCGGCTACGATTTTAAATGGCGAATCATAAAGCTCCGAAGTGTCCAGCAGTGCCTGCCCCATTCTTCCAAGACCAACAATGCAGCACCGCAAGCTTTCTTTTTTTTCACCAAACATTTTTTCAAGATGAGACTTTAGCTCTTCAACCTTGTAGCCGTTCGTTGCGCCGCAGTTCAATTTTAAAGCCGAAATATCACGACGGACAACTGCAGAAGTCCAGCCGGTAAGCTCCTGAATTTTTTGCGAAGTTATGTTTTTTTCTTTATATCCTGAAAGCAGCCGCTCCAAAAGAACAAGCCTGCGTTTCGTTGGCAAAGGAATGTCTTTCATTTTTAAAATATTTTATCAATTTAATACATTTTTTGTAAATATTCGAATATATATTTTTGGAGGAAATTATGAGGAAAATTAATTTCAACAAGCAATTTAAATTTTATGCTGTTTTGTGGATTTTATTTCTGCCGTTTTTTGCCTGCTGTGATTCCGGCAAGTCTGAGGTAAAAATTGCAAACTGGAATGTCCAGACTTTTTTTGATGCGAACAATGACGGAACAGAATATTCTGAATTCGCCAAAAGCAAAACCTGGGGAGAGGAAATGTACAAGGAGCGGCTCAAGCGGCTTTGTTCCGTTATAAAAAAACTTGACGCTGATATTTTTATAATGGAAGAACTTGAAAATTCAAATGTTCTTTTTGACATAAGCAATTTTCTTGCAGGCGAATGGAATCCGCGGAAAATCTACAGATATGCTTGCTTTTCAAAAAACGAAGGCGGCGCAATTGGGTGCGGAGTTCTTTCAAGAATTCCATTGCAAAAAATGAATTTGCATTCGCTCGACATAAGAACTGAAAATGAAAAAATGCCTCGAACAAGACCTTTGTCAAAAATTGAAATAAAATTAAAAGAAAAAACTTTGAGCATTTTTGTAAACCACTGGAAAAGCAAAAGCGAAGGAGAAGAAAAAACTGAAAAGTGGCGAAACCGTGAAGAATGCGTTCTTTCATTTTTTATGAGCCATGCATTAAATGAAGGCAAAGCTGTTTTCGCAGTTGGAGATTTCAACCGGGACATAAATGATTTTTGCGTAAAGGAAAACGGAAATGTACTGCTTAGAGCCTGGCACGGAAAGCTTCTTGGCGATGAAGGACTTTTGGTAAAATCAACTTGGTTTGATGAAAACGAAAACTTAATAGAGCCTGGAAGCTATTATTTCAGAGAAGAATGGTCGCGCATAGACAATATTTTTTATTCAGGGAAAATAGAAGTTGAAGATTTTTTTCCTGCGGCAGAAGGATTTTGGTGCAACGAAAATTCAATTCCGTACAAATATTCACTTTGGAACGGAAGAGGATACAGCGACCATCTTCCGCTTGTATGCAAAGTACGGCTTTTAAATTAAACTTCCGAAGTTTTCTTTACAAGTTTTTCATGCATAATAAAAAGAAGCGCAAGGGCAAGTAAAAGACAAAAAGGATACAAAGCAATTGTAGTTTTTGATACAATCATTCCAAACAACGGCGGCATTAAAGTTGTGCCGGTATAAGCACTTGCCATCTGAATTCCAATTATTGCCTGAGACTTGTCTGCTCCAAAATGCGCTGGAGTGGAATGTATTATGCATGGATAAATCGGCGCGCATCCAAGTCCGATTGTTACAAGTCCTCCAATTGTGGAAATTTGTCCAAAAGGCAAAATTACTGCGACAACTCCTGCAAGCGCAAAAATTTGTCCAAGCCGAATCATTTGAGTGTCATTCATTTTCATTGTTAAAAATCCGCTGATGGCGCGTCCTGCTGTAATTCCAATGTAGAACATTCCTGCAAAAAAAGCGGCTTTTTCAGGAGAAACATTTTCATAAAGCGCAAGATAGCTTCCTGCCCAAAGTCCAGTTGTCTGTTCAAGCGTGCTGTAACAAAAAAATGCAATCATAACTTCCTTTGCGCCTGGAATTAAAAAAATCTGACGCAAGGAAAGTGGCCTTTCATTTTTTTCAGATTCATGCAAATCAGATTGGGCTTTATTTTTTTTCCAAAGCGGAACTGAAGCAACAAGAATCACCGTAAGCGCAGTCTGAAAAATCGCAATATATCTGTAGCCATAATTCCATCCGTGCTGACCAGCCAACGCAAATCCCATTATAGAAGGACCAATCGCAGTTCCTACTCCCCACATACAATGAAGCCAGCTCATGTGTCGGCTTTTGTAATTAAGGGCGACATAATTATTAAGTGCCGCATCCACACTTCCGGCTCCAAGTCCATAAGGAATAGCCCAAATACAAAGCATCCAAAATGAAGTACTTATTGAAAATCCAAAAAGCGCAAGAGCTGTTGTAGCCACACTTATCACCATGACTTTTCCAACACCGGCTTTTTTTGTAAACCAGTCGCTCATAAGGCTTGAAAAAACAGTTCCTGAGGCAATAATCATCGCAATAATTCCAGCAAAAGAAATGTCAACGCCAAAATCCTTGTACATCGAAGGCCATGCAGAACCAAGCAATGGGTCAGGAAGTCCAAGACTTATAAAAGCCACATAAATCACAGCAAGAAGAAGCGATGCCATACAAACCTCACTTAATTGCAATTTTTAGAAAATTATAATACACAAAAATATTTTTTTCTTTAACGATTTTCCGCATCGATATAACAATCTTCCATAAAAAATATTTGACAGCAGCTTTCCTTATAATTAAAATTATAACGTTATGAATGTAATTGTAATCCAGCCGCCTTTAGTTCAGCTTAATTCCCCATACCCATCTGGAGCATATTTAAAATCTTTTTTCAATAAAAACGGACACAATGCCGTATGGCACGATTTAAGTGTGCAGCTCGTACATTCAATTTTTTCAAAAAACGGACTGAAAAAACTTTTTGAACTTTCAAAAGAAAATGCAATGAAGATTGCTTCCACCGCAGAAAAAAACGGAGAGTTCTCAACTGCAAAAAATTTAAGACGATATATTTTTCAAAGCGATTTATGGATTGAATGGATTGAGTTTATAATGTCAACTTTATGCGGAAAACAAAATCCAAGCGCACATGAACTTTGCCACAGATTTATTTTAAGTCCATACACTCCGCGCGGAAACCGCATGGAAAACTACATAGAAAATCTTGACAGAGAGCCAACTATAAACGACACAAGAAATATTGCAAGCCTTGCCCTTGAAGATTTGGCTGACTACATTTCAGTTGCGTTCGATAAAAGCTTTTCACTCGTGCGCTACGCAGAAAGCATTGCTGTAAACGAAACTTCTTTTAGTCAAATTGAAGAAAAACTTAACTCACCGATTTTGACAACTTTTTACACGGAAGTTCTGGAAGCCGTGTTTTCAAAAACATCTATTACTGAAAATGAAAAAACGCTTGTATGCATTTCTGTGCCGTTCGCGGGAACTTTTACTTCAGCTCTTTTCACGGCAAAATATCTGCGGAAAAAATATGGCGAAAAAATTTTTATTTGTTTTGGCGGCGGTTTTATAAACACAGAGCTTAGAGAATTCAACGATAGTTCATTTTTTAAATACGCAGATGCAATAAGCTACGACAGAGGCTACGGTTCATACAAAAATTTCTTTGATGTATTTCCAGACGGAAAAATTTCAGAAGAAAAGCATATTTACAAAATGCGTCTGTTTACAAAAGAAAAAGTCATAGAGCCATTGCTGTCATCTTTGAAATACGAAAAATTTGAAAACGAACAGACATCGTTAATTGTTCCTGATTATTCAGAAACGGATTTTTCTATTTATCCGCGTGTTGCCGATGATGAAAATCCAATGCAGCGTTTGTGGTCGGACGGAGCCTGGATGAAAGCTTATCTTGCACACGGATGCTACTGGCACAAATGCGCGTTCTGCGATGTAAGCCTTGACTATGTTGCATCCTACAGGCTTGTTCAAATTGAAAATCTTTTTCACGGATTAAAATCACAATCAGAAAAAAATGGAATACACGGAATTCATTTTGTTGACGAAGCAATGCCTCCAGCCGCAATGTTAAAATTTTCCAAGTTAAATTTAAAGCATTCCGCATCTTTTTCATTTTGGGGAAACGTAAGATTTGAAAAAATTTATTCCCGTGACATGGCAGAATTCTTATCATCCGGCGGACTTATTGGAGTTTCCGGCGGAATTGAAATTGCAACAGGAACAGGCTTAGACAGTATAAGCAAGGGAACAGATTTGGATTCAATTGTAAGTGCGTGCTGTGCATTCAAGGAAGCAGGCATTTTAATTCACGCATACATGATTTACGGCTACTTTGGAGAAACTGAGCAAGACACAATAAATTCCATGGAAACTTTACGGCAGCTTTATGCGGCAGGACTTCTTGACTCATGCTTCTGGCACAAATTTGTCTTAACAAGACATTCAAGGATTTATTCGGAATGGAAAGAAGGACTTCACAAAAACTTAAATCCATTCGCTCCCAAAAATTCTGGAGTATTTGCAAAAAATGGACTGCACTTTAAAGATGAAGAAAAATCCGCAAAATTCGGAAACGGACTTTATGCTGCACTTCAAAGCTGGATGCACGGAGAAAATTTAAATGTTCCTGTTGAAAAATGGTTTGAATTTAAAGTTCCTCGTCCAAATGTTCCAAAAGACTTAATTTCAAAATCAATTGAAAAATATGAAGAACGCCGCAACAAAGAATGGAATTTTCCGTTAAATGTAAAAAAACTTTTTTGGCTTGCAGGAAATGCCATTTTCTGTGAAAACAAGTTTTTGTGGAACTATATGCATGAAGATTTTAAAATCCCAGTAAATATTTCATCACAGGAAAAAGAAGAATTTTTTCATGCGCTTTATTGCCTTTCACCTAAAAGTTTTGACAGTTCATTCATGGAAAATCTTATTCAGAAAAATCCGAAAGTAAAAAAAATCCTTCGCGCGCTAAGAGGCAAAGGACTTGTAATGCTTTAGAAAAATAAATAAGCAGTGCAAATTAATTTTCCAGTTTTTGCCTGTAGGCTTCATAAAGAAGAACTCCGGCCGCAACAGAAACATTCAGGCTGTCAATTTTTCCGCAAGTTGGAATGGAAACAATTTCGTCACACTGTTCCTGCAAAAGCCGGGCAATTCCGCTACCTTCGCTTCCCATTATGATACAAGTTTTTTTTGGAAATTTTATTTTTGAAAGAGTTGTTCCACCTGCATCTGCTCCGTAAATCCAAAATCCGGCTGACTTTAAAATCTGAACTGCACGGACAAGATTTGGAACTTTTGCAACATCAACCCAAGAAGAAGCTCCCGCGCTCGCACGTGCAATTATTTCGTTATTGTTTATGTCCGCACTTCGATGATCTGGAACAACCATAAGGCTTGCACCGAACTGATCACATGAACGCAAAATCGCGCCGACATTATGCGGATCGGTAACACTATCAAGAACAATAACAACAGCATTTTCCGGGCAGCAAGTAATCCACTGCTCAAGCTGAATTTGATTTTTTGAATTTTCTTTTTCGCCTTCAACTAAAAGAATAATTCCGCGGTGATCACGAGCAGTTTCTGGAAGTGAAGAAACCATTGAGTCAAGTTCTTTTTCATTCACAAGTGAAACTTCAAAATTTGAATCCTTTGCAAGTGAAATTATTTTTTTGATTCTTGGTCCTGGCTTTGAATAAAAAATTTTCAAGCTGATTTCTTTAGGTTTAGAAACTGAATACAACTTGACTTTTTCTTCTACAGCATGAAAGCCTGTATAAATATTTTTTGACATATAGATTTTTATTTTTCAAAAGAAAATTCTGACTAATACCGCTTTGCAAATATGGGTTGACCAAAAAGTATTTTTTTTTGTCATTTTCGGACTTGAACCGAAAATCTAAATGTATAATATATATAGATTGTTAACCGAGTTTCTTTCAGAAACATCGCAGTATCAAGTACGACAATGACATTTTGAACTTTTTGGACAGTTCCATATTATTTTTTATCTGCAATTAATTATTGTACAAAATTGCTGCGTCAATTCTTGCCGCAGTTTGGTGATTGCTCCCGCTTGGTCGCAAACTTGTACAAAATTGCTGCGTCAATTCTTGCCGCAGCAATTTTTATATTTTTTTCCGCTTCCACAAGGACATGGTTCATTGCGGCCGATTTTTCTGCCTTCTCTTACAACTGTTGTCGGGCGCATCATGCCTTCACTGTAAAGCCATTCGCCGTTTACTTTTTTAAAACCTCCGATTTCGTGATGAATGTCGTGCATTCCTTTTGAAGTATATTCAGCCTCAAATTCAACAATACCCTCGTCATCGTTTTCTGTTCCTTTTTCTGTGCGAAGAATTTTCAAGCCATGCCAAGTGCTATTGTTGCTCCAGTCTTCAGTTGCCTTGCGGTCAATTTCTGCAATTTTTTCGCCTTTCTCGCAGCTGTTGATAATGAAATCAATTTCATGCTTTACATAAGCCGTATAGCGCGCCCTCATAAGAGCTTCAGCGGTTTTTGCTTTTTCTGTGCCTTTAATAATTTTTTCGCAACATTCAGCATAATCTTTTCCTGAACCGCATGGACACAAATTTTTTTTATCACTCATAGTTTCTCCAATAAAATTCTGTTTGTAAATATTTTTTTATTCTACCAATTTATCCAACTTGTTGCAAACTCTATTTCAGTTGTCGCGGTAGTCGGTTACGCGTTTTGTTTTCTTTTCGCTGCGTGGAAGAGTACCGACCGGAACAATTGTAATCTTTGGAGTTACACCGATTTTCGACTTGAACATTTCACCGATTTTTTTTGCGGTTTCTTCAAAGTTCACTCTGCCCTCGGCTTCCGCAGTAAGAATCATAATGTCCTTGTTGATTTCATCATCGTGCGCAATCGCAATTGAATATTCGCTCGAAACTCCGTCAACATTTTGCAGCAACTCTTCAACTTGGCTTGGGAACATATTTACGCCGTGAACTTTAAACATATCATCGCTTCTTCCCTTTATCATGTCGATTCGCGGATAGCATCTTCCGCAGCTGCATTTTTCAGGAATGATTCTTGAAATGTCATGTGTTCTGAATCTTAAAAGCGGCGCACCTTCCTTTACGAGAGTTGTAATTACGATTTCGCCTTCTTCTCCGTCCGGCAAAGTTTTTCCGGTTTTTGGATCGATTATTTCTATATAAATGTAGTCATCCCAATAATGAATACCGCTTTCTTTTTCGCAGTTAATTCCGATTCCCGGTCCGTAAATTTCTGTAAGTCCATAAATATCGTAAAGCTCAACACCAAGCTCATCTTTGATATATTTGCGCATTTTTTTAGACCAGCGTTCAGAACCGAACACGCCCTTTTTCAAATAAATTTTATCTTTCAGTCCGCGCTTGTTGATTTCTTCCGCAAGCAAAAGCGCATAAGATGAAGTCGCAGTTAAAACAGTAGATTTTAAATCCTGCATCATCTGAATCTGTTTTTCCGTATTGCCCGGTCCCATCGGAATTGCCATTGCGCCAAGTTTTTCACATCCAGCCTGAAATCCGATTCCCGCTGTCCAAAGTCCGTAGCCAGCCGTAATTTGAATTCTGTCATTTTTTGTGATTCCGGCAACTTCATAGCATCTCGCGAACATAGCAGCCCAATCGTCAACGTCTTTTGCAGTATACGGAATTATAACCGGTTTTCCTGTTGTTCCTGACGATGAATGGATTCTAACAATTTCTTCATCCGGCACAGCCTGAATTCCAAGCGGATATGCATTGCGCAAATCATCCTTACTGGAAAACGGAAGAGCTTCAAATTCTTCCTGACTTGAAACGCCGGTAATTTTTTTCTCTTTCAAAATTTTTCCGTAGTAACTGTCGCCTGCAACAAGACGCTTAATCTGCCTGTCAACTTGAGCAAGCTGCTTTTCATTTAATTTCATATTTTTCCTCCAAAGCCTTTTTCCAGTGCTTTTATATTAATGTCAACCAACGCAGGTTTTACCGTTGTTCTTAAGGCTTCCTTTATTTTTTCTATGCTGATTCCGTTTATTCCGCGTGAAGCCGCCGCACCCAAAAGAATTGTGTTTACAACTTTTGAAGTGCCAAGCTCGCAGCAAATCTTTTCTGAATCAACAACGCAAACCGAACCGCAGTTTTTATTCAGGAATTCCAAAAGCGAATTTTCATCAGCTGAATTTTCCTTTCCGGTACAAACTGAAGACAACGTAACTTTTTTATTAACAACAATTGTTCCGCCGCGTTTTAAATACTGAATGTTTCTTACAGCTTCTGTCATTTCAAAAGAAATAATCATGTCCGCCTGGCCGAGCGTAATAAGAGGCGACCAGCAGTTCTCGCCGATTCTGACGTGGCTTACGACTGAACCGCCGCGCTGAGCCATTCCGATTGTTTCCGCAGAATGAACCGTAAGTCCGCAAAGAAGAGCTGCCTGATCCAAAAGTTTAGCGGCAAGAACAGTTCCCTGTCCGCCGATTCCGCATATCAAAATATTCACACTCATTTTTTCCGCCTTTAATTTTTTGAAGCAATCGCGTTCACCGGGCAAATCTGCGGGCACAAAGAACATCCCGTGCAGAGCGAAGAGTCAATCCGGGCTTTTTTGCCGTTCATGCCGAGCGCAGGACAGCCGATTTCGTTTATGCATTTTTTGCAGCCGACGCATTTTTCATTTTCAACGCAGAGAGCGGGCTTTCTGAATTCCTTGAATTCTTCCTTGCGCAGAAGTGCGATGCATGGAGACTTGAAAATAACCGCGCTGACTCCTTCGTGCGAATCGCATTCTTTCACCGCCGCAATGCTTTCCTCCAAGTTAAACGGATTCACCGTAACAACCGGCTCAACTCCGACCGCCTTGAGGATTTTTTCGATGCTGATTTTTTCCGTGATCTCGCCCATCATCGTAACGCCTGTTCCGGGATGAGGTTGATGTCCTGTCATCGCAGTTGTGGAATTGTCCAGAATGCAGATTGTCTGCCGAGCCTGATTGTAGACCGCATTTACAACGCCTGTGATTCCTGAAGCAAAAAAAGTCGAGTCGCCGATAAATGAAAAGCAGTGCCTGTCGTTTTCCGCATGAAAAAATCCCTGAGCCATGGTTATGTCCGCACCCATGCAAAGACAAGTATCGCACATATCAAGCGGCTTGGCGTTTCCCAAAGTGTAGCACCCGATGTCGCCGCAGTAGACTGTCTTCTCGCCTTTCATCGCCTGCTTTACCGCATAGAAACTCGCACGATGAGGACAGCCGGCGCACAGAACAGGAGGACGCACTGGAAGAGGCGGAAGTTCAATTTTATTTTCTGAAACTTCGAGCCCGATAAATTTTGCAATCGCCTGCTTTACAATTTCCACAGAATATTCTCCGGCTTCCGGAATTTCTTTTGTGAGCTTTCCATGGATTTTATTTTCAAGATGATTTTTTCCGCACAACTTTAAAAGATCGTTTTCAATAACCGGGTCAAGCTCTTCAATTACAAGAACTTCTTCTGCGTCTGCTAAAAAACTTTTTGCAAGTTCAGAAGGAAACGGATAAGGAGTTCCGATTTTTAAAACAGGAATATTTTTTTCACCAAGAATTTCCAAGGCTTCCTTTGCATAGCAATAACTCACGCCGCTTGCAACAATTCCCTTTTTGCTACCAGGGATTTTGTTTTCTATAAAATTAAATTTGCTTTTTGAAAATTCAGACGGAAGAATAAATTCGTTGCGCTCAAAAATCCGCTTGTGGTTCAAAAAAGATGTGCGCGGAAAAATCACCCAGCGGCCTGTGTCTTTTTCAAACCCTTCAATTTTTTTTGCCTTTGGAAGTTCCGGGATTTCCATGCTTGCGTATCCGTGGTCAATTCTCGTTGTGGGACGAAGCAATACCGGTGTATTGTATCTTTCAGAAAACTTGAATGCCTGCTGAATCATCTCAAAGGCTTCTTCCGGCGAGCTTGGATCAAAAACCGGAATCTTTGAAAATGCGCCGTACATTCTTGTGTCCTGTTCTGTCTGCGAGCTTATTGGTCCGGGATCGTCCGCGCTTACAATCACCATTCCGCCTTTTACGCCAACGTAGGAAAGACACATTGCAGGGTCTCCGGCAACATTCAGTCCAACCTGCTTCATTGTAACTAAAGTCCGCGCACCACAATATGAAGCTCCAGCCGCAACTTCAAGAGCCGCTTTTTCATTGACCGACCATTCTATGTAGGCTCCGGTCTGCTTTATGTATTTTGCCGCAAATTCTATTATCTCTGATGAAGGCGTTCCCGGATAGCCGGAAATTACATTTACCCCGGCACAAATCGCGCCCAAGGCAATCGCCTCGTTTCCCATTATCATTTTCTTTGACATTGCGAAAAACCTCAAAAAGATTAAAAAGTGTATGTATCTTTTTATAGTAACACGAATATACGGCTTTTACAATAGAAAATTTTAAAGACAAAAAAGGCCGCCAATTGCTTGAAGCGCATTTCAAGAACTGACAGCCTAAAAATTATTCAGTGAAGAAAAAGTTATTTTTTAATATAATAACTAGTCTCATCATCCATTACAGCAGCCAATGTATTTCCATTAATTGTAGCTTTAATAACAAATTTTGAAGCATATTCTGATGGAACATCAACAAGCTCTGTTGAGTCAGAGTCTTCAAGTACGCCTTTTACAATCTTCTTTAATGTTATTACAATATTTTCATCTTTTGTTGTATCACCAGTATATGTTCCAGTTGCAACAGTTATATTTACGCCTTCAGAAGAATTTACATTTTTAAATGTGCTGTCATCATAGAAGTAAAGTGTTTCTGTATCATCTTCATCCGTTTCTGTACAATACCAAGTTGTTACAACGCTTGGATCGTCGTCGTCATCATCATCATCTTTGCAGCCTACAAATGCAAGCGCAAGAACCATAGCTGCCAATACAGCTGAAATTTTAGCAAACTTTCTCATAGGTTCACTCCTTAAAAAATAGATTACGCTGAAAAAATTCAGCAATGTCTATTGTAC
>OIZP01000275.1_pt1 | contig 34131 bp, 24 predicted proteins | sample 1588531 | NCBI WGS metagenome assembly OIZP01 (sample SAMN03283283) | human gut metagenome | biome: human-associated habitat; material: feces | host: Homo sapiens | place: Peru | collected 2012
CGGGTCACCCTGTTATGGGTGAGATTGGGCCTAGGCGAACAGCCGTTTTCATTTGGTTATGATTGGCGTGTGATTGGTGGACATAATCCTACATAAACATATTATGTATTCCCAACGACATGCCTATCCTATGAAAACGGCTGTTCGCCTAGGCCCAATCGCACACCTAAAGGCGTGCGTAGTTTGATATTGTAATCCGTGTTAACCAGGCATGAGAGCGAGGGGAGCAAGTCTCCCCTCGCTCTCATACCTGGCTACCTTATCTCACCCCTAACGGGGTGACCCATTATAACTATACCTGAATTTTGGTATTTCCCATGTTTATTTTCGTTGAATATCAACCATTTATAACATCAAAACATCATCAAAACCATGCTGAAAAAATCATAGATTTTGAACACCCTAGCCAACAGGTATATATAATTTGATGAGGCTAATATTTGTAGAAAAACTTCGGATTTTTAGGGATACCACCCTGAATTTTATTATATTTTTTTAAAAAGCAAAAATAACTGACTCAAAAATTGTATTTAATGAAAGAAAAACGTATTTTTGCACAAAAATACATCAAAATATCACAGAAAAGTACTTATCGAAAGCATTTGCTTACTAAGATTTGTATTGTAATTTACGTTCTGTATGGTAAAAAAGTAATAGTTCTCTAATAATCAAATAGTTGCACACGTTACGTATATAGTGTTATTCTTGTGATGAAATTAAGATTTTTACTGGTCTCCTTAGCAATTGTTTTTGGGGGAAGTGCGAATATCTATGCTCAAAAGAAGAAGAGTGTTGTAAGGAGTTTGTTTACGGGTGTTTGCTCTTTTGCATTCTCACCCTCACAAAGTAAAGAAACTGAAAAGACGGATGTTCAAAAAAAATCCTCGACTCATACAACAACGAGCAATAATCAAGAAGCTGTTTCCTTGCAGTCAGATGTGGATGTAAACATTCCTCAAACTTCAATTGTAAATAGCAATACTTTTGCTGTAATCATTGCCAATGAAACATATCGTCGTGTAGAAACAGTGCCTTTTGCACTTAATGACGGTAAGGTATTCAAAAAATATTGCGAAAAAGTTTTAGGATTACCTAGTCGTAATATTCATTTGGTCGAAAATGCTACTTTGGGCGATATTCATGCAGAAGTTAATTGGATTACAAGAGTGATGAATGCATTCCAAGGAGAGGCACGTGTAATTATTTATTATGCGGGGCATGGCATACCCGATATACAAAGTAAGCAGGCTTATTTGCTTCCTGTTGATGGTATAGCTACCGAAACTTCTACAGCCTATTCTCTCGAAAAACTTTATCGAAACATTGGCAATGCACCAGCTAAATCGATAACCTATTTTATTGATGCTTGTTTTACAGGTAGTAAGCGTGAGGATGGTATGCTTGCTTCAGCGCGAGGCGTGTCTATTAAAACTAAGTCAAACATCTTGTATGGCAATTCTGTTGTTTTCTCGGCTGCAGCCAATGACCAAACTGCTTATCCAATGTCCGCCAAAAGACATGGCATGTTTACATACTTTCTTCTTAAAAAGTTGCAGGAAACTCGTGGTAATATTACTTACTCAGATTTGGCAAACTACCTCCAAAAAGAAGTTGCAAAAGAGGCTTTGCTTGGCAGCGGTCATGACCAAATTCCTTCGATTGTGGCTAATAGCACCATTGAAAGTGATTGGAAAAAATGGAGATTATTTTAGCGACACATTTTTAATGTTATAATTTTATTTTATATGAAACAAATATTCTTACTCTCAATGTTTCTTATACCTTCTCTTATGGGGTGGGCACAAAAAATTAAGGTAAGCCAATTAGATAACAATAGATTAAAGATATCATATAACACCCGACGTCAGATAGAAAGAGTGTCATTGTATGTATCCACCGATGGTGGACTTAATTATAATGGCCCCCTTAGTATTAGTGGAGATACTTGTAATGTCCGAAAGGGTAAAAACAAATCAATAATTTGGAGGGTAACAGACAATTATCCCAATGGGATTAGTGGTGACTTCATATTTAGATTAGATCAGAAAATGCCAGAACGAAAATATTACAGGGGCTTTTATGTGGCATCTGAGGTTTCTTTTTTATCTGGTTGGAGTAATATAGGAGGTGTAGGTGCTACTTTGGGCTATCTTTTTGGACGTTGGGGCATTTCTGTAAGTGGTGGTGGAATGCTTGGGGATGTAAAAGAATGTCTTGAATATCCTGGTTATTTTTTATTAGGTCCCACTTATAATTTAACTCCTAATTTTGCACTAAAAGGTTCTGTGGGTTTTATGCAGGAAAGAGCAAAAGTAGATTATATTTGGGGGGGTGGACCTTTCCTCGCGGGAAGCTTAGGATTTATGTATGTTAAAAATCATTTTGTAGCGTCTCTGGAATCGTTTCATTCTCGTAGTAGTACAGATTATTATGGCGGTTTAAAAATAGGTTTAGGTTATTTATTCTAATCAGTTTTTTTAAACGTGTGTATTGTTGATGGTAGTAGAGTGTATTGTTGAGATGTTTCTGTATGTTCTTTATATGATCCCCTTCTTATTTGTATATTGGATATCTTAGCTTGGGGAATCAGGGCAAATCTTTATAACAAAGAAAACATATCTCATCCTTATATCATAAACTAACTTATTGGCGGAATTAATTTAGTGCATACTTAATTCTGCCAATAGGCAGATATTTTGCTTTTCACTTGTGTCCACGAAAATAAATTAACATTTTCAAAACTGACAATTTTGAAGACTAACTATCAATTTGTCAGTTTTGAAAATGTTAATTTATTTTCGTGGACACAAGTGAGATTGCTTATTTAAAGCCTCTGAGTGAAGGAAAACGTGAGAATTCCTTTATTTACAAGCATTTTAAGCAAATGTTAACGGATTATCATAGACTGTAGTGTTTGCTTTTATAGAAAGCGAAACTTATCTGCAATTACTTTTCGGGGAAAGTAAACTGTTCGAGCTTCAGTGTGCCGAGTTGTTCGAGTTGACCTACATAAAGCTTAAAATGTTCGGCTTCCATGTGTTTTTTTAGCGAAGCTTCGTCTTGCCAAGTTTCGCAAATCATAAATATGTCGGGACGTGTGGCACTTTCGAATGTGTCGTAAGCAATGTTACCTTCGTCCTTAAGCGATGCTGCAGTAAGGGCAATGGCGGCTTGAAGGGCTTCTTCATACTTACCCTCGTTTGCCTGGAAGAAACAATTTAATCTAAGCATTTTTAAAAAGTATTTTAGTGAGAAGGATGAAGGGTGAAATGCTAAGCGACCATGCAGTTACTTAACCCTTCACCCTTAATCTTTATTTAAAACATATAAGCTACTTGTACTTGGAAGGTGTTGGTTCTATACTTCAATTCCTTATTAGAACCTGAACCTGTTTCCATACCAAAGTTATTCAAGATGGCAGAACCAGCCTTGCTGAGTGCAAAGTTATATCCTACACTGGCTTCGAGATGCTTGAGCAAACGTACACCCGCACCAATATTCCAAGTGGTGTTCATCTTTTCCTTGCTAAAGTTTGAACCTGTGCCAAAGTCTTCCCACTTCATGCTCTGTAAGGGAAAACCAAACTGCGGACCTGTGTAAACAAACACGCTTGCCATCTTGCCCAAACCTACGTTGTAACGCACGTTGATAGGAATTTCGATGGTGCGGTAAGTCTTTGAGTGAGAAAGTTCACCTACTACTTCGTCTGACTCGTCGTACACATCTTCGCTAATATTGAGCTTGCGCTGTGAATACTGTAAAGAAGCGTCCACGCCAAGACCGATAACGGTGTTGAACTCTACCTTAGGACCAATGAACCAACCCGACTTATTGTCTGAGCTAAAGTTTTCTTTGGCACTACCCGAATACGTCAATTTAGTCAAGTTATAACCGGCTACAATACCATAGCTAAACGACTGTGCTTGTGCTACAACTGTGCCTACAAAGGCCAACAGCAAAGCAATACAAAGTGTTGAAATCTTTTTCATATTAGTTGTGTTTTATGGGTTTTCTGTATTTTTTATTACTACTATTCACGCAGCATCTTCCATGTTAAAATGGGAAGAATAGTGGAATGACCAAGATAGCCACAATGCCCATAATGACTTGCAAGGGCAGACCCACCTTTACGTAATCCATAAAGTTGTAATGTCCTGCATTCATCACCATCGCATTGGGCGGTGTACAAATAGGTGTGGCAAAACATGCACTTGCAGCTACTGCTGCTGTCATCATAAATGGAGTAGGCGAAACACCTAATTGCGTTGCAGCAGCCCAAGCAATAGGCGCTACAAGAATAGCTGTGGCAGAGTTGCTGATAAACGTGCTAAGCACAGAAGTAACAACATAGACACCTGCCATAGCAGCAATAGGACCATAAGCATGTAAACCCTCAACCAATGAAGTGGCTATCCACGCTGAGATTCCTGTTTTTGACAGAGCTGTACTCATAGGCATCATGGCTGCAATGAGCACAATACTCTCCCACCCTATCATTTTGTAGGCTGCATCCACACTGCGCACACAGCGCGTAAGCACCATTAGTAAGCCTGCTATGATTACTACTGCTACAGGTTTCACACCTATATGATCGGCAAAAACCATGAACAGCACCATGAGCAACATGATGGCTGCTGCAAGGGGCGCTTTGTGATCGAGAGCCACACTCTCGGCATCCTCAGTGGGCGAACCTATTACAATCCACTCGCGATTTTTCTTTGCCATGCTTTCAATGCCCTTCCATTCGCCATGCACCAATATCATATCACCATTTTTAACCACGTTATCGAGCACGTTGTCGAAAAGGTATTTGCCTTGACGCTTGATAGCCAATACATTCACACCAAAGCGCTCCTTAAAGTTAGCTTTACGCAATGGACGATTGATAAGTGAAGAGTCGGGCGAAATAAGAACTTCAGCCAAACCAATTTCATAAAAATCGAGTTTGCCTTTTCCCTCACGTTCCACGTCTTCGTAGACCGAAAGGTTATGTTCGGCTGCAAACTTTTCTACCTGTTCACGGTGACCAAGCACATAGAACGTATCGTCTACCTGCAAGATGGTATCGGCACTTACCGACTCTTGTATGTTAGAGCTAAAGACGGTGCGATTGGCACGACGTACTTCGAGAATTGTGATTCCGTATTGCTGACGGATGCCCAATTCACCCACGGTTTTTCCCACCAAGTGTGAACTACCACTTTGTGCTTGCAAACGAAAAACGAGGTCTGCTATATGATAATCGTGGAGCAAAGCTGCTAACGTATCATCGTTTGCATTTTCTTCTGCTACACGACTTTTTTTGCCTAAGAATATGCGGCACAAGGGATAAAGCAATATGAGTCCTACACCCAAACAGATAATTCCGATAGGTAGGAAGTCGAAGAAGGCAAAACCTTCACGTCCGTTATCACGCAAATATCCGTCGACAATCAAGTTAGGCGGTGTGCCAATTAGGGTAAGAATACCACCCATAGAACTGGCAAATGCCAAGGGCATCATTAATTTGGCAGGACTAATGCCTGCTGACTTCGACATGGCTAAGATGATGGGCAATAACAATGCCACAGTACCTGTGTTGCTTACGAAAGCAGCCACCACACTGGTCACTAACATTACGAGAAAAAAGAGTTTTATCTCGCTTGTGCCAGCTAATTTAAGTAATCGTCCCGAGATGATGCGAGCCAATCCCGTTTGAAACACGGCACCTCCCACAACAAAGAGACCAATCATCATCACTACTGCCGAGTTTGAAAAGCCTGCTAAGGCCTCAGCGGGAGTAAGCACGTTTGTTACAAGTAACAATGCCAACGAACAGAGTGCCACAATGTCGCTACGCACTTTGTCGGCAATAAATGCAATGATTGTCAATGCAAACACGACTACCACTATGCCTATCTGCCCTGTGGGCGAAGCCAATAGTTGTGTCAAATTGCTTATTATTTCCATGATATTCTAAAATTTAGGGGTTAGCACGGACAAAAATAGGTGTTACTTTCAACATAGCCAAATATTTGTTTTTAATTTTGCACTAAGAGTTGTAGTTGACGCCTACTTGGGCGTACGCCTCTTTATTTGAATTCAACAATCTGATATTCTCTTATGACATTACAACGCAAAAAAGATTCTCACAATCCGTTTGCCTTTAAAGCAAAGGCAACAAAAAAAGGTTCGGGCAAACGCGTAGGCAAGTCTAAACCGCAAAAAGCAAATAATCAGTTGAACCGCAGAGTGAAATAAGAAGTTATAGCTTATTACATAGAAAAATAACATCCACAAATTAGCAATGTGCAAGGTATCCATGATACTATAACAAAAAACAGGAAACAGCGCATCTTCACAGACACACTGTTTCCACAAAGTTTGTAAATGTTTAGAAGGCATTTACATGAATGAACTAAAAGTATTCTTTTTATTAAATATTTTCGCGCTTTTGAGCATCGCTCTCAATGAGTTCGAGCAATTTATCGACAGCTTGTTCGGTAGGAATATTCTTCTCCACACACACTTTGCCACGATAAAGACTCACCTTGCCACGAGCAGCCCCCACATAGCCATAGTCGGCATCAGCCATTTCGCCAGGACCATTGACGATACAACCCATAATACCAATTTTCAAGCCTGTTAAATGCGCTGTTGCAGCCTTAATACGTGCAATGGTACCAGGAAGATCATAGAGAGTACGACCACAACCAGGGCAACTTATATACTCAGTTTTGGTTGTGCGCAAACGAGCAGCTTGCAATATGCCAAAAGCGGTAGCGTCTTGCACATCAATGGGTAAAGAACGATCGTCTTCAGGCTTTTGATTAAAGAGCATAATGCCATCAGTAAGTCCGTCAAACATAAGTGCTCCCATATCGGCTGCAGCCTGCAGTTGAAAGTCTTCCTTTTGGTTCTCGCCCAAACGATATTGCTGGAAGAATATAACAGGAACAGGCAATTCTTCGCGCCATAGTTCATGAACCAAAGCACGTTGTTCGCCCAAGCGATTTTGGTGATTGCTCTGTGCTATGATTACGATGCCAGGAACTGTGCGCAATAAGGCTTTAACCTCGTCTGTAAGGTCGAGATAAGTGAGAAACAGGAACTTAACTTTGGCTGTACACGAAGGCATGGCCATCAAGAACTTGGGAGTGAATACCGGATATGTACCCTCTTCACCCTTCCACACATCTGCATCTACAATATAACCTATGCCCGGTGTACGCTTATCAGCATTGGGAAGATTACGACCAAGATAAAGATAATCGGGGGTGGGCTGATTCTCTGCAATAGCAGTGTTACCATCCAAACGTGTAGAGATGACTACGGGCACATTGTCGCCACCTATATTTCCCACAGGCTGTGTGCGACGACGCACAGGATTTTCGTAACAAAACTGAGGAGCCTCAGTAGCAGGAATCTCGGGATGTCCCGCACGTTGCACCACATACGAAGCAAGTTTATAAGCTACAGGAACTTCAACCTCGGGTGCTTCGCTAAGACTTACACGCAAAGTATCACCAATGCCATCGGCAAGCAATGCACCAATGCCTACAGCACTCTTAATGCGACCATCTTCACCTTCGCCTGCTTCGGTTACGCCAAGATGCAAGGGAAAGTCCATGTGTTCCATCTGCATTTTGGCACAAAGCAAACGTACGGAGCGCACCATTACTTGTGTGTTTGAAGCTTTAATAGAGATAACAACGTCTGTAAAATTCTCTTTAACACATACACGCAAGAACTCCATACAACTTTCCACGATGCCCGAAGGAGTATCGCCATAACGACACATGATGCGGTCTGAAAGTGAACCATGGTTTACGCCAATGCGCAAAGCTGTGTGATGTTCTTTGCAAATATTGAGAAGTTTGGTAAAACGTTCTTCAAGGCGGTGTAACTCAGCAGCATATTCCTCGTCGGTATATTCAAGTTGCTTGAACTGACGGGCGGGATCTACGTAGTTTCCGGGATTGATGCGCACTTTTTCTACAATAGTAGCTGCCACATCTGCCACAGCGGGATTAAAGTGTACATCTGCCACAAGTGGACGGTCGTAACCTAATTTACGCAATTCTGCTTTAATATTGCGTAAGTTTTCGGCTTCTCTTGTACCTTGTGTAGTAAGTCGCACGTAGTCTGCTCCAGCATCGAAAATAGCAATGCACTGTCGCACACTTCCTTCGGTGTCGGTGGTAGCAGTTGTGGTCATACTCTGTATGCGCAAAGGATTGTCGCCTCCTAAGGGACGATTACCCACGTTTACATGATGAGAATGACGCGGATTATAATTGAATATGCTCATGTTTGAGAAGTATTAAGGAAGAAATAGAGAAAGGGAAGTAATAAGTAACCAAAATAAGTTTATAACCTTAGAACTTCCCTTATAAACCTTAGTTTGTCTTAAACTGATACTTCACCTCAGCCAAATCGGCATTGGCCTTAACAATTTTCTGCTTGAGTCCTTCCTTATATGCAACAAGACGCTGTGCTACAGCCTCATCACTCAAAGCAAGCATTTCTGCAGCAAGGATAGCTGCATTTTGCGCACCATTAACACCAACGGTGGCTACAGGGATTCCAGGAGGCATTTGGATGATAGAAAGCATTGCATCAAGTCCGTCGAGCATACCCTTAATAGGTACACCAATAACGGGTAATGTGGTGCTAGCTGCTATTACGCCAGGTAATGCTGCTGCCATGCCTGCACCTGCAATAATTACACGCAAGCCACGTTCTTTGGCTCCACGAGCAAAATCTTCAACTTCGGCAGGTGTACGATGTGCCGAAAGGGCATTCATCTCGAAGGGAATCTGCATTTCTTCAAGAAACTTAGCTGCTTTTTCCATAACGGGTAGATCGCTAGTGCTACCCATGATGATGCTTACTATAGGTGTCATATTTTTAAAATTGCTAATTAGTTAATATGCTATGCCTTTCGGCAATATTTTTTCTTTATATGAGTAAGATGCTTACAAAACCACTGACAATGCCCACAATGACTCCCCACCCTATCTCTGCATAAGTGTGTTGACGCAATATGAGGCGGGCTGTACTAACCATTCCACAAAGCAAAATGGCAAGGCAAAGCCACCCTATAGGGTTAAAGGCAAAAATAAAAGAGAATGCCATAAGCGCGCCTATCACACCACCTGAAGCCGCTGCATGTGTACTGATTTTTATGCGACTATTGACCAAAGCACATACAATTTGTATGACTAAGGCACCGCCTACCACCCCCATTGCAAAACGAGGCATGTGTATGTTATAGAGCAAATATAGCAAAGCACCATAGCTGATAATGCTCAGTATGTAAGGCACAAAACGACGTTCGCGCTTGCTCATTTGATGTCGGGTCCAACCATTAAACTTGCGATAGAGATAAATGGTAAAGTGGGGTAACAAGATGGTGAAAAAATACACGATCAGTGTAAGTACTATCTTGGTTTGCAAAGGCAACAAGTTTAGATAACTGAAGATGAATAACACCATAAACGCCACTACTGGTAGATAGAACGGTGCGTAGAGCATCGACACAAAATGGGCTGCCAAAATAAGCATTCGACTGTCTACTTTGGTGCTTCCAGCCTCACCTTTTCCCTTTTTGATGGAGGGTTGAGACGGCATTGTATGTGTGATCGTTTCAGTCATTGAATTATTTTTATTGGGAGGAGTTTTCATATTCTCAATCCCATATTACTTGTTACTTTACTTATCCCTTTCTCAATCTTGCAGTGGGCAAACCCAACATATCTCGATATTTGGCTACAGTGCGTCGTGCCACATTATATCCTTGGGCTTTAAGTTGTACAGCAAGGGCTTCGTCTGATAAAGGATGTTTTTTATCCTCTGCCTCTATAAGATTTCGAAGAGCAGCCTTCACTTTACGTGCAGAGAGTTCGTCACCATCGCTTGTCGTAAATTGTGACGAGAAAAAGAATTTTAGAGGATAGGTGCCATAAAGAGTTTGCACATACTTGCTATTAGTAACGCGCGAAACTGTAGAAATATCTACACCAACCACCTCTGCCACTTCTTTAAGGGTGAGCGGTATCAATTCGTTTTCATCATCATCGTTCACAAAAAACGCTTTTTGTTTATGAGCAATGACACGCATTACCGAAAGAAGCGTTTCACGACGACGTTTTAACAAATTAATAAACGATTGTGCAGCATCTACCTTTTGACGAGCATAAGTATAGGCATCTTTTTGCTCGCGCGAAAGCTTGCTTTTATTGGCACCATACTGTTTGATGCTATCACAAAAGGCAGGACTTACTTGTAACTCTGGCACATCACCATTATTGAGTGATACCTGCAATTCATTATCATCGGTTACACTTACATAAAAGTCGGGCACCACAGTTGGTGCTGTGGCAACAGTCGATTCGTTAAGTGCACTACCTGGACGTGGATTGAGGTGTACCAATAAATGGCGCACATGTTCAAAGGTTTCATCGTCCATTTCAAGACGACGCTTTACCACATCCCAATGTTTATTTACAAAGTCCTTAAAACAACGGTCAACCACAGCAAGCGCCAAGGGGGTGTAAGGACTACGTTGTTCAGAATCTGTAAGTTGTATGTGCAAACACTCTTGCAATGAACGAGCCCCTATTCCACGAGGCTCAAAGGTTTGAAGCACACTGAGCAAATGGTCTATCTCTGCTTTGCTTGTATTTACATTATGATAAATGGCCAACTCATCAGCAATCACTTCGGTATCTTTGCGTAAGAGTCCGTCTTCATCGAGTGAACCTATGATATATTCAATCACCTGCTCCTCGTGTTCATTTAAGTTGTGCTCACTTATTTGACGTTGCAGTTCTTCGTAGAAGGAAGTACTACCTGCAAACTGAAATTCTGTGCGGTCACGTTCAGCCTCAGCACGTTGTTGCAAATAACTTGGCACATCGTCAGCCGAGAAATAGTCGCCCATAGCATCGGCTTCACGCCCATAGTTTTCAGTATCTTCGTAAGCATTGGGTGCATCAATGTCATCATTTGCTTTATCATCAGCATCTGAGGCACCCATATCGTTACCCATATCTGCAGAATTGTCAGCAGTGTTATCGGCAAAATGGTCTGCATCACTCTCTTCAAGTGCTGCATTATCCACCATTTCGTCACGCACACGGGTGGCAAGTTCGGTGATGGGTAATTCCACCAACTTGGCCACTGCCACTTGCATGGTCGACAGTTGTTGCGTTTGCACTGCCGCCTGTGTTTGTTCCAGTTTTTGTGCCATAGTTAGCTTGTTTTTTTAGGTTTTTATTTTGTTCCCTCTACTTAATCTTAGCCGTTTGTGGATTACGTAGTCCACTTGCCCCCTTTAAGAAAGCTTTGGCATAACCAAAGTTAAGATTCATGTCAAGACGCACAGGAATATGGTTCTTATCGTCTGTAATATAGAACGTAACGATTTCTTTCTCTTTGCCTTTTTCTTTTTCAACAAAAGAGAAAACGAGACAACGATATTTCACGTTCGTATTCTCCATCTTAAACGTCTTTTTTCCACGATAAATAATGCTCTTCCACTCACAAGTGTGACCGTCAGGCATTAAGAAGTTGATGCGATGTCCCACCTTCATCTTGTCGGCAGAGAAAGAACGCGCACGCATCAACATGCTTATCATGTCAAAACCACAATACTTGCTTATGTGGTTTGAATACTTAGCAGGATTTTTGTCGCGCTGATAACGCATTTTTATTTTGCATTGCCCATTGGGATAACTATACCATACCTCATTTTTGCGATAGGTTTTACCCTCTAACGCTTTTTTTATGTAGTATTTGGGCACAAGGTCGAGCCCCATGTAACTCATTAGGGTATCGCGCATCACAAAGATATTGTCTGCAGTCTTTGAGCCACGCGTAATAAGATAACTGCGATAAGCAGGATGCCCCCCATACACTGTTTGTGTGGTGTTCATTGAAGCAGAACCTACTTTTATCCAAACAAATTTCCAGTTAAAATAGAGGTCGTAAATAAGCGTTTCACCACTCTTAAAAGCACTATTGCTCGATGAGCATTGTGCACTTGCGCTCAGTCCCGAAAGAACGAACAGCAATAAAAGCATTATTTTTTTCATAAGCGCTAAATGTTTTTGTGGTTTACCCTAAGTAGCACTGTTTTATTGCGAATAGAAACACAAAGTTTTTTAGCCTTGCTTATTTCTTAAGCGTTCAGCATTGCGACTTTTGGGTGTTTTCTTTTCTTGTTCTTTTTGTTTAATAAGTTCGCGTGGCTTTTGTTCGTTGAGCGGTAAAGCCTTAATTTGCCAATTTTGCTCAATATCCCAATTAGCACGTACGCTAAACTTTTGCGGATAGTAATATACTTCCTCTGCTTGGCGATCTTCAGAATAGCATCCTTCGTCCCACTTTCCGTTATTATTACGGTCGTTAAAGAGTCGCACGTAATAATCGTTAGGCGATATATAGAAGAAGTCTGCACGACCATTCTCCACCTTTATCTGCTTTACAAACTTTCCACTCGTATTAAGCAGTTGTACCACAGCATTCGTAGGAGCATCAGGAATCACGAGGAAAAGAGAACCATAAGCATCGGCTGTATTGATGCGAAATTTCATGTCTAACGTCTTGTTTACCTTTCCCGAAATACCTTCTACGGAAGCCGAGTCAACATTAAGCACATACTCTTGTCCAGGTCGCCATTCAGCCCTCAGTGTGTAATTGAGCAAGCGTAATGAGTCTGATTCAAGTTTAAACCTTGCCTCTTGATAGGTACTATCCACCTTCACATAAAGGTGGAATGCGGTAGTATCTATCTTTATAGCTGGCTCGGCAAGTGTAAAGTGAATGTTTTGGTCGGGCTTCATGTCCATTCGCGCTGAACACTTTAATGCCAAGGGTTTAACAGGTGGAGTTTCTAGCGAAAAGTCACTATCTTTATGTCTTTTTTCGAGAGCTTTTCGCCATTTAGCCAAATCTTCGGCTGCAAACTTTTGACGTTTAGCATACGAGAACTGTGGCACTAATTCAAGCGTATCAGTCCGCATATAAGTTTGCGAGGTCGAATCGTTAGTTGCTTCATAAGTATAGGCTATTGCCAAAGTATCTTGATTCACAAGAGCTGTATCGCGTAACCAATATGTCAATGTATCATTTCCCACAGAACGTTCCACCATAAAAGCATTTGTGGCATCGAAATTCAAACCACGCACTTCAGGAATATGCTTAGAGGGAGCCGTGAAATAAGTAGTAAATTTTTCGGGCTCACGTGTAGATTTTAGCAACTGTCGAGTGGTGTTTTTTTCTGTAAAGGCAAGAAGCAACACATCATCGGGCAAGAAGTGCGTATATCGCACACTTTTTATAGTATCAATGCGCACAGTGTCTGCCCAAAGTGTATCGTGACGGATATCGGGGAATGACGAAGGCACAATGTATTCGCGATTAAATGCAAACATTTCGCCACGCACATATTTAAAGTCGCCATCCATATCCTTCAACGCATAAATGCGATATTTACCTGGCGCCACTCCTTTAATGCTAAAGTGACCATTTCCATCTGTGCGTGCCACACGGTCGAAGGGCAATGTTGTAAACGCTGAGTCAGACAAGTTACTGTGCAAACCCACTAAGATACCTTTTACAGGTTCAAGATCTTCGGCATTAAGCACATTTCCTGCCACCTGCATCGTGTCGAGTTGTGCGCCTGTACTAAAATAATAAGTAAAATTACCAAGCGCATTTCCTTCATTCGTGTCTACAATCGCATCGCTAAAGTCCACTGTATAGGTAGTATTTTCCTTCAAAGAGTCAGCAAGTTGCACAGTTATACGCTTACCTGCTACTTTAATTTCGGGCATTTGCACTTGCGGAGGCGAAATAATTACCTTTTCTTGTGCATTTTCTACCTTGATAAGTTCATCGAACACAATGCTTACTTTTTTGGTATGCTCATTTGTGCCACCTAATGCAGGCAACATATGTACGATGCGCGGAGGAGTTTCATCGAAAGGTCCACCATCAGGACCTGAACCAGGATTGGCACAAGCCACAATGAGTAACGCAGCGGTTAATATAGTAAGTATTTTGCTAATAAGTTTGAGCATATTGTGTTCAAAGTTTGTTCTATAAATAGGATGACCACCTACTTTATAAATTGGACATTAAGCATTCAGTTTCAAAACTTGTTCAATAATTTCTCGATTGTTACTCAGTCGTGGCACCTTATGTTGTCCGCCAAGTTTACCACGGCTTTTAAGCCAATCATTGAAAAGTCCTTTGCGTGCTTTTACCAGTTGCAAGCACTGCAAGGTAATATCCTTATGTCGCTTTGCCTCGTAGTCAGAGTTTATTCGCTGCAAAGCCTGGTCTAACACTTCGGCAAACTGTTCTAAGTCAGCAGGTTCTTTGTCAAATTCTATTACCCATTGATGACGACATTTACCTTCATCGTTCATAAACACAGGAGCTGCAGTATATTCGCTCACCGAAGCGCCTGTCTTTAAACAAGCTTCGTGCAAACCTTTCTCTGCGTTATCTACAATTAGTTCCTCACCAAAAGCATTGATAAAACTCTTCGTGCGACCACTAATTATAAATTTATAGGGATTAGTAGATGTAAACTTCACTGTATCACCTATCTGATAGCGCCAAAGACCGCAAGTAGTACTTATCACAATGGCATAGTTCTTATTCTTCTCCACTGCCCAAAGCGGAAGTACTGTAGGATTAGTTTTTCCCACTTCTTCGAGCGGAATAAATTCATAGAACACGCCATAATCTATCATCAGCAACATGGCTGCATCAAGCGGATCGTTTTGCAAACCAAAGAAACCTTCTGATGCGTTATATGTTTCCATATAATGCATGTGCGTAGAACGAATCAATCTATGATATTGGTCACGATAAGGAGTAAATGCTACACCACCATGGAAGAATACCTCCAAGTTAGGCCAAATTTCATCGAGATATTGTTTTCCGCTAATTTCGAGCATACGAGTAATCACAGCCATCATCCATGACGGCACACCCGAAATATTAGTAACATTTTTGTGTATAGCCATTTCGGCTATACGGTCACGCTTTTCCTCAAAGTCGCTAAGCAATGCGATCTTTTTAGAAGGAACACGCACAAGGTTTACTAACGGATTGATATTTTCAATGAGAATTGCACTCAAATCACCTACCAACGAACCAGCCACATTATAGTTTGGTGCATGACTACCACCCAATATCAAGGCTTTACCATCAAAGAGTTTACTCAATGGATTGTTATGCAGGTAGAGTGCTACTGCATCTGTTCCACCTTGATAATGTGTATCATGAAGCCCATTCTTACTCACAGGAATAAACTTGCTCTTATCGTTGGTCGTACCCGATGACTTTGCATACCACTTTACCCATCCGGGCCAAAGCACATTACGTTCACCATGTCGCATACGATCTATATACCCTTTCAATTCCTCATAAGTATTTACAGGGACTTGAGCAGCAAATTCCTCGTAACTTCTAATATTGCTATATTTATAACGGTTTCCCCATTCTGTATCCGCAGCTGCTTTAAGCAAATGCTCAAGAACGCCGCGCTGAATATCTTCGGCACGACTTTCGTATTGTTCAATAGCACGTAATCGACTATTAAACACGGGGCGTATGATTGATGTCAGATTCATAACAAGTGCAAAGTTAGTGCAAACTGAGTGTAGTACAAAGAGAAAAACTTGTTTTTATTTTTTCCATCCATATCCTCCTACAAACCAAATTAGTGCAAACCAAGTCATACACTCGGTTTGCACTAATTTCATTTATAAAGAGTTTAGTCTTGCTTATAGTTTTCCAAACCCTTCTTCAAGTAGTCCACAAATTTATCAACATTTTCGTCATACGAATATGAAGAATTAAGGGGTTGTCCATTATTATCAAGCAACACATAGAAAGGTTGGGCATTGGCACCAAACTTAGAGCGTTGCAAATAGCTCCACTTATCACCCACGGTACGCAACGTAGTAGTCTGACCATTCTCGTTTACTTCAATAGGTTCAGGAAGCGGAGCCTTTTCGTCTACATAGAGCGAAATAAGCACATAATCCTTAGTGAGCAAATCGCGCACCTTTGCATCATGCCATACGGCAAGCTCCATCTTACGACAGTTCACACAGCCATGCCCCGTAAAGTCAACCATCACAGGTTTACCTGTTTGACGAGCATAAGCCATACCTGCCTCATAGTCTGTAAACTTAGCCTCAATCTTCACAGGGTCAAGATTAAAGTCTTGTGTAGACATAGGAGGAGCAAAAGCACTTACAGCCTTAACAGGAGCGCCCCACAAACCAGGTACCATATAAACTGCAAAAGCCAATGATATCAGCGCCAAGAAGAAGCGAGGCACAGAAGTATGCTGTTCATCTTCATCATCATGTGGGAATTTAATCGCACCAAGCAAATACACACCCAACAACGCAAAGATTACAATCCAAAGTGCAAGGAAGGTTTCGCGATCAAGAATGTGCCAACCATATGCCAAGTCTGCTACCGAAAGGAACTTCAAAGCAAAAGCCAATTCCAAGAAACCAAGAACAACCTTTACATTGTTAAGCCAACCACCACTCTTAGGCGCACTCTTAAGCCATGTGGGGAAGAGCGCAAAGAGTGTGAAAGGCAATGCCAAGGCAATGGCAAAACCCAACATACCAATGGTAGGAGCAAGTGCCGAACCACCTGTAGTACTGATTTCTACCAACAAGAAACCAATGATAGGACCTGTACACGAGAAGCTAACCAATGAAAGTGTAAACGCCATCAAGAAGATACTGAGCAAACCCGTAGTCTTTTCAGCTTTACTATCTACAGCATCACCCCACTTGCTGGGCAATGTAATTTCAAAACCACCAAAGAAACTGGCAGCAAAAACTACCAACATCAAGAAGAAGAGGATGTTAAACACCGCATTGGTAGAAAGGTCGTTGAGCGCATTCGCACCAAAAATAGTGGTGATTATCAATCCTAAAGCTACATAAATCACCACAATGCTAATGCCATAAGTCACCGCATCACGAATACCCTTTTTTCTATCGCCTGAACGCTTCAAGAAGAAACTTACCGTCATGGGGATAATAGGCCATACACAAGGTGTGCAGAGTGCAATAAGTCCACCAATAAAACCAAGGAAGAATATGTAATACCAAGCCTTACCGCTCACATCGTTAGCGTCTTCGCCAAAGCTTTTCAATTCCTTCACTACGGGGGTCCACAATGCTTGAACCGCAGTGCTATCAAGTGCTTGTACAGGCACTACGGCAGTATCTGCCGCAGCAGTAGGGTTACCCAATGTGTCTACTGCTTGAGGTTGCGCAGATTCTTGTGCAGCCTTTTCCTCCTCTGCCTTAGTTTCGGCTGTAGGTGCAGGACCATCTGTGCCCTTTACTTTAGCATCTACACTTGTGGGAGGAAGACAATTCTCATCGTTGCAAGCACCATATTTAAGGTAGCCTTTCAATTCATAGTCTTTGTCAAGCAACTCCACGCGCTGCGTAAACGTAGCGCTACCCTCAAAGAAGGTTACGGGCATCTCAAAGATAGGGTCTTGCATCGTCTTGGCTCCAGGACCTGCCTTAAGCGAGCCTTTAAGTTTAGCACCCTTAATTTTGTCTACACCAAACTGTGCACGGGTAGGACCACCCTCACCAATATTGGTAGAGTAAATGTGCCAACCTGGTTGTGCTGTACCAGTAAAGACGAGGTCGATGGTGGTTGCATTCACGCGCTTGTACTTCACGCTGAATTTTACCTGCGCCTGCACTGCCATCACAGCAGTGATAAGGAGCATCATTGTCAGTGAAAAAAATCTCTTCATTGATTATAGTTGATCTGTTATGGGCAACTGCTAATAAATGCCAGTTGTTTAGTTTTTAGATAAAAAACTTATGACAAAAGCTTTACGAACTTAGCCCTTCTCATCACGCTTAATCTCCTAAACTAAGCAACCAACGATTATTAGAACCGCCGTTATATATTATATTGGGCACAAAATTACTACTTTTTTGGGTTCTGAGCAAACAAACTGCTGTGTGTCAAGGGGATATGACAAGAAAATGTGTAACTTCGCCACCTATTCATAGCTATCTTATTGCAATCTCACTGCCTATGTCCATCAAACTCATCCCTATCAGGCGCTGCGCCACGTGGATTAAACGTTTCCGCCACCGTCGTGGTTACGGCATTCACTCTCCTTTTGCCTTTAACTTTGTAACTGGCGTAGTTTACGAAACGGGAACATATTATGCCTACCAACCCTTGCGTCAACGCTACGACCTCACACCTTGCAAACATGGTTTAAGATGGAAGGATGCCAAATTTCTGTTTAGATTGGCAAACTTTCAGCGTCCTACCACTGCTTTTTTACAAGGTTTTGGGTCTGACGGATTGGCACAGGCACTACTCAACGCAGGCAGTTGTCACACACTATTTTTAGACCCATCATTGCAAGCCTCAGCCCACATGGTAGTAATGGATAGCAGTTGGACACTCGAAACAGCCCGTCTTCACTTACTTGCTCTACCACCCGGTGGCATGTTAGTGATGCAAGGTGTTGGCCATGGCATTCAACAATCAAATTGGAAAGAGCTACTTAGTATGTCCCAAGCTCAAATCACCTTTAACCTCTATGATTGGGGCATCATAATGTACCGACCCGAATTGCAGCGAGCACATTACATCATAAATTATTTTTAGCTCCTTAGAATTTTAAATTCCACACTTAACCATGATTTTTACTAAACAAGGTGACAACGGCACCACCTCACTTCCCGATGGTACACGTGTAAACAAAGACCATATAGCCATTGAGTTCTATGGCACTCTCGATGAACTAAGTAGTCACATAGGATGGCTTGCAGCTGACATTACTGCCGAACTTGCCATTCCCTTTCAACACGAACTGCAACTATTAGAACAAGCACAACGCCTCTTCTTTAATTTGGCTGTAGACCGCAATAGTGATAACCAACAAAATTTTCCTACTCCACAAAAAACTGACGTTGAAGCACTCGAAGCACAAATAAAAACCATAGATACCGAAGTGGACGGACTATTTAAGGGCTTTGTACTGCCTGGTGGACATTCTCTTGCTGCACATGCTCATGTGGTACGCACACAATGCAGACGTGTAGAACGTCAATGGATAGCCATGCTACAAATGAAACAAGCTGAATTTCTGCACATTAATCAGTCTGAAACATTGCCCTATATCAATCGCTTATCCGACTTTTTATATGCCATAGCCAAAAAAATCAACTATTTGACGGGATTCAACGAAAAAAAAGCACATTGAATGTTGCTTTATTGAATTAAAAACGTACTTTTGTCGCCAAAACGCAGAATAAAACCGTAAAAAGTAATTTTATAACGGTATAAAAATAAACCACATTGTAAAATCTATAACCCATAAATAACTATGTATTGGACATTAGAATTGGCCTCGAAGCTCGAAGATGCTCCTTGGCCCGCAACAAAAGACGAACTTATTGACTATGCTATGCGTTCGGGTGCTCCTATGGAGGTCGTAGAAAACCTTCAAGAACTCGAAGACGAGGGCGAAATATACGAAACCATTGAAGATGTTTGGCCCGACTATCCCACAAAAGAGGATTTCCTCTTCAACGAGGACGAATACTAATCGCTCAAACAACTATGTAAATAGCTTAAAGCGTTGAATATAAGCGGTATAGGAATTGTGAGACAATATTCCTATACCGCTTTTTGGTACCACTTGATTATCCTTGCGATAAGTCCGTATTTAAGAATTTATTGCAATGAGCTGATTCGTTATTATTGGAATAAAAATAACTTTCAGAAAAATTGTAGTATTCCTCTATATATTGTATATTTGCACTTGACAAGTTCGGAAAAGTGTTATATTTGACACAAAACAGAAGTAATTGGTGCAAATATGAGAATTGAAAGAGACATAATAAATAAATTCAAGGAATGGAAAGATGCTGAAAAGCATAAGCCAATTCTGTTGAAAGGAGCCCGTCAGATTGGCAAGACATGGGCTATGGAGGAGTTTGGAAGAGAATGCTTCGACTATACGGCGAAATTTGACTTTGACCGTCAGAAAGAGTTGCTGTCAGCCTTCACTGAGTCAAAGGAACCGGCACGCATAATAAAGGAACTCGCCCTTTATAGCCAAGTGCCACTTGTTCCAGGCAAGACACTGCTCATATTCGATGAGATACAAGAATGTGAAGAAGCGCTCAACTCGTTAAAGTATTTTTGTGAAGATGCTCCCGAATGGCATATTATTGCAGCAGGTTCACTGTTAGGAGTGGCTGTTAAAAGGAGGAGAATGACCGTACCAGTAGGAAAGGTGCAGGTTATGCGTATGTATCCGATTACGTTCAAAGAGTATCTGCGAGCCAGCGATTCCCAGACATTCAATTTTGTAGAACAGATAGTACAGCCAGAGAAATTGCCTCTTATTATACTTGACAAGTTGAAGTCAGAATACCGCAGATATATGGTGTCTGGAGGAATGCCGGAAGCAGCCGTAAGTATGCTTGAAAATCAGGGAATGCAAGCAGTGGACGATATATTGCAAGGCATATTGGACTTGTATGAACTTGACTTTGCCAAGTATGCAGAACCTCGCGAGATACCACGCATCCATGCTATTTGGCATTCACTTCCATCTCAACTTGCCAAGGAAAATAGAAAGTTCATATATAAGATTATAAAGAAAGGAGCAAGAAGTCGTGATTATGAAGACGCTTTGTTGTGGCTTGAAGATGCTGGTATGATATATCGCGTGAATGCGGTGTCGAAACCGGGAATGCCTTTAAGTGCCTACGAAGAACCAGACATATTCAAGATTTATGCCAGTGACTGCGGACTGTTGCGACGATTGGCCGGACTACCGGGAAGCATTGTCATTGACCCGACTGCCAATTACACAGAATTTAAAGGCGCAATGGCGGAGAATGCAGTGCTGCAAAGCCTGTTGCCATCGTATGGTTCAATGCCTTACTATTGGTCTTCTGAAGGAAAGGCAGAGATTGAATTTCTGTTACAGCGAGAGGATGAGATAATCCCTGTAGAGGTAAAGGCCGAAAATTGTGTCAGTGGAAGAAGTATTGTTGTTTATAACGAACGTTACCAGCCCAAGAACCGCATACGTTTCTCGTTTCTCAATTTACAGCAAAATTGTGGGATGTTGGCTTGTCCCTCGCCTTTAGCTGAGTGGGCTATGAAATGGTTGAACAAATAATAATATCTTATAACGGCGATTCATACCGACTTTTACAGTCTTTCACTACGAAATAAAATGATCGAAAAGGTACAGCAATATAACCACTTAAAACTCAGTAAACATTGTCCCTCTTCAACGAGGACGAATACTAATCGCTCAAACAGCTATGTAAATAGCTTAAAGCATTGAATATAAGCAATATGGACATTTCTATATGAAATTTCCATATTGCTTTTTTATACAACTTGATAGTCCTTATGACAAGTGTTCAAAGTTTCGGATTCAGCCCACCCCTGCCTAAGTCAGTAACTCCAGTAAATTGATGTTTACATTTACGCTGCGGATGGGGAAATATTAATTGTAATTAATTCGGAACATTAATTTTTTCCTTGTGAAAATTATATTCTACCCACAAACACAACGAATAAAACAGAAAACAACATGCAAAGAAACAACGCATACACGCACACGTATGCGCACATATAGGCGTAATTTATAAGTATTATTAACAAAAAAGCGAAGAAATTGTTTTAAACGTATTACGTTTTTATCGTATATTTGCAGCCGGTATTACCCTAAGCAAAAAAATATCTTTCTATAATTTAATAATCCTACATCTACATGAGTATTTTTACACGAATTTCTACTCTGTTGGGAATGGCTGCAATAGCTATTTCTACATGGGCCGACGTTCCGTTTAAGCCTACCACCATTACCGATGGTAAGTTTGCAACCGACACCGAGTGGTATACCCTTGGTATTGGTGCTGCGAAACTCCGTATTTCCGACAATGGCACTGACAATTTTATCACACTTGGCGGTTTTATTACTGCCGACGACGAAAACATGTGGTGCTTTGTGGGTAATGAAACCGACGGTTTTAAAATCTACAATAAAAAAACAGGTATCACAAAGGTACTTGCTGCACCTGTTAATATGGGTAACAATACTGGCGGTACAGCTTATGCCTATCTGCAAACTGCCGAAGGCTTGGCTAACACGCAGTGCGACCTTTGGGACTTTCAGGCTGCTACAAAAACAAGCAATGATAAAAATCTTAGCATTAAAGGCGGATATTTTGTAAACGAACACGGACACTCCTCAAACATCTTGAACAACCGCGAAGGTAAACTTGCCTTTTGGTCAACAGGATATGATGACGGTTCGGTTGTCAGCATTGAAAAGGTTAACACTGAGTTCACTGTGAGTACCTCTACAGGTACCATGGATGCAGGTTTTACCAATAAGTGGACCTCGAATGATTCTAATCCCAACTTAACCCTTACAAATGCCTATAAGAACATGAAGGCTGAAGGTGAATACGTCTCAGTTTACTCTGGTAAGATGAATTCTCCCTACACCTTGACAGTTCCCGTAGGTTATAAAATTGTAAGCTTTAGCTTTACTGCCGAGAAAAAAACTGCAAACACAAACGCTATCAAGGTTATTGCAGAAGGTAAAGAATACGATGTAACTTCTGAAGCCCAAAAGGTAAGCGTAGAAGGTTTGGAATCAAACACTGCAAAATTTGAAATAAAAGGTGCTAACGAAGCTGTATTGCTCAAGGACTTCGTTGTAAAAGTTGAACGCACATTTATCAAGCCTGAGCCTCAAACAAACTTGATGACTTGCACCAAGTTGCCTTGCTACCGCATTCCTGCCATTACTAAGGCACACAATGGCGATATTATTGCCATTGCCGACTACCGTCACAATGGTGGTGACATTGGTTTTGGCGGACAACTCGATTTGCACGCTAAAATTTCGAAAGACAATGGCGCAACTTGGAGCAAAGAACCCATTGTTGTTGTAAATGGTGCCGACTATAAAAAGGGCAGTACCAACGCCGTGGGCTATATCAACACCGGTTTTGGTGACCCTTGCCTTGTTGCTGACCGCGAAAGCGACCGTGTATTGTTAATGAGTTGCACGGGTTCTGTATCATTCCCCAGCGGTACTCGCAACAATCACTTGGGTATCGTTCGCTTCTATAGCGAAGACAATGGTCAAACATGGTCTAAACCCGTTGAAATTTCAGAAAGCATCTATGCACAGTTCGATACTTGCACCATTGGCACTGCCAAGTCTATGTTTATTGGTTCGGGTCGTATCTTCCAAAGTTCTACTGTAAAGGTTAAGGACTACTACCGCATCTATTGCTCTATACTATTCCAAGATGTGAATAGAACAAACAAGAACTATGTAATTTATTCAGACGACTTCGGTATGAACTGGAAGGTTTTGGGTGGTGTAAACGTAGCACCTATCCCCAGTGGTGCCGACGAACCTAAGGCCGAAGAATTGCCCGATGGCTCTATCCTCTGTAGCTCACGTATCTATGGCGGACGTGCTTACAACATCTTCCACTTTACTAACAGCGAAAAGGCTGAAGGTTATTGGGATAAGCGTGCCGACTCTAACGCAAGCAACAATGGTGTTATTGCCGAATCCAACAGTTGCAATGGCGAAACAATGATTGTACCTGCCACACGCAAGGCGGATGGCAAAAACGTATTCCTCTTCCTCCAGTCTGTTCCCTTCGGTGGTGGACGTACCAATGTGGGTATCTACTACAAGGAATTGGCTTCGCTCAACGACTTTATCACCCCCGATAGCCTCGCTGCTAACTGGGATGGTCGTCACCAAAGCAGCTACATAGGTTCTGCTTACTCTACTATGACCTTGCAAAAGGACAACAAAGTAGGCTTCCTCTACGAAGAAAGCACTTTGGGTTACGACTACACTATCGTTTACAAAAACTACTCACTCGAGCAGATTACCGATAGCACATACACCTTCTACGAAGCAGACGAAGCTGCACTCAAGGCTTTGCGCAACGAAATCGTGAATAATGGCATCAACCAAAAAGTAGATGGTGTAAAAAAAAATTCAGGTTTCGTGGGATGCATCAGCAAGGAAGGTGCAGAAAGCATTGAAACAGCCTACAAAGCATACACCGAAGCACCCTCGAAAGAGAACTACGAAGTCCTAAATGCTGCCATTGCAAATGCTCCTCGCTTGCAAATTGAGCGTGGCATTAAATATCGCATTCGTAACAGCGAACGCCAAAATGCAACACTCTATCTTGTAGCAAACGCTAATGGCACCACTGCTGCCACACTCAACGAGTCTGACCAAAGCCAACTCTTCTCGTTTGTACCTGCCGAAAATAGCACTTGGAAGATTACAAGCGAAGGCGAAGGTGTTTACCTCGGTGCAACAGCAGCCCAAGAAACCGTAACTCCCGTCGTAAAAACCGTGGCAGAGGCTGCTGCCTATAAGGTGAACTCTTCGAGCAATGGTCTTAGCGCATTGGTATGCACCACTCCTGCTGCTGCAAATTTCCCTGCTTTGCACCTTGCTGGTGACTGCACACGCATTGTGCCTTGGACAGCAGATGCCAGTGCCAGTCTTTGGTATATCGAACCTACTGACATTGCCACCGACATCAAAACAGTAGAGGCTATCACACAGAAGGCACCTACTGCCATCTACGACCTCCAAGGTCGTCGTCTTAACAAGGCACCGCGTCAAGGCATTTACATCACCTCAGACCGCAAAAAGCACATTGCAAAATAAATTTTCGATCCATTTAAAATTTTGATATAATGAAAGCTCATAGCACAAGGCTTTGCAGCAGACATATATTAGCAATTTTATAATTCTTAAAAAAGCTCTCACACATCTTGTTTCACCACAAGATGCGTGGGAGTTTTTTTTTCTTATTTCCATAAAAATTCCAATCTATCTATGAAAGTAATTAATCTTGGCGAACGCAGTTCTGTTATAAATTCATACATGGCACAGTTACGCGATGTGGATATTCAGCAAAACCGCACGCTCTTCCGTCGCAACATGCAGCGCATTGCTCGTGCCATAGCCTACGAAGTAAGTCGTACACTCAATTATTCAGACAAAACCATCACCACCCCTCTCGGCACAAAAGAGGTTCCCACCTACGACGACCGCATTGTAGTGGGCACTGTGCTACGTGCTGGTGTCGCATTCCACGAAGGTTTTCTCGACACATTCGACCAGGCTGACTCTGCCTTTGTTGCAGCACACCGTGACGAAGGTTTACGCAATGACATTAAAATTCACGTAGACTATATTGCCGCACCAAAACTCGACGATTGCACCTTCTTGATGGTAGACCCTATGCTTGCCACAGGTGGTTCGCTCGAACTTTCTTATAAGGCATTCCTCACACACGGCACACCCAAAAAACTCCACATTTGTTGTGCTATTGCCGCACAAGAGGGCATCGACCACTTGTGCAGTGTATTCCCCGACGACGTAACCCTTTGGGTGGCAGCAGTCGATCCTATTCTTAACGAAAATGCTTATATCGTACCAGGTCTTGGCGATGCTGGCGATTTATCGTTTGGACCCAAACTTTAAAATTCTAGGTGAAATGAGTTTAGGGGGATATTTTGTCCCCTCTAAACTCATTCAACTTTTTACATCCTACAATTATGAATATAAACAAAAACACATGGTTGTGTTCCCTCCTTCTTGCGGCTTGTGCGCAAACCTCGCAAGCACAGGTGCAGGTAACTAAAACTAACGACCAAATAACCATTGGCAATGCCTATCTTTCGCGCACATTCCGCATTGCTAACGGACGTCTTACACCAGGCAAACTTACCAATAAACGTGCAGGAGGCATTGTGTTTACTCCCTCTGCTGGTAGCGAGGAGTTTGCACTCAATCCGCAAAAGCGTGACTACACCCCCCTCAACCGACAAGAATGGACTGCAGAGGCTGACTCATGGTGCGTAGAGTCTGACATGGTGGGCAACCCCTCTCTCGCCATCGATGGTGACAACGGCACCATGTGGCACACTTGGTATGCAACCTCAAAAGAGGGTGGAAAAAAAGGTAACAACAAGTTGCCACACAGCCTTATCATCTCTTTGGGTAAAAAGAGTTTCTTCCGTGGTTTTGGCTACTTACCCCGCTCTGGCGCATACGGTGCTATGTCGAATGGCAACATCAAGGGCTACGAGTTCTATATCTCTAACGATAAAAAGAAATGGACGCTTGTCAAAAAAGGCGAACTCAAATACACCAACGTAGAAACCATTTGGGTGGCGCTCGACAAAGAGTATAAGGCTAAGTACGTAAAACTTATCGAAACCTCTTCAACCAATGGCAGTCAATTTGGAGCTTGTGCCGAATTCTACCTTACAAACGAGCCCGTTAAAACCAACAATGCCCCAGCCACAGGTCTCAAGGCATCTGCCATGAAACTCAACGACGTGCGCACCGAAAACATGCAAGGTGGTAAGCGCATTATTTTCGACCTTGCTCCCACTGCCTACACCAACCCCGCCGATGGCATTACGTCTACTTGGGATATCGACATGGTGGTTGAGATGAACGACAACGATCACTTTATGCGCAAATATTTGCTCATAAAGGCTGCAGACGCCACAACCCGCCAACTGCCCATCGACTACATCGAAATGGAAAATTTAGGCACTCAGCAAGTGGCTACCATTAACAAATGGACACGCCAACAAGCTGCAGGTGGCGAAGGTGGCATGTCGGCTTACACCATCACATTGGGGCAACCCGTGTATGTAGATGGCTTATTCTTTGGCTCTGAATTTCCACAAGCCGAAAACGAAATCGACGCCAATGGGCAATACCACACACGCTATTATAGTGGCAAATCGTTGCAAACACTCGACCTCAACGAACATCGACTTAATGCTGAGGGTCAATTCCGCACATGGAATAATGTGATTGGTGCCACACGCTCAGCTACCGACCAAAACGTCATTCGCACAGACTTTTTCCAATACATCAACACCATAGCACGCCCCATCCAAGCCCGCATGCAGTATAACTCATGGTACGACTGGATGATGAACATCACCGAAGAACGCATCAACTCCTCGTTCGTAAAGATGGAACACGGCTTTACCAAATACGGTTTACGCCCCATGGACTCGTATGTCGTAGACGATGGTTGGAACAACTATAGCCAAATAGGTACACCCGAGTCGGGCGATACACCCAATAAAACGGGTTTCTGGGAGTTTAACTCAAAATTCCCCACAGGTCTCAAGGGTGCTAGCGACATAGCCCACCGCTTTGGTTCGGGCTTCGGCATTTGGCTCGGTCCACGTGGCGGATATAACTTTAACCAAGAATGGGGAAAGTTGCTCGAAAAAAATGGAAATGGCACCTATAGCACCACCACCTACTATGCCGTAACGGGCGACTCTGTCTATGTGTCTAAACTCAAAGACTTCTTCCTCACCCAACAGCGCAACTATGGTGTAAATTATTGGAAACTCGATGGTTTTGCCACACAACAACCGCAGGCTTCAACCAACGGACGTTACATCACAGGCGGTAAAAATGGCAACTACTACTTTACCGAGCATTGGGAGCGTTGGTATCGCACCCTCTCTGCCATGTATGCCGATGCCGATAGTCGCAACCAAAACCTGTGGATTAATCTTACCTGCTACGTCAATCCATCGCCTTGGATTTTGCAATGGAGCAACTCCGTGTGGATTCAAAATTCACGCGATATGTGGCACGAAGTTGTAGAAGGTCGCGATCACGAAATGGACCAACAACTCTCATATCGCGACGACCGCTACTACACATTCATAAACCGCCAGCAGTTGCAATTTCCGCAAGCCCACATCTTTAACCACGACCCCGTTTATGGCAAAACAGGTGGTGTTTCGCCCAACGCTATGACCGATGCCGAATTCCGCGCCTACCTCTACATGATGGCAACACGCGGCACCGCTTTTTGGGAAATGCTCTATAGCTACAACCTCATGGACGAGGGCAATAAATGGATGATCAATGCCGAGGCGCTCAATTTCATAGAAAAAAACTACGAAACCCTACGCCACTCACTCTACTTTGGCGAGTCACCCCTTGCAGGCAAAGTTTATGGTTACTCATGTTGGCAAAAAAACAAGTCAAACAATCAAGCTGAAGGCATTGTGTCATTCCGCAACCCCTCAGCCCATGCCCAAACCTACACCTTCACGCTCAATAATACCGTGGGCGTACCCGAGGATGCAGCCAACCTTACTGCCTCTTTGATTATGGAATATACAGGCAATGACGCCGATAGCACCGAAACGGTCACACAATTTACCGACATCAACCAAGGCAAATTATTGGCGTATGCCGACACGCTCACCCTTACCTTGCAACCTGGCGAAATTCGCTTGGTGCGTTTTGGTGCCAAAGACGTGCAACCAGCCCAACCTTTCAAGGCTGAGAGCACTGCCCAAGGCGAAGTTTTATTGCAAATGGATAAACCCGTAGTGGCACAAGCAGCCAACTTCGAGCTTTATGCAGGCAACAAACGTGTGGCTAAGGTTGAAAGCGTAACCACAGCTGCCGACTATCGCACCCTCACACTGAAGTTCCATGCTAAACTCAATGACATTAAAAAATATAGCGTGCGCATCAAGGGACTAAAAGATTGGAACGGAAACATCACCGAAGCCTCATCTCCCATATTCTATTTTGCACCCGATAGCACCTTTGTACGCATCGAAAAGCCCGTCGACATTCGCGAGCAAGTACATCTTGGCACTCAAAAAAGCATCGTGGGCAAGGGTGGTTTCAGAGTAAACTTTACGCTCACCACCACCGAGAACGACACGCAAATCATGCGTCAAGGCGATGAATATGGCATTTACATTGTGCGTGGCAAATTGCGTTTCAAGTTAGGTGCCCTCACTGCAAATTCCGAGGTCGCAGTAAACGATGGCAAACCACACAACATTCAATGCTTGCGCGAGAACAATGGCATGATCAAGATTTTTGTGGATGGCAAGTTACAACAAACCGTCTATAACAAGAATCACGTATGCGAACCCATTGCTGCAGCACCCATCATCTTGGGCGAAGCCAAAAAAATAATTTCACTTACCACTTTCGAAATTGGAATTTAATATTTTAGAAGCGACAAGGAGTTTAAAAAGTTAACTTCCTAAACTTGCATAAGTTCAACAAAAAATGACCGCGTTTTCTCTTGATAGTCAAGAGTTACACGGTCATTTTTATTATTTCATCTCCTAATTTTGTATTCACAAGCTTACTCTATACCCCAAAAATCAACATATTAAAATCCGTTGGCGTCCCTATACCATATTGGTGGTTCAGAAACCAAAATTCATAAATATTTCTACAGTTTTTTTGGGGTAATCGGATAGAGTTTTTATTCGACCTTTTAAAATTTGAAGAAAATAGAGGTTGGAATTACATTTTTTTACTAACTTTGCGCGGTAGTTCTTCAAATGGCAGAATTTTTTGCAGCATTTTGCCAAATGACGACTATATGGTAAGGGAATACGTACTAAAACGACACACAATTCTCCCCATTTATTAAAAAACCTTGCTGCAAACATCTAACTCAAACTCATTATTCACCTCGCGTGACTGGAATGTGACTCAGTATTCAATCACGTGTGCCCACTTTCAGCAAGACTGTTAGTTGGGCAGACATATTTAATATTCTTGGACTTTGTCCTTGTTTCTCGACCAATCGAAACCGCCAATTTCAAAAACGTATGAGAGCAAGCAGACGAAGGCTCATGTCCTTATTTTGGGCGTGAGCTGTTCGTGCTTTTCTATACGTTAAGGTGCTTGGCGGTACCTGATTGGCGGAAAAGACACAGAACAGTTCCGCCCAATTTTTTTTGCTATGAAGAAGCTTCTTTCTTTTTTCCTTGTGCTTGTATGTGCAGTGTCGAGCTTCGCACAAACCTCTTTAATGGCAACATTAAACCATGAAGGTACTATTTCCACATTTTATGGAACTGTAGCCTTGCGACAAGCACATGCTGCTGCAGTCAGTGGCGACGTGATTACGCTTTCAAGCGGAACCTTCCTCAGTACCGACATCTCCAAAGCTGTAACCATTCGTGGTGCGGGTATGGATGTAACCAAAGTCAACGACATTGTAAACGAACCTACTATCTTATCAGGTAAATTTAATATTAAGATTCCTGCAGAAGATACGGGACGACTGACTTTGGAGGGGATTTATCATAATGGGGATATTTGGTTCTCTGAAGGACAAGTAAAGAATGCTTTGTTCCTTAAGTCTAAATTCTATACTATTAACCAATCAGGTTCTGCCAAAGTGCAGGATTTAACTGTTTTGAATTGTAGAATTTCAAGATCTATCGGTGTCGGCAGCAATAATTCTGCACAATTATTAAATTCAGTATTAGGGGTTTTTAATGAAGGATACATGTCTTTCTCTCATTGTATTATTTTAGATGCTTGGAATATGGATTTTAATGGTAACGAGTATAAAAACTGCATTATATGTGCAACTAATAAATCAGCTAATATTCCCGCTTCATCTTCCGCATACAATAATCTCTTTCTTACCGACAATTCTGAAATATTAAAAAATGTACCCAACCAAACAAATATCATAGTTTCTAAAAATGATGAACGTTTTGCTTATCTCAAAGGCTACAATGACTCAAAGGACTATAAGCTTACCGACCAAAATCGCGATGTGTTGAAGGCTACTGATGGTGGAGAAATCGGTATCTATGGTGGAAGTTTGCCCTATTCTGCCATTCCCACCAATCCGCAAATAACGAAGTTTAATGTGGCATCGAAGACGACTGCCGACGGCAAACTCAGTGTGGACATCGAAGTGAAGAGCGGCGAGTAACACTGCCTCTTACCACTTTCAAACGTAAGAAACTATGCGAAAACTATTGTTATTGGCTTTGTTTCTTTGTGTCCATTGGGCAGCAAGGGGACAAGCCACCTTTGATTATAAATACTGGTTTGATGGGAATGACTCGCAAGCCCAACTCCTTACTTCTGCCAACGCACATTGGCAAGAGAAAATAGATGTGAGTCAGTTGGATTGTATGCTCCATAGTTTCCACTTTCAAGCCAAGGATGAAAAAGGAGTATGGAGTGCACCCCATACTGCCTACTTCATCAAGACACCTAACCAAACGGAAGGACAACTCTACTATTGGTTGGATGATAACGACAAAGCCGAACAAACTTTTTCGGGAGGAAATGCCGTAGCAATGATCGATGTGTCGAAACTCAGTGATGGCTTGCATACCTTGCATTTCTATTACAAGGACAAGAGCAAAACCAATGTGAGCAGCACACGCTCTTGTCTATTCTACAAACTGCCAATGACGGAAAAGTCAGGCAACTATGAATTATGGGTAGACAACGACCGCAGTACCTTGCAACGTGGCAAATTCAACGGACAACCCCTCACGTTCGATGCCAGCGCTCTAAGCGAAGGTGTCCACTTGCTTCATACACAAGTGGGTAATGACGCTTATTCGTCACCCAGTTCGCAAATGTTTATCAAGGTTCCGCAAACAGAGGGCATTGACAGCCTAACCTGCATGCTCTTTGTGGACGGAGAACTTTATAAGCAAGAAGCCGTGGCAACTCGAAATGGTCTTCTGCACTGGGAAATTGATGCAGCAGGCATGACACCTGGCATCCACAAGTTGCAAGTGCTAACCGTTACACCCAGTGGTGCAGCCACAGGCATGCGCGAAACCTACTTCTATCGAACAATGACACCACAGGAGTATGCTTCAATGAAATGCTACTATTCTGTGGACGGAAGCAGTCACCAAAATGAAGCAGGAGTTTACAAGAATGGGGTATTCCACTTTGACCTTGACCTTTCTACCCTCGCTGATGGTTTGCACCAAATTAGCTTTATGATTATTACCGAAAATGGCATTACCTCAAAAGCCAGTTCTGCTTTCTTCATGAAGACACCCTTAGGTGGTAACGGCATCACTCGCTACGACTATTGGCTCAATGACAATGAAGAAAACGCAGTACGTACCGATTTGTCACAACGTGTAGACCCATTGAAGTTGATGCAACTTTTGCCTGTAACCTTAGAGCCATTCCGCAGCAGTTCGTTCACCTTTGAGGTGGACAAGGCTGGCGTTCCTATGCTCTATGCACGAAATGATTTTCACCTCCGCACATTTGATGCCGCAGGACGTATCACAGAATCATCTGCAGCTTTTACGGATTATAAGGTGAGTAGAGATTTGGCAGACATGGAACCAATTCAGTCTTCGCAAACCTTCGACAGCCCTCGCAACAATGTCATCCGATGGTTTGAATTGAAAGCCGAAGAAGGTGATAGCATTGCTTTTAGAAGCAGTCAGGCCACTTCTATACAGGTGTTCTCACCCAGTGGAAAGAAAGTCTATGCTGCCTCAGGCGATAAATCCATCAACTATGATGGCTGCCATACTTGGGAAAAAGGCACTTACTATGTGGGCGTACACGATGTGAGCGGTTCACAGCGTAATTTGACCCTCGATTATATCCATTTGGACAAATACGATGTGGTGAGTCAAGACGTGTATGTGGTAGGAAATGGAGGTCCAAGTACCATTACATTCCAAGGTAACGGCTTCAATCAATTGGAAAGCGTTACATTGAATGCAGCACAAGAGATTCTGGCTGACAGCATTACTCATATTAGTGATTCTCGCTTGGCAGTAAGATTCAACTTTAAAGATTTGCCGATTGGACCCTATGATTTGACCTTCAATTTCAAAGAGGACGCTAAAACGGTAGCCCAATGCATTAAGGTGGAAAAAGCACGTCCTATTACCATTAAAGGAAATGTGACTTTTGCCTCTAACTATCTACGTACAACCAGCAACACTTATACTATCAAACTAAAGAATGAAGGAAACATGTCTGTCTATGACCTGAATGTGCCTGTTTGCATTTATACGCAAACGCCAGACGACCTCATTCGAGTGGATGTAAAGGGTGCTGACCTGATGCAATATTTCCGTAAAACGATTCCACAGCCCTATTTGAAGCAAATTGAAGACTTGAAAGAACAAAATGCACCTATTTCGGGTGATAAGATGTTCTTTGTTAAAAGTACAGACAATGACTATATTGATGGTTATCCTGTTTTACACATGCTTCAAATTCCTGTAAATCTACGACCTGGCATGGAAGAAGTACTTTCCATTTCAATGAAGGCTGCATCTAAGGCTTATTTATACGTATGGTATCCTGAGAATTTGGATAACGTATCAACTCCATCGAAGGTTCGTGCTGTTAGAAGAAACTCGAAAGAGCGCTGCACTCCATTCGACATAATTCTTAACAATAAAATAAGAATGTGTGAGGGAAATGAACAGTTGGAAGACTGGGGTATGGACCAAGCGTACAATGTAGAAGACTGCGATAAGATACGTCCAAACAATAATTGTCCTCCACCTCCAGGAGGAGGTGCTTCAGAGCCTGTTAATTCTCTCGACCCGAACGATATCTATGGTTATACAGCTGAATCGGGAAGCAAGTTTATGACTGCCGAAGTGCAAAACATGAACTATCGAATTGAATTTGAAAACGATCCTGAATTTGCCACGGCATCAGCTCACGTTGTTGAAGTAAAAGATACACTCAATGCTCACTATTTCGACCTAAATAGCTACAAACCTACAAGCATTAAAATTGGCGAAAAGGTGATAACACTTGATGGTGAGCAACGTTTTGTAAAAACTGTTGATATGCGTCCATCTATCAACGCTATTGCACAGGTGGAAGGAAAATACGACAGTTTCAAAGGTATCGCCACTTGGACTTTCACCTCTATCGACCCCATGACTATGGAGCCAACCAATGATGTAATGCAAGGTTTCCTTCCTGTTAATTACGATGGAATATCGGGTATTGGTGAAGTAGCCTTTGACATCGCACTAAACAATACATTTGCTGATGGTACTGCAATAGCCAACCGCGCATCTATTGTGTTCGATGAAAACGATCCTATTCTTACACCAACGTGGACGAATGTAGTGGACGATATAAAGCCCCATAGTCGCGTAAAAGATGTTGTTTCAAAATGTGACACTCTTGTCACTATCCATTTTGAA
>OIZP01000277.1_pt1 | contig 34027 bp, 24 predicted proteins | sample 1588531 | NCBI WGS metagenome assembly OIZP01 (sample SAMN03283283) | human gut metagenome | biome: human-associated habitat; material: feces | host: Homo sapiens | place: Peru | collected 2012
GTTGGCTAAGACCAACATCATCCACAAGAACAAGGCTGCAAACTTGAAGTCAAGCCTCGCCCTCCACATCAACAGCTTGGGCTAATTATAGGCTTTGGCTGCAAATGGCAGACAAAAGATAAATAGGTCATAAACCTTGCGGTTTATGACCTAATTCTTTTTATATCTATACCAACCTATATATACCTTTCTAACGCTTATTACCTTCCTACCTCCTTAACACAATTGAATTAAATTACGCTATTTACTAACTCTTTCGTTCAACAGCTGTTAGACGGTCATAGAAGCTTGCTTCGTTGGTCATCGAAACAAGCTTTATTTGCCAATGAAGCCTGCTGCGATTTCCACAACACTTTTTGAGCTTAATTATTGCATCTTACTACAAAAATCAGCCATAAAAATATTTCGCTAATTCAAATATTTTTTATATCTTTGCACAATATAAGCATTATGTAAAAATGGAACAAAATCAGAACACAGAAAATAATTATTCCGCCAGTAACATCCAGGTGCTGGAAGGTCTTGAGGCCGTTCGTAAGCGTCCTGCCATGTATATTGGTGATATTAGCGAGAAAGGTCTTCACCATCTTGTAAACGAGACTGTCGACAACTCTATCGACGAGGCTATGGCTGGTTATTGTACCGATATCGAGGTTACAATCAACGAAGACGAGTCTATCACCGTACAAGACAACGGTCGTGGTATTCCTGTTGATATGCACGAGAAGTTGCACAAGAGCGCCCTTGAGGTAGTAATGACTGTGCTCCATGCCGGAGGTAAGTTCGACAAGGGTTCTTACAAGGTCAGCGGTGGTCTCCATGGTGTTGGTGTAAGCTGTGTTAATGCATTGTCTACCCACATGATGTCACAGGTATTCCGCAATGGCAAAATCTATCAGCAGGAATACGAGAAAGGAAAGCCTTTATATCCTGTAAAGGTGGTTGGCGAAACCAATCTCAGAGGTACTCGCCAGCAGTTCTGGCCAGATCCAACAATCTTCACTACAACACACTATCAGTGGGATATCATCGCACGCCGTATGCGTGAACTTGCTTACCTCAACGCAGGTATCCGCATCACTCTTCGCGACCTTCGTCCAGACGAGGAAGGCAAAACAAAGGAAGAAGTTTTCCATGCAAAGGATGGTTTGAAGGAGTTTGTTCGTTACGTAGACCGTCACCGTCAGCACTTGTTCGACGATGTAATCTATCTCAAGACTGAGAAAAACAATATTCCTATCGAGGTGGCAGTGATGTACAACACCGACTATTCAGAGAATATCCACTCATACGTCAACAATATCAACACCATCGAGGGCGGTACTCACCTCACAGGTTTCCGTATGGCTCTCACCCGCACTCTGAAAGCTTATGCAGAAGCCGACCCTACTATCTCTAAGCAGATAGAGAAGGCAAAGGTAGATATTGCGCCAGAGGACTTCCGTGAAGGTCTTACTGCAGTTATCTCCATCAAGGTTGCCGAACCACAGTTCGAAGGTCAGACAAAGACTAAGCTTGGCAATAGCGAGGTGCAGGGTGCCGTTCAGCAGGCTGTTAACGAGGCTCTCTCTTACTATCTTGAGGAGCATCCTACAGAGGCTAAGCAGATTTGCGAAAAGGTGGTACTTGCTGCTACAGCTCGTATCGCAGCACGCAAGGCTCGCGAGAGCGTACAGCGTAAGACTGTTATGACAGGTGGCGGATTGCCAGGCAAGCTTGCAGACTGCTCTAACAAGGATCCAAAGAATTGTGAGATATTCCTCGTCGAGGGTGACTCTGCGGGAGGTTCTGCTAAGCAGGGTCGCGACCGCTATACACAAGCCATTCTTCCATTACGCGGAAAAATTCTTAACGTAGAAAAAGTACAATGGCACAAGGTATTCGAGGCTGAGTCTGTAATGAATATCATCCAGTCTATCGGAGTCCGCTTCGGTGTAGATGGCGAAGATTCTAAGGAGGCTAACACTGAAAAGTTGCGCTACGACAAGATTATCATCATGACCGATGCCGACGTCGATGGTTCTCACATCGACACACTTATCATGACATTGTTCTATCGCTTCATGCCAAAGGTTATTCAGGAAGGTCACCTCTACATCGCTACTCCTCCATTGTATAAGTGTACATACAAGAAGTTCAGCGAGTATTGCTACACCGAGCAGCAGCGTCAGGCTTTCATCGACAAGTATGTTGATGGTCGCGATGACGACAAGGCTTTGCACACACAGCGCTACAAAGGTCTTGGTGAGATGAACCCTTCACAGCTTTGGGAAACCACTATGGATCCTAAGAGCCGTCTGCTGAAGCAGGTTACTATCGAGAACGCTGCCGAGGCTGATGAGATTTTCTCTATGCTCATGGGCGACGACGTAGAGCCACGTCGTGAATTCATCGAGAAGAATGCTACATATGCTAATATCGACGCATAATATTTAAATCATAATACTAAAGGGGAACTCTGTAGGGCCACAATGGCTTCAGGGTTCCCTTTTTAAAAATCCTTTAAGCAGTAATGAAACTATTATCTAAATCTTCGGCAATCCTACTTGCCTTGACAAGCTTCGGCAATGCCTATGCCGAACAACTACCTATGCGCCTATGGTACAATCGTCCTGCTGAGTTTTTTGAAGAAGCCTTGCCTATCGGCAACGGCAAAATGGGAGCCATGATCTATGGCGGTGTTGACGACAACACACTTTACCTCAACGACATCACACTATGGACAGGCAAACCTGTCGACCACAATATCGACAAGGATGCTCACACATGGTTGCCAAAGGTGCGTGAAGCTCTTTTCAATGAAGACTATCGCAAGGCAGAAGAGCTGCAGAAACATATTCAAGGTCCTAACAGCCAATACTATCAGCCACTTGCCACACTTCACATATACGATGAAATGGGCAAAAAAGCCACCAACTACTATCGATCGCTAAGTATCGATAGCGCTATCTGCCACGATTCTTATACTATCAACGGTGTAAACTACAGTCGTGAATACTTTGCTTCTAATCCTGACAAGCTCATCGCCATTCGCCTGAAAGCAGACAAGCCTGGAGCTATCACGCAGCAAATAATGCTTACTGGTCAGACTCCTCACAAGGTGAAAGCGAGCAACAATCAGCTCACTATGACCGGTCATGCTGTTGGCGACCCACTCAACTCTGTACACTTCTGCACCATCCTTCAGGCAAATGCCAAAGATGGTACAATCAGCGCAACAGACTCTTCATTATATATAAAAGGTGCAACCGAGGTTACTATCTATATCGTAAACGAAACAAGCTTCAATGGCTCCGACAAGCATCCTGTTACTCAGGGCGCTCCATACATAGAAACTGCAGCCGACGACATTTGGCACACCAAGAACCATAAATACGATGAGTTCTTATCGCGCCATGTTGCCGACTATAGCAAGTATTTCTCTCGTCTATCGTTCACCCTCGATGGAGCTAAATACAATTACGACATTCCTACCGACTCTTTGCTAAAGCAATATACCGACAATGGGGGACAGAGCCGTTACCTCGAAATGCTATATATGCAATATGGTAGATATCTGCTCATTTCTTGCTCTCGAACACCTGGTGTTCCAGCCAATCTTCAAGGTCTGTGGGCAAACAAGCTATATTCGCCTTGGCGTAGCAACTATACTGTAAATATCAACCTTGAAGAAAACTATTGGCCTGCCGAAGTTGCCAACCTCTCTGAAATGGCAATGCCACTATGGGACTTCATGCAGCATTTGGCAAAGAATGGTAGCTACGTGGCTAAAAACTACTACGGTATAAACCGCGGATGGTGTTCAAGCCATAATAGCGACCTATGGGCTATGGCAAACCCTGTGGGCGAGAAACATGAGAGTACCACATGGAGCAACTGGAATATGGGATTAGCTTGGCTTTCGCAAGCTCTATGGGAACACTATGCCTTCACTATGGATAAGCAATTCCTCGCTACTACAGCTCTCCCTATCCTTAAAGGCGCTACTGAGTTCTGCGAAGATTGGCTCGTAGAGAATCCACATAAGAAGGGTGAACTCTTCACAGCTCCTTCTACAAGTCCTGAGAACAAATACCGCTTGTCTGATGGTTTCAAGGGTGGCACCTGCTATGGTGGTACTGCCGACCTCGCTATCATTCGCGAGTTATTCAACAACACCATTGCTGCAAGCAAAATCTGTGATGGCACCACATTGGCATCAGTAGAAGACAAGCTACAGCGCCTGCATCCTTACACCGTAGGCAAGATGGGCGACATCAACGAATGGTATTTCGATTGGGACGACGAAGATTTCCAACATCGTCATCAGAGCCATCTCATCGGTCTATACCCAGGTCATCAGATAACTCCTATCAAGACTCCTGACCTTGCAAAAGCTTCTGTTCGTAGCCTTGAGATAAAGGGCGATAAGACAACAGGATGGAGCACAGGATGGAGAATAAACCTTTGGGCTCGCCTCAATCGCCCTGACCAAGCATACCATATTTATCAGAAGTTGCTCACCTATGTGAGTCCTGATGAATACAAAGGTCCTGACCGTCGCAGAAGTGGAGGCACCTACCCTAACCTCTTCGATGCTCACCCGCCATTCCAGATAGATGGCAACTTTGGTGGTACTGCAGGCGTATGCGAGATGCTTGTGCAGAGTTCGCTTGAGCTAACTGCTGCCAACCAGCCAATGGCTACTATCACCCTCCTTCCTGCATTGCCAAACGAATGGAGCAAGGGCGAAATAAAAGGTATCAAAGCTCGTGGCGGTTATACTATCGACATGAAATGGGCTAACGGCAAGGTTGTAGAGGCTATTATAACAGCTTCTGTCAACGGCAAAGCCATTGTCAACTACAATGGCTCATCGAAGCAAATATCTCTCAAAGCAGGCAAAAAGAAAGTACTGAAATAAAGAGATCAACTATACAAAAGGAATATAATAAAATAAAAGATGCGTAGACTATTGGTTATCATATCATGCATGTTGTCCACATTGATGGCAATGGCTCAGGAGTACAACCTTCGTTGGATTTCTTCGCCAAGCGTTGACTCTACTGCTCAGATATGGTTTCGCAACCAATACGTACATCATAAGAAAATAAAGAAAGCCTACGTCTGCATAGCCACAACAGGCTATGCAGACCTTTATATAAATCGTCGCAACGCAAGTCACGATTATCTTGCGCCCTACCGACAGCCATATTCCAACTACCCTGTTTCTACTACCTACGACATCACTCGCTTTTCGCGTAGCGATACCACTACCATTGCCGTATGGTATTCACCTTCATACCCACATATCAACAATCGCCAGCTATCCCTTATCTATTACGGCACCTATCAGGATGGCTCATCATTTTCTTTTGCTTCCGACGATTCTTGGCTCTGCCGCCCATCATGTTCGCAGTTTAATAACAAAGGTAGTGAAACCATAGACGGTAGAATCGATAAAAATGAATGGAAGGCTAATCAGATCAACGACCTTGCGCTATGGCAAAGATGCAAGAAACAGCCCATTTCATCGTCAGAATATCCCCATTCCACCGACAATCATACTAATACTATAGAAAGCATAATTCCCTATCGCTATTTCGACATAGAGAAAGATACCATAACCTATGATTTCGGTTTGGGCTTCATTGGCTTTGCCCGTGTAACCCTTCGAGGTGCAAGAAAAGGAGAACGTATCTTTATCGGTGATATGGAATATATCTGTAGCGGTCAACTTGACGAGCAAGCATGCCTTCGCTTTACCACCATGCCCGTCCGCAAACTAACTATCTATGGCGACAATAAGTTTCGTGCTGACCATATAGTAAATGTAGAAGGTATCAGTATATTCACACTTTATTAGTAATGTTTGCTTTTTATTTACTTTTTGTCTACTATTTTGTAGATACATATATTTATTATACCTTTGCGGTGTAAATATCTACAAACAAAACAATAACAATCAGAAGATTGGTAAGACAAATCGACCAATTATCGACACTTTCTTGTACTTTTCTGTTGACAATTCAACCAAATTATGTATATTTGCAAAAGAAACGGAAAAGAAAAAGAAAAAATGGACGATTATCAGATGCACCCTATCACCATCGACTCTATAAAGAGTTTATGCAATTGCGACTATCTTGACAACGATCTCGTGATATTCGACGAGATTGCTAAAGTTCCAATACCCGACGAGCCACGCCGTATGGGTTGCATACTGATGGCACTATGTCTGAACGGAACAGCTACATATAATGTGGATACAAAGGCGCACCACGTGAAGGCAGGAGACGTGATAATAATAAGTACCAACCAGGTGACAGACAGCTTCAATATGTCTGCCGACTGTAGTGGTATGGCTTTTATGATGTCTGAGAATTTCTTCCGCGAGATAATATCGGGTATGCACGAGATATCTTCTCTGTTTCTATTCTCACGCCAGCATCCTGTATGCAACTTGGAGCCCGACGAGGTATATCTAACAAAGAATTATATAAAATCTCTTATCTACAAGCTCAAAGAGAATACCCATCGCTATCGCCGTGAAACTGTGATGTCGCTATTGCGTACCATGATCTATGACCTCAGCAATGTGATATACCGTATAATGCAAGACAACGAGAAAAAGAGTACTCGTGCTGATAGGATATTCTCAGAGTTCTTGCTGTTGGTAGAAAACAACTATCGCACTCAGCGACGTGTGGGATGGTATGCGCTAAACTTAGGTATCACACCAAAATATCTATCAGAGATGGTGAAAGTGGCAAGCAGACGCACGCCAAACGACTGGATAGACGACTATGTGACGCTTGAGCTAAGAGTATTACTTAGGAATACCAACAAGAACATAAAAGAGATAACAGAAGAGATGAACTTCCCAAACCAAAGCTTCCTTGGCAAATATTTCAAGGAGCATGTAGGAATAAGTCCTTCTGCATATCGCAAGGGTAAATAGATTACACTTTATAAAAATGGAAAATAAATAAAACAATAATGCGCAAGACAACATCTTGCGCATTTTTTATTCTTCATCAGCCTTCTCTTGAAGCCAATAATGTTTCAGCAATTTCGCATAGTTCCTGATACCACTCCTTGCCAAAGCGACGAACTAATGGACCTTCGAGGAACTTATATACAGGTAAGCCAAGTTCCCTACCCTTTTCTACTGCCGGACGGCATACATCCCAACGATTATAGTTAAGACCTACAAGACCGCCAGCAAATCGTTTCTCACGAATAGGATAAAGAGCACAAGAGATAGGCTTTATAAACTTTGTTTTGCCACCACGATAAGCACGTTCAAGAGCACACAGGCAGCAACCATTCTCATAGCATGTAAACACACAGTCTTTGCCATTTACGATGCTCGTAACAAGGTCGCCATCACGATCGTTGTATGCCACACCTTGCTTATCGACAACAGCCTGCGCAGAAGCGCTCATATCGTTCCATACAATGTCGAGAGCATCTTCTATGCCAGCTATCTCGTCCATGGTTAGCGGAGCACCTGCATCGCCCTCCACACAACATTCTCCCTTGCACTTGTCAAGGTCGCAACAGAATTTCTCAGTAATAATATCTGGCGACACCAATACGTCGCCAACTTGTATAATATGTAAGTCTTGCATATTCAGTAAGTCTTTACCACTCTATAGTCTTTTCTCCATTCTGCGCCAAATACTCATTGCAACGCGAGAACTGATGATTGCCAAACCATCCACCTCTGTTTGCTGACAAAGGCGAAGGATGCACGCTCTCAAGTACCAAATGCTTATTTTGGTCAATTAGATACTTCTTGCTACGAGCAAAACCACCCCAAAGCATAAACACCAAGTGTTCACGATTATCGCTCAATGCCTTTATGGCAGCATCGGTGAATGTTGTCCATCCCAATCGCTGATGGCTATTGGCAACATGTGCCCTTACAGTAAGTGTAGCATTTAGCAGCAACACACCCTGTGTAGCCCAACGAGTAAGGTCGCCAGATTTAGCTGCAGGTTTACCAAGGTCGAGTTCTATCTCCTTGAAGATATTGATGAGCGAAGGAGGAGGAGTAACGCCTTCAGGCACCGAGAAACTCAATCCCATAGCCTGACCAGGCTCATGATATGGATCTTGACCTATAATCACCACCTTTACATCGTCAAACGGACAAAGGTTGAAGGCATTAAAAATCTTGTTGCCTGGAGGAAAACATTGATAATGCAAGTATTCTTCCCTCACCAGATTAGTAAGGTTAACGAAATATTGCTTATCAAACTCTGCACCAAGGTGCTGTTTCCATGAAGATTCTATTTCTACGTTCATAGGGAGAAAAAAGAAAGAAAGCCTCACTCCCAGCCCCTCTCCAAAAGGGAGAAGGAAGTAATTAGCATTATTGCTGGGAGTGAGGTTTTTAATATTTTGTAGAGGGGTGAGGCTACTATTAGTCTTCGATAAGGCACTCGCCTGTCATTTCTGCAGGCTGCTCCAAGCCCATGATATGGAGGATAGAAGGAGCAACGTCAGCCAAACGACCATCCTTAACTGTTGCTGAGTTGTTGTCAGTAACGTAGATGAATGGAACAGGGTTCAAAGAGTGAGCGGTGTTTGGTGTGCCGTCTTCGTTGATAGCATTATCTGCGTTACCGTGGTCAGCGATGATGATAGCCTCGTAGTCGTTAGCCTTAGCAGCCTCGATAACTTCGCGAACACAGTTGTCAACAGCATGTACAGCCTTAGCAATAGCATTGTAGATACCTGTATGACCAACCATATCGCCATTAGCGAAGTTTACAACGATGAAATCATACTCCTGAGTATTGATAGCACCAACGAGCTTATCCTTTACCTCATAAGCAGACATCTCTGGCTTCAAGTCGTAGGTAGCAACCTTTGGAGAAGGTACCAAGATACGATCCTCGCCCTCGTATGGAGTCTCACGACCACCATTCAAGAAGAATGTAACGTGAGCATATTTCTCTGTTTCTGCTGTATGGAGCTGCTTCTTGCCATTAGCTGCAAGATACTCACCAAGAGTGTTAGTAACATTCTCCTTAGGGAAGAGGATGTTTACACCCTTGAAGCTTGCATCATATGGAGTCATGCAGAAATACTGCAATCCAGGGATAGTATTCATGCCCTCTTCTGGCATATCCTGCTGAGTCAATACCTGAGTAAGTTCCTTAGCACGGTCGTTACGATAGTTGATGAAGATAACAACATCGCCCTCGCCTATTGTACCGTCTACATTAGAATTGCTGATTGCCTTGATAAACTCGTCGGTTACGCCCTCGTCGTAGCTTTCCTGCATAGCCTGTACCATATCGGCAGACTTCTTGCCTTCGCCCTTTACCAAGAGGTCGTAAGCTTCCTTCACACGATTCCAACGCTTATCACGGTCCATAGCATAGAAACGGCCAATGATGCTTGCGATATGTGCGCCATTGTTGTCGCAGCACTTCTGTACATCCTCGATAAAGCCCTTACCGCTCTTAGGGTCGGTATCACGACCGTCCATGAAGCAATGTACGAACACCTTGTCTGTCAAACCATACTCCTTACCAATCTCGATGAGCTTGAAGAGATGGTTAAGTGAAGAGTGTACACCACCAGTAGAAGTAAGACCCATCAAGTGGAGCTTCTTACCGTTATCGCGAGCATAGCTGTAAGCCTTTATCACTTCCTTATTGTTGAGGATTTCGCCGCTTTCGCAAGCCTTGTTGATCTTCACCAAGTCTTGATATACGATACGACCTGCACCGATATTAAGGTGACCAACCTCAGAGTTACCCATCTGTCCTTTAGGCAAGCCTACATCTTCGCCAGAAGTCTGGAGTGAAGAGTGAGCCGAAACGGCTGTAAGATAATCAAGATAAGGAGTTGGAGTGTTATAGATAACATCACCTTTACCATGCTGACCGATTCCCCATCCATCGAGAATCATCAAAAGAGCTTTTTTTGCCATAATTACTATTTTATTATAAGTTTATTGTATTCCGTTGCAAAATTACTATAATTCAGTGGAAACACAAAACAAGCGAGCCAATAATTTTGACTCGCTTGTTTGCCTATTATATTAATAATTCTTTATGCCATTTAATGTAAGTTACTACCTTAACACCTTCTTTACAGTACCATCAGAATACTTAACGATGTTGATGCCTGCACCAAGAACCTGGCGCAAAGTGCCATCTGTAGAATATATTGCCACAGGAACCTTTACAGAGTTTTGCTCAATTCCTTTGACTGCAGTTGAAGCAGCTGTAACAATTACATCGTCGAGGAAGAAACGCTTACCAGGAGTAAACTTTATCTTTATATTGTCTGAACCTGTGATGGTAGCGGTGAATGTCTGCCAAGAATCCATAGTCATATTGAATGAAGAAGGAGAAATTGTAGCATCGCCATCTATTGAGACAGACAGACGTGTATCATCTTTACCCCAAGGAGCAGCACGGAACGTAAGAGTTGCTGTACCATCTATCTCGATAGCAGGAGTTGTAGCTTCACCTTTCTTTTTGCTTGAACCAAAACGAGCACAACCATCAGCACCATGAGGACTTTCAGAATACCAGCCAGCATTGTCGGTTTCAAAGTCTGAGTCAGCAAATCTTCCTGATCCACTAAACGCATTATCATTACCACCTGTACCATCACAAGCATCAAAGGTTTCAGAGAATATAACTTCGCCAGTAGGAGTATTTGATGAAGACGAATTGAAGTAGTTAGGTCCAAAGTCCATAGAAGCCACACCATCGCTTGTTACTGCGATATTGCGGATTGCTACATCCATGTATTTCTTGCCATCACTATTTTTTGTATATATAGCATTAGATGGACGTGATAAATTAGTCAAGCTATCATTGCCCTTATAAGGATATGGGTCGCCCAAGTATGTTGTCTTGGTGTAGCCTTGTTGAGTTTTGCTATAATACTTAGAGTCGTCATCATTGTCGGCATGGAATATTGTCATGCGCTGATGAGGGTTTGTGAAATTCAAATCAGGATTGGTGCCTGTGGTGTTTACCATATTATAATCCCATACAGTCTGGTCGAAGTCAACATGAGTGATGAGTACACCACTCTTAGGCAGACTCTCGTCCCAACCTGAGTACTGGCGGTTTTCTACCAAGAAGTATTCATCCTCGTTGCCACTATTAATAAGTTTGTAAGCCTCGCCACCTTCTGTAAGTGCCTTCATACCAGTAACTGATAGTTCAGCACCTTTGCGCACTTCTACAGGCTCGAGCCATCCTGAAATCATACGCTCATAGGCAGTATAGCCACAAGGCTTGTAACCATCTTCATTATATGCACCATAGTCCATAAGGTCGAAAGGTCCCATACCAAAGTTGCCAGAGTAGCCAGTATCATACATATCAGGAATACCCATACAATGAGAAAACTCATGGCACATAGTACCGATACCACCAACCTCGCCTGCGCCATTAAGCTCTGAACTACAAGCATAGGTATCAACCTTTACTCCATCGAGAGTCAAAGCCATAGATGCACCTGAGAGCTGATATTCGTGTGGCCAAATAGTATTATCCTTACCGGTATCAGCTTCGCCATAGCCGGCATATATAACGTACACCTGGTCTACTTCGCCATCACCATCCCAGTCGTATTTAGAGAAATCAACTTTTGAGTCAACGCCCCTGCAAGCCTCAACAATCATCTCTTCAGGATGAAGGTCGTAGCCATTGTCATCATTGCCACCATAGTATTTCATGTTGTGAGCCAACTTCACCGGACCAACAACATCGAAGTCGAGTTCAAACTGTCCACGGCTTTGAGCAAGGAAATAATCCTTAACCGAACCTTGGAAGTAGCCTTCATTATATCCAGCCTCGTTTGCTATACGATTAAATAGAGTCTGAGAATCACTATTCTTGAACTTCACATCTGTAAATTCCACCAATATCACCAAACCCTTTTTCTTGCCCTGAAACACATCGGTAGCATTACTAAGATTACGACGAGCAGCACGACGAACATGAGCCTTAGCCTTACGAGCCAAAGCGCGAGTAGTGAGATTAGAAACAGCAGAAGCATCAGCAAGCTTAAAGACGTTTGCTTCGCCTGTAGGCACATACTTGTTGCCATAGGCATCTTGCCAATAGTGCATAAACTCATCACCTACCAACGACACCTCAACCTTAGTGCCATCGTTAAGTGTGATAACGTTTGTCAAACCGCGCTTAGCTGGCAAAGCCATTGCTGCCAACGACATGAGCGCTACCATTCCAGTTACAATAGTTTTCTTTATCATAAGTTATAGTTAATATACATAAAAAACTAACGAGCTAAGAGTGCAAATATAGCACTTTTATTTTAATAAAACCAAATAATTATTCTGCTATAACTTTTTTTTATTATATATTTCTAAAAACAATCAACGAACAAGCTATTTCTATAAACAAAGAATCCTTGAGTATACTACTTTTATAAACCAAAAAGCGGCATCCGCAATAATGCGAATGCCGCTCCTTTATTATATAATAAGGTGAAAGCTTAAGCCACCTTATCTATAGACGTATGTTTACTTAACAACAATCTTCTTGCCACCTACTACGTAGATACCCTTAGCCAAGCCCTTAACAGACTCGCCTGCATTACGAACCTTTGCACCATTCAAGTTGTAAACGGCAGCATTCTTAGCAGCAACAGCGATTGAAGAGATACCATCAGAGGTTGCAAACTTATAAGAGATTGGGCAGAATACGTAAGTTTCGAAATCCACGAATACTACACCAACAACGCTCTCAAACTTAGCTGTCTCTGGCATATCCTCAGGAAGAACGGAGAACTGATCTGCAAGAATAATAGATGCATCATCCTGCTTGATAACAGGAGCACCATCTTCAACAGCGAAGTCAACATCCTTAAGTTCGAACAAACGCAAGTGGTTCTCTGCCTTCTGAAGATCAGCAATCTTAGCCTCTGTAGGAGTGATTGTGGTAGGAGTGATTGTAAGTACTGACTTAGAAGTCTCATCATTAGCTACCAAAGCTGTAGACCAAGCGCTATAGTTAACATTGATATAACCATTGAGCTCTACACCCTCCTTAAGTTCACCTGTGAACCAGCTGTTTGCATTAGCCTTTGTTATAATGTTAGAGATTTCAACTGCACCTGTCTCGTCCTCAAGAATTGCATACGATACAGCAGCACGTGGGTCGATACCCTCGTCCATCTTCTGAACATAAGTAATCTTAGCGTTCTTCAACATGAGCTTAACGCTTGGATCCTCCATTTCACCACCTTCAACCTTGCTGAGACCTGCGATGTTCTCAACAACAGGAACTGCAGGAGCTGTAGGAGCATCATAAGATACAGGAGTAAAGAAATAAGTAGGAGTTTCTTGATCGAACGTTTCATAGGTTGCATAAAGAATACCCTGTACACCTGCGAGTACTTCTGGCATATCGCTACCATCAGTCGCCCATAATGCAAACGCATCATTTAACTGTAGAGCATCTTCTCCCTGACAGAAATTGAATGTTGGGAACTCTGCATCACCAGACTTCTTAATAGTTACATTTTGAAGATTGAAGTAGCGCATATCATTCTCTGGCTTCAAGATTTCAGCAATAGTTCCTACTGTAGCTTCTACGTTAGAAGTAGTGATTGTTAATTCAGACTTTTCTGTATCCTCTGATGCCCAAAGAGAGTTTGGCCAGTTGAGTGTTGCATAGAGAGTACCATTGAGAACAGAGCCGGTCTCGAAGTTGCCTTTAAGCATACCCTCAGCAGTTGCCTCCATCAAAAGATCACTTACAGAAACTGCACCTGTTGCGTCTTCCAAAACGGCGAAGTCAATCATTTCCATGCCATAATCACTATTCTTGTGCAAAACAGTAATCTTAGCATCCTTGAGATTAATCTTAACAGGAATTTCATCATACTCGTCCTTAAACTTAAGGCTATGCAATTCTGCGATGCTGTTAACCTCGGTAAAAGTTGGTAGTGCTTCTGCATCACCAGTCTTCTGGATATAGATAAAGTCAACAGCCTGGTTAGCGTTACCACCCTTAGCCAAATAGATAGGAGTTTCAGCATTTACTTCAAACTCTTCAGATGTACCCTGAGCCCAGTTTACAGAAGAAGCAGTAAACTTGAAGATGTTATTTTCGCCTGCAAGGAAGTTCCATTCAGAACCTGCATTCTTTGTAGCATCACAAATAACAGCGGTCAACTTATATTTACCAGGCTGGAGCTTTGTAATCTCTACGTCAGCCTCTGCAGCATAAGCAGAACCACCGTTAGAGCTACGAACAAAAGTATTAGGGTTTGTAGCCTTTGTCAAACCTTCGATATTCTCTGCTTCAGACAAGAATACGATATCTGTAGTAGTAGTTGGTTTGAAAGTAATATCTTTAACCTGATTGTCAGCCTCAAGAGTATAAGAGAGATAGTATCCCTTCTTGTCTGAGCTCAACTTGTCTGATTCATAAAGAGTACCATCAACATTGATAGCATAAGGATAACCTACGTTGAAAGTCTCGCCCTCAAAGTTTGTACCCTTTACGATACCTTCCTGCAAAGGATTACCTTCTTCATCAACTGCATTGAATGTATAATTCCATTTAGCAGCCTCGCGGAACTTAACAGTAACAACAGTTGAACCATCAGCAGCAATTGTCAAACTTGCAGCATCGTCGCTATCATAGACATACTTCACGGTTTTGTCTTCATTATAAACAGCATCCTTATCAGACTCTGTCAATGAAGGAACCAAGCCACTTTCTGCTACATAAGTAGAACTTGTTTTAATCTCGTTGCCTGCAGCATCTACATACTTAACAGTATAGTTTGTAGCACTTGCAGCATCAACGTATTCCAATGCCAACTTAAAATCTGAAGCCTCTTGCTGACGTCCGGTATAGGTAAAGAGCGCAATACCTAAAGTGTTATCTGTTGAAGCCTTAAGATAAGAAGTAACATCGTAACTCAAATCCTTCTTTTTTGTACCAACATTATCACCATTACCATTAATACATACAGCATTTAGAATTTCTGCAGTATTGGTATTAGTCCATGTTGCTTTAGTTGCATCCCAACCTGTATTGATAGTGGCAACCTGCACATTAGAATTCTTTTTTGATACTGTACAAACAGAAGAGAACGATAATGTAGCCTTTTTAAGCAACTTACCTTTCAATGTTGTTGACGCATCAAACTTTGTCAAAACGACAGGTGAGCCTTCATAATTTGCCAACATGTTTGTAAATGCGCCTCCATTGATTTTAGCTTGTGAATAGCGCCAAGAAGTTGCTTCTGCGTTATACAATACAGTATTGGCATTTTGTGCTGTCTTACAGTCTGCTTGTATAACAGTTGTCTGTGTTGGGGTCAATACTGTTTCATCAGCATAAGAAGTCTGAGTACCGACTGAGAACATTGCCAACGCAGTCATCACTAAAGAATAAAATTTCTTCATGTAGTTATAGTTTTGTAGAGTAGAGTGTCGTCAGTCCGTGGGCACTTAAATAATAGGTAAAAGTTTTGGGGATTCGGTTGCGGACTGTTTTATCACCTTCCCGTCTTAGGGGTAAGGTCAGCCGAATTGCGATTAGTTTATCTTTGTTTTTTAAGTCTTAATATAAGTCGTTAATTATTAGTAGAATATATTAAATAGAGGTTTGATTGCAAAAGTAACTAAAATATTTGTAATAAGTGGCAATTTGCCAATATTTTTTTGTTCTATCTCATAATTTTATGATATAACATCTGAATTGCTAACCTGCAAAAGCAAGAAGGGAAGCAAAGATTAGGACTTACTTCCTATCTTTGCTTCCCTTCTATCATATTAGAGGCTTTTAAGAATTATTTTGCATTTATCTCCTTGAGCAAACGGTCTGCATGTCCCCAAGAGTCCATCATATAGAGCACATAGCGGATATCAACGCCGATACAACGAGCCAAGTGGCTATCGAAGTTGATGTCTGAAGAAAGGCTATCCCAGTTGCCATCGAAGGCAAGTCCGATGAGGTTGCCATTACCATCAAACATAGGTGAACCCGAGTTACCGCCTGTGATATCATTATTGGTAAGGAAGCAGAGCTGGAACTTACCTGTTGTTTGGTCTACATACTTACCAAAGTTGTTAGAGCTAAAGAGATTGCGCATAATAGGCTCTGCCTGATAGTCGATAATCTTATTGCCCTTATCCATCTTCTCAACAATGCTCTCGGCAGTAGTATAATAGCCTGAAGGCTTGCCACCAAGGTCGAAGCCACCTACCTGACCATAGCTCAAACGCATGGTGAAGTTAGCGTCTGAATAGTGAGGAAGGTCTTCTTCCATGCGAAGCTTAGCAGCACAGAGATATTTCTCCTGTTTGTTGATATCGTCGCTTACGCTATTGATGTTTTCACGCAATACGCCGAGCACCTCCAAGAGGTCGAGACCAAGCTGCACACCTGGGTCTTTGAGATATGACTTGCGGTTGATGTAGATAGGCTTGCCACTCTTCATGAGGAATGAGTTAGCATAGAGATAGTCTACATACTTAGCATAGTCGCCATCAAACTTACTGTCGATGGTAGCATAGAACTTAGGGAGATATTTGCTATCTACATGCTCACGATAGTTCTTCATCAATACTGCGAGCACCTCCTTGTCGAGAGCCTCATCCCATTCCTCGCTATTGTCAGCAAACTCTATATACTGCTTCGACTTCTTGTTCTTTGGTCCCTTAACTTCCATTCTGTCGAGAGCCATAGCACGAGTAGTAAACTCATTGGTACGACGGAAAGCCTCGCTATAGTTTGTCCAAACCTTCATATATTCGAAGCGCTTGTCATAGAGTTGCTTCATCTTATCGAAGTCGAGCTGTCCCTTCAGATAGCCTGTAGAATCCTGATAAGCTTTGATACGCTTCTCGTAGTCGCGCTTCAAATTGATGATGCCGATAGAGTCGATACACTTGTTCATACCAAGCGAGTTCTTCCAATAGTTAGAGCTCTGAGCATACTTAGAATCATACTTGATACGTACAGCCTCGTTGGCACGCATATGGCGAATCATCACATCCTGCTTTACACCACGCACCTGAGCACGAGGAGCATTCTGAGCATCGCGCATCTCGTGGATACCAAAGCTTGATAGGTAGCGGCTTGTAGAACCTGGATAACCGATGGTCATAGCGTAGTCGCCTTCCTTATATCCCTGCATACTAACCTGAGCCCAACGCTTTGGATGGTAAGGCACATTGTCCTTGCTATATGCAGCAGGACCATTGGTCTTAGGGTCGGCATAGATACGGAATACAGAGAAGTCGCAAGTCTGACGTGGCCACATCCAGTTGTCAGTCTCGCCACCAAACTTACCCATTGACTTAGGCACGGTGAACACCAAGCGGAGGTCGGTGAAGTCCTGATATGTGGTAGCATAATACTTGTTACCCTCATAGAAAGCATCGATATCGATATGGAGAGTAGAGTCTACCTTCTTAATGGAATCGGTAAGAGCATTCTGCAAAGAGTCGATGAGGTTAGCCTGATCGTTAGAGTTCATGTTGTCGATGCCAAGTGCAGTAAGGCGATCGGTAACATCCTTCTGATCAATCATAAAGCTAACGAACATATCCTCGTTAGGCAATTCCTCTTCGAAACTCTTAGCATAGAAACCGTTGAGCATATAGTCATGCTCTACGGTAGAATGTGAGCGAATAGCTTCGAAACCACAATGGTGGTTGGTAAACACAAGACCGTCTGGCGATACCACAACGCCAGAGCAATAACCAGAGAAGTTAACTACTGCGTTCTTCAAGGCGTTCTCGCCATTGTAGAGCTGATCATAAGTCATCTTGAAACCTTCTTGCTGCATAATGTTGTAAACAGCATTAGGCAAGTTGTAGATTGTCCACATACCCTCGTCAGCATGTGCGGTGTTGAGTCCGCAGAATGCCATCATCGAAGCGATAAGGACTGTTGCTTTTTTCTTCATTACTTGTTTTTCTGTTTTTATTATGATGTTATTATTATCCATTTTCCACCTTTTGCAGGACCTTCACGTTTAATAATGTGGTCTTCTTTTAATTTCTTTAAGTGCTTTGATATTGCACTTCGATTAATTCCGATTAGATTTGCCATTTCGATAGAAGAAATTGAAGGATTGTCTTTTATCATTCGTATGATAGAGACTTTTGTTTTCTGTCCACCTTTTCTATCTACCGATTCACTTTTCTGTCCACTTTTTCTGTCCACCTTTTGCAAGGTTTTATTATAATGAGGATCCTTTAAGTTCGGCTGCTCTTTCCAATCATCTGTCGGTCGGATATGCAAATACCTGTTTTTTAGAACCCAACCATCTTTTAGAAGTAAGTTCCTGAAGAAACGAACCAGGTAGACAGGAGAGTATTCTATACCTTTTTGAATGTTGCGATAGTTGGCACGAACCAAAGCATTGCGGAAGTACCAGGAATGCTGGGCAAACATATCGTTATTCACTTCATAGCCTAACGAACGGAGATATTGGATGGTGAAAATCGCTGTTGTTCGAGTATTGCCCTCTCTGAAAGCGTGGATTTGCCAGATGCCTGAAATGAATTTAGCAATATGCTCTATCTTCTCATCATCTGTCAGGCCTTTATATTGAAAATTCTTCTCTTGCTCTATATCCCAATCCAAGGCTCTTCGCAAATCTTCCCAATTTAGGTAATTTACGGATTCTCCTTCGAGCACCCATTCTTTCTTGGAAATATCATACTGGCGGATTTCTCCTGCGTGCTTGAATACTCCCTCGAATATTCTTCGATGCAGAGATACGTAACCGTTGGTATTGAAGGCAAAGGTTTTGCTGGCGAGAATCTTTGCAATGTTAGCCGAAACCTTATCTGCTTCTTCCTCTTCTTCATCTTTCGGTGTGCGAACCGTCTTGCTCTGATAGTAAGAGTCAATAAGTTTTCTGGTTTCATCCAGAGATATTTCACCTTCAATATTTCGTTTAGCCACATCTATGAGATACGCTGATGGTTGCAGCCCATCTACAGCCTGCAATCCGATAGCCGTCTTCCAGTTCTCAGCACTCTCCTTCTGCGAAGGCTCACCTTGTCGGAGATACTCGTCAAAGGCTGCAAAGTCGTTGTTGGCTTTTTCTTTACTCATAGACGTTGTTTGCTTAATACGATGTTGCAAAGATAGTGCAAACGAGTGCAATGAAAGTTTACTTTCAGATTGCCGAGTGCAGCCTATCTTCTGCAAAGATAAGTTATTTTTTTTGTATTAACGTGAATAATAGAAAAAAAATGAATATTTTGGTAAAAAAAAGAAAAAAGGTCGCAACGCTCAATGCGCTGCGACCCTTTTATGTGAATATATATAATAAGGTGTAAACCCTATATATATAATAAGGTGTCTAATTATGCTTCTGCAACTTCTTCCTTAATCTTACGACCCATTACGAGGTAAGCGATAGGAGAAGCGATGAAGATAGAACTCAAGGTACCGAATACTACACCCAATGTCATAGCAAATGCGAATGGCTGGATGCTCTTACCTCCAAGGAAGAGGATGCACAACAATACGATCAATGTAGAGAGAGATGTATTGATAGTACGTGCAAGAGTCTGGTTGATAGAGTCGTTGAATACCTTCTGGATATCCTGCTTAGGATGTAGACGGAGGTTCTCACGAATACGGTCGAATACAACCACCTTATCGTTGATAGAGTAACCGATAACGGTAAGGATAGCTCCAATGAATGTCTGGTCAACCTCGAGAGAGAATGGAAGAACACCCTGGAGGAGTGAGAACAAACCTATTACTACCAATGCATCCAATGCCAAAGCTACGGTAGAACCGATAGAGAAGGCCACGTTGCGGAAACGTACGAGGATGTAGAGGAAGATTGCAGCCAAAGCGATGATGACGCTGATGATAGCACCATTTGTGATATCCTTAGCTACAGAAGGACCTACCTTAGAACTACTGATGATAGAACCACCCTGACGGATATCTGGGTTCTTGAAGTCCTCAACACTCTTCTGAGAAACGAGGTTAGCCTTCTTCAAAGCATTGTAGAGGATTGTCTCTGCCTCGTCGTCAACAGCAGGATTGTTAGATTCAATCTTATAGTTGGTAGAGATACGGATAGTCTTGTTGTCGGTACCGAGTGAGAGAGCACCTGTTGTACAATCAGGGAATGCCTCAGCAATGATGCCACGGACATCCTCAGGCTGTACGCTCTTCTCGAACTGTACTACATAGTTACGACCACCAGTGAAGTCGATACTCTGTGCCAAACCACGTACGAAGAAGCTTACGATGAAGATTACTACAGCAGCGATAGCTATAGTGAATGTCTTCTTGTACATAGCCATGAACTTATACTTGGTACCCTGCATCAAGTTGCGTGAGAATGGAGTTGTGAAAGTCTCCTTAAGCCACTTGTCTTTGCTGAGCTTCTTTTCCCATACAAGGCGTGTGAGGTAAACAGCACTGAAGAATGAGCAAACGATACCAATCATCCATGTGGTAGCGAAACCACGGATAGGACCTGTACCAAATGCATAGAGGATGATACCTGTAAGCAATGATGTAAAGTTAGAGTCGAAGATAGCAGAGAAGGCGTTGCTGTAACCAGCAGCTACGGCATCCTTGATTCCCTTACCAGCCTTGAGCTCTTCCTTAGTACGCTCATAGATAAGCACGTTAGCGTCGACCGCAGTACCCAATGACAATACCATACCGGCAATACCACTCATGGTAAGCGCAGCCTGGAACGAGGTTAGAATACCGAGGGTGAAGAAGAGGTTGACGAGAAGTGCGCAGTTTGCCAACATACCTGGTACGAAGCTATACATGAGAACCATGTAAACCATCAATACGATGAAGGCAATAACGAATGAAATAACACCCTGCTGGATAGACTGAGCACCGAGGGTAGGACCTACAACCTCTTCCTGTACGATACGTGCAGGTGCAGGCATACGACCAGACTTCAAGGTGTTAGCCAAGTCCTTAGTATCTTCGATGGTGAAGCTTCCTGTGATAGAAGACTGTCCACCAGTAATCTCACCATTTACACGAGGAGCTGAATAAACAACACCGTCGAGAACGATAGCGATAGCCTTGTCGATGTTAGCCTTTGTGAGGGCTGCCCAACGACGAGCACCATCAGTATTCATGCTCATGCTAACCTGTGGCTGACCTGTAACCTGATCAAACTGGTCCTTAGCGTCGGTGATAACATCACCCTCAAGTGGAGCACGACCTGTTGTTGTGGTAACCTTCAAAGCGTAGAGCTCGAAGATGTTCTTTACAGAAAGTCCATCAGCAGGCTTAGCACCCCAAAGAAGCTTAACGTCAGAAGGAAGAACATGCTTAGCAAGCTTAGAGTAGATGAGCTTATTGATAGCAGCTGTATCGCGAACGCTTGCATAACCTACGAGGGCAAGTGAGTTGCCGTTAGTGGTCTGAAGCATAGCGAGCAAAGGATGCTGCTTCTTAGCTGCTGCGAGCTGAGCCTCAGGAGTAGCCTTTACGTCAGCCTTCTTTGTATCTTTCTTAATTTGGAACTTGCTCTTTGGCGCCTTCTTTACGGCAGTTGTAGTGTCAGCCTTAGCAGCTGCAGTAGTATCAGCTTTTGCCTCTTCCTCGCCACCATTAGCCAATTGGCTGTCGAGCTGAACGAGGTAAGGGATAATTTCCTGAGCATTGTATGTCTCCCAGAATTCGAGGTTTGCGCTACCCTGAAGGAGCTTACGCATACGCTCTGGCTCGCTGATACCAGGCATTTCTACCATGATACGACCTTCCTGACCTTCGAGCTTCTGGATGTTAGGCTGTACAACACCGAACTTGTCGATACGAGTACGAACAACGTTGAATGAGTTGTCGATAGCAGCAGAAACCTCTGCACGAATAGCCTTCTCTACTTCAGCGTCTGAGCTCTGTGGGTTTACCTTGCCCTGAAGCTGCTGAGTAGCGAAGATTTCTGCCAACTTGTGACCAGGAGCATTCTTGTGGTAAGCGTTGATGAAAAGAGTGATGAAATCATCCTGGCTCTTCTCCTCTTCGGCTCTTGCCTGCTCCATAGCTTTTGTGAAAGCCACGTCAGTCTTGTGGTCTGCCAATGTTTCTACTACGTCTGGAACGGAAATCTCAAGGATGACGTTCATACCGCCCTTGAGGTCAAGTCCAAGACCGATCTTAGTTTCCAAGCACTTCTGGTAAGAGTAGATACCCAAATACTTCACAGAGTCCTTATAGTCCTGCTGTGCGATAGGGTCCTTAATCTTAGCAGCCTCGCTGTCATAGTAGTAAGTGGCAGCAGAGAAAGACAAATAGAAGATGCTTGCAAGCGTCAATAAGACGGCTGTTACAATTACAATTCCTTTGTTTTGCATTTTGATTGTTGTTTATTTATTTATGATTTTTGTTTCTGTTTATGAGTGTCTTGGTGTAGTTTGATACAGTATACCTCTGTTAAAAAACACTATAAGACGTGCAAAGATAATATTTTTTTCACACTTTGGAAAATTATTCCCTGTTTATTATTCATTTTTTAAGCATTTCACCTCTTTTTTAGCCAGCAAATGATAGGATAATGGTCGCTTGTGGCAATTTTGTTGTCTACAATACATTTCAAAGGCTCTAAATCTGTGGAACAGAAAATGTTATCAATTCTTACATAGAAGCCGCCTTTATGGTAGCTAATACCAGGGCCATTTCCTGCTGTTACATAGCAGTCTGTGAGCTTGTTAGCAATAGTCTGATGGGTATAAGAGTTAGGACCATCATTGAAGTCGCCACAACAGATCATAGTAGTACCGTGATGCTTGGCAATAAACCTTGCAACAGCTTCTGCTTGAGGAGCTCGCTTAATGGTGGCTTCCTTGAGTTTTGTGTATAGTAGCTTAGATGTTGTCTCCACGCTATCTGTGGCATATTCGCCCTTCACCATGTGCTTGAAGTGGGCTTTATCGTCGGCATCAAGACCTGTAGTCTCGAAATGAGCATTAACAACAATAACCGTATCTCCTTCGACATTTAGCCATACCGCTCCAGCAATATTGCCGTGCGACTCAAACGGTATGCGCTCTTTCTTCAAAATGGGGTATTTGCTATAGAAAGCCAACACGTCGCCACTATTTTCTTTCTTCAATGTGTCGCGATATTGATAAAGAGGGAAAATGGTGTCTTGTATTTCCTTATTGGCAAGTGAAGCTTCGCCAGCCTCTTGCAAACATACAATATCTGCACCTTGTTCGGCAATATAGGCAGGAATAGAATAATCATCATCACTATGCCCCATATGTCCAAAGCCCCAGACATTATACGACAACACTTTAAGATTAGACTTTGCAGTATCGTCAGTAAGATTTATAGGACAATAGTTGCGAGTGGGGAGGAATCCGAAAACAAAACCTAATAGCGGGATTACCACCCATCTTATCCTTACAAAACACCAAAAGATAAGGAACAAAAGATTAAAAAGAAGGAATACAGGATATGCCAAGCCTGCATTAGCAAACAGGTGGAACGACACAGGGTTCACTCTGTCGCTATATCCTATTAATAGCATGATGATGACAGTAGCAACATTTGCTCCTGCCATCATCTGAAATATCATATTCTTGAGTTTATTGATCATTATTTTCTTTTCTGCTCAAAAAGAGTGTTTTTCTCTTCTTTTGTTAGGCTCTCATAGCCGCTTTTTCTCACTTTGTCCAAGATGCGGTCTACCTCCTCTTGCTTAGCTCTTTGACGTGCATTATAGTCCCAGTCGCTATTACCAGTATAGTTTGTGCCACTATTATTAGCCTTCTTTTGATTATGCGTCTCCCACTTTGTGCGCATACTATCAAAGAAGCTAGAACCATTATTGATATTATATCTACCGCCTCCATTCGATTGCTTTCTCCAATATCTGATAAGGAAGAAGCCGAATATCATACCACCAAGATGGGCAAGGTGGGCAACATGGTCGCCAGGTGTGGCAAGGGCAGAAAACAATTCAATACCAGCATACCCCATTACGAACCATTTTGCTTTGATAGGAATAGGTAATGGAAAAATGAATATACGCTCTTCTGGGAAAAGCATACCGAAAGCCAACAATATAGAATAGATGGCTCCAGAAGCTCCTACCGTGGTAAGTCCATTAAGCTGATGCGACAATTTAGACATCCATCCAAATGCCTCAAATAGTCCCATTGGCTGCTGAGCGTTGAACTCTAAATATACAGAGAAGAATTGTGCTATCTCTTGCAGCATTCCTGCACCGACACCACAGAAAATGTAATAAAAAAGAAACTTCTTTGGTCCCCATACATTCTCAACCACACAACCAAACATCCACAATGCAAACATATTGAACAGAATATGCTCAAAGTTGGCATGCATAAACATATATGTCACTAGCTGGTATACTTGGAAGTCGGAAGCCATAAAGAAATGCAAACCCAGCATATTGTTGAGGTCTACGCCCATAGCTCCCTTCAAAACATACATAGCGAGAAACGCTAATATGTTGATGATGAGAAGATTCTTTGTTATTGTTGGTATATTGCGCATAAACTTATAAATTCAATTGCTAAATGATGTTTTTTATTTTATGGCTGCAAAAGTACTAAAAAACTCTGTTATTCAACACACTTACAAGCCTTTTAAGGCAAAAATTCATTATTTATATCTAATTATATCATTTTTTTTAGAATTTTGTTTGATTTATGAAAAGAATAAACTATATTTGTCAGCAGAATATAGAACAAACCAAATAATTATCAATTTTACATTTACAAAATTATGAACAAGACTGAATTAATCGACAACATCGCAGCTTCTGCAGGTATTAGCAAGGCTGATGCAAAGAAGGCTTTGGATGCTACAACAGAGGCTATCAAGAATGCACTTGTAGCAGGTGATAAGGTACAGCTCGTAGGTTTTGGTACATTCGCTGTAACAGAACGTCCAGCTCGTCAGGGTATCAACCCAAGAACAAAGGAGACTATCACTATCGAGGCAAAGAAGGTTGCTAAGTTCAAGGCTGGTGCAGAATTGGCTAACGCCCTCTAATAATTCCGCAACTTTTTTTACTTACATAAAAAGGACATGCCGCATGGCATGTCCTTTTTTATTGTTCTATATTTAAGCGTTTATTACTTTGGCTGCTTACCGATGTATGCGAGGATACCACCATCAACATACAATACGTGACCATTAACAGCATCAGAAGCCTTAGAAGCCAAGAATACTGCAGGACCACCAAGCTCAGAAGGATCGAGCCAGCGACCAGCTGGAGTCTTAGCGCAAATGAAGCTATCGAATGGGTGACGGCTACCGTCTGGCTGACGCTCACGAAGAGGAGCTGTCTGAGGAGTAGCGATGTAGCCAGGGCCAATACCATTACACTGAATGTTGTACTCACCATACTCAGAGCAGATGTTGCGAGTAAGCATCTTCAAACCACCCTTAGCAGCTGCGTATGCAGAAACAGTCTCACGACCAAGCTCACTCATCATAGAGCAGATGTTGATAATCTTACCCTCACGACGCTCCATCATCTCAGGGATAACAGCGCTTGAGCAGATGAATGGACCTACGAGGTCGATATCGATAACCTGCTGGAATTCAGCACGCTTCATCTCATGCATAGGAATACGCTTAATGATACCTGCGTTGTTTACCAAGATGTCGATCTGACCAACTTCCTCATGGATAGTCTTAACGAGTTCAGCAACCTGCTCCTCGTTTGTAACATCACAAACGTAACCCTTTACATTCTCGATACCTGCTTCTTTGTAAGCTGCGAGACCACGATCAACGAGCTCCTGCTTGATGTCGTTGAAGACGATTGTTTTGATACCAGCAGCAGCGAAAGCTGACGCAATGTTGAAACCGATACCATAAGAGGCACCTGTAATCCAGGCATTCTTGCCCTCAAGTGAAAAATCTTTTAAACTTGTCATTGTTATATATTTTAGTTAATCCAAAAACGGCATTTTTAGGTCTTTTATTTATAATTATTGATGTCAAGCTATTCTATTGACTAAAACTCTAAATTATTATTTCAAGTCTGTGATTGCAAAGAAGTCTTGATCGCCATAATCAAGGTTTTCGCCTCCCATACCCCAAATAAAAGTATAGTTATGTGTAGCTGCAGCAGAGTGGATGCTCCATTCTGGTGAAAGCACAGCCTCATTGGTCTTCATCCAAATATGGCGTGTTTCTTGTGGTTCGCCCATAAAATGGCAGACAGCTTGGTCTTCAGGCATATCGAAATAAAAATAAGCCTCCATACGACGACTATGAACATGCGCAGGCATTGTGTTCCATACAGAACCTGGTGCAAGTTCTGTCATTCCCATCTGTAGCTGACATGTTGGTAACACCTGGTTTACTATCATCTTATTGATAGTACGCTCATTAGAGGTCTCCAATGCTCCCATCTTAACGCTTACTGCATCAGCCTTTGTGATTTTCTTACATGGGTATGAAGTATGAGCCACAGCGCTATTGAAATATAGTTTTGCAGGATTTGCCTTATCTTCGCTTTCGAAGACAACATTTCTGTCACCACTTCCAATATACAAAGCCTCTTTGAAAGCAAGCGAGAATGTTTTGTCGTCAACTTTCACAATAGCATTGCCGCCACCTACGTTAAAAATGCCGACTTCACGACGTGTAGTAAAATAAGGAGCTTTTAAGGGGTCGATAGCTTCAAGAAGTAAAGCCTCATCTTTAGGCATAGCGCCACCTACCACCATACGGTCGTACATAGAGTATACCATATTAACCTCATCTTTAACAAAGAGATTTTCTATAAGGAAATCCTTGCGCAAGCGTGTGGTATCATAAGATTTTGCATCTACAGGATGTGCTGCATAACGTAGTTCGTAATTAGTAATCATTGTATTATTTATTAGGTTTTGCAAAGACAAGAATACTCAAAAAAGCATCTTTCAATTGCAAAGATAATGCAAATGAGTGGAATAACAAAACAAAAAAGTAAGTTTTTGTTTTGGGATTCCCGAATGCAGCTTATCTTTGTTAAGGGTTAGTGAAATCTAGTGAATCACCATATATAATATAGGTGTAATTACATACAACTATCTTCATCTTTTCTTCACCCTATCATCATTGCTTTGCAACATAGACAGAATATCTTTGCAACGAAAAAAAGGAGGACATAATGATAACAATATATAAGATGTAGAAAAGATGAAGGTAATTTTTGTAGTTCAAGGGGAAGGTAGAGGACACTTGACCCAAGCATTGGCTCTAAAACAGCAGTTACTGCGCGAAGGGCATGAAGTTGTAAAGGTGTTGGTAGGAAAGAGTAAGAACAGAGAGATTCCTGAGTTTTTCAAGACTCAGATAGAAAGTCCGATAGAGATGTTTTTGAGTCCAAACTTCTTACCATCAAAGGATAATCGCAGGTTTAACCTGTTGCGTTCTATTGGCTACAACTCGTTGTTGATACCTTCGTATCTTTCAAGTATCAATTTTATAAGAAAGCAAATCGAGGAAAGTGGGGCTGATATCATTATCAACTTCTATGAGGTGTTGTGTGGCATTACTTATTCCCTATTTCATTTTGGTATTCCTGAAATTTGCATAGCTCATCAATATCTTTTTCTTCACCCTTCGTTCCAGATGCCGAAGAAATATCCTTTACCTGAATCTCTATTGAAACTATTTACTCAAATAACTTGCATTGGAGCATCTTCAAAGTTGGCTCTCTCTATCCGTGACAATAGTGACACACCTGTACATGGAATAAAGGTTGTGCCACCATTGCTTCGCGAAGAGGCTAAGACGGTAGTGCGCCATCATGGCGACTACATCATGGGCTACATTCTAAATGCAGGATTTGCAGAGGATGTGAAAGCTTGGCACTATAAGCATCCACGCACTCATCTGCATTTCTTTTGGGATAAGAAAGATGCGCCTGAAGAACTAAAGATTGACAACACTCTGACTTTTCATCGTATCAACGATGTGAAATTCCTTAAGTACATGGCTGGCTGCAAGGCTTATGCTACTACTGCCGGCTTTGAGAGTGTATGCGAAGCTCTGTACATGGGCAAACCTTGCATGATGATCCCTGCCCATGTAGAACAAGTATGTAATGCTGTGGATGCAGAGAGAGAGATGGTGGGAGTGATGAGCTCTGATTTCAACATTGATAAGCTAAAAGCTTTTGCTCATGGATATGAGGAGGATGTGGAATTCAGGATGTGGGAGAACAATGCCGAAACTCGCATTATGGCTGCAATAGAAAATGCTTACGCCGACTACTATATCAAACAAAGCAATACCGCCTATCTATTGCCACACACAATGGCTAAATATAGATAAAAGATAAAATAATTACATTTAGAGTAACGATATAATATCAATTTAATTAGTTTATGATTATGCTTAGTAAAAATAATCTAAAGAATTTGGATGTGTTGAGTGAATTGCTTATTTTTGCAAAAAGAATAACTTATCCACATAGCTATGGCACAATTCATAAACCCCTTTACCGACATAGGCTTTAAGCGAATCTTCGGTCAGGAGATATCAAAACCTCTGTTGCTCGACTTCCTCAACAACTTGCTGGCAGGCGAGGAACATATCGTGAACCTTAGTTTTCTCGACAAAGAGCAGCCTGCTCTGTATGAAGACGACCGTTCGCTAATCTATGATATCTATTGCGAGACCGATGAGGGCAAGAAGATTATTGTGGAAATGCAGAATAAATCGCAACCTTATTTTAAGAACCGCAGTATCTACTATGTCTCTGAGGCTATAGCTCGCCAAGGCGAAAGAGGGTCGGGATGGAACTATAGCATAGATGCTGTGTATCTTGTAGCCTTTCTCAACTTCTGTCCTATGGACTTTAAACAAAAGTTCAGAACAGACGTAGTGTTGAAGGATAAGGAAACAAATGATGATTTTTCTGACAAGATACGCATGACGTATATGCAGCTACCTTTGTTTAATAAGGAGGCCGATGAGTGTGAGAATGAATTTGAACGTTGGATTTTTGTATTGAAGAATATGGAAACATTAACAAGACTACCTTGGGCTGCACAGAATGCAGTATTCAAGAAACTGGAAGATATAGCCGATGTAGCTGCGCTTTCAAGACAAGAGCGCATGAAATACGACGAGGGACTGAGAAAGTATCGCGATACTATCTCTGTGCTTCAGGGTGCCCGCGAGGATGGATATGCAGAAGGAATGGCACAAGGAATTGAAAAAGGTATTGAACAAGGTATTGAGCAAGGTATTGAACAAGGTATTGAGCAAGGTATTGAGCAAGGTATTGAACAAGGCGAGCAAAAAAAAGCATTGGCTATTGCTGAGAAAATGAAAGCTATGGGACTTAGCTCAAAAGACATCTTAGAAGCAACAGGAATATCATTAGACTAAAATTTAAATAAAAAAACTTCCCTTCTCGAAATAAGAAGGGAAGTTTTTTGCTGTATTATTCTTCATCGAAATAAGATGCTGACGGCATTGCTATGCCATCGCTACAGCATTTATTGAATCTTGCGCGCGACTTACGTTCACGACAGAACATGGCTTTCGTAGATTCTTCGTCTTCGGTGAACGCAAGATGATTGTCAATAGCCATAGCTCCAGCCATTCCCTCAACATCAAGATTGTCGGTGCCGATAAGAGTAAAAGTCCAATTCTGCTTCTTTAGCTTCTCTATGAGGTTTTTCACCATCTGCAGGTTATACTCACTTGAACAATTCTCTTCGCCATCGGTGATGATGGTCACCAACACGTTGTCTGTCTCTGTGGTCTGCGCATTCATCTTCGCAATTCCCTTGCCTATAGCATCATAGAGCGGAGTAGCGCCACCAGGCTGATAGTCTCTCTTGGTCAGTTGCTTAGCCTTGTTGGCATTCACATTGTCGTAGTGCACCTTGAAGTGGTCGCTATCGAAAGTAATCAATGTTAGTCGCTGTTCCATATCAGGGTGTGCCTTCATCATCTGCTGGCATGTGGTGATGGTTTCGTTGATTCCTGCCAATGCCTCACGATGAATGATGCTCATGCTGCCCGATTCGTCGACGATAACAAGATTGAATACTCTCTTCTGTGCAGTTTCGTTAGTCTTCATAATGATAATCTCCTATAGTTTAATTGTTGTTATAATGTTATTTAATTCTTATAAGAATGTTGTTTTATCCTTATAAGAAACAAGTGGATGAAAAATTAAGTTGATGGTGATATTTTTTTTGTATCTTTGCATAAGATAAGCTGCACTCGGCAATTTGAAAGCAAGCTTTCATTGCGCTCGTTTGCATTATCTTTGCAAAAAATAGTAAGAAAATAGCAAAGATAGCATAACTTTACAGCCACTATGAAGAAAGAAAAAGATCCTATGGGAATGGCAATAGCCGACTATTATAAGAATGGTGTAGCAGGAAGACTGCGTGTGTTCTCGCCTGATTTTGATGAGGACGAGATTCCTGTCAATACCTTGTATCGTGAATACGAAGAAATGCCAAAATTGGAGCAGACTGCGCTAACTATGGCTAAAGGCAACATCCTCGACGTTGGTGCAGGAGCTGGTTGCCATAGTCTTGCTTTGCAGGATATGGGAAAGAAGGTTGTGGCTATCGACATTTCGCCTTTGGCTGTAGAAACAATGAAGCTTAGAGGTGTGGAAGATGCAAGAGAACAAGACTTCTGGCTCATAAACGAGAAGTTCGACACCATACTGATGCTGATGAATGGAATCGGCATTGTTGGCACCATCAGCCAGCTACCTAAGTTCTTTGACCATATTGCCGAGATTATGGAGCCTAACGGTCAACTCCTTGTCGACTCTACCGACATCTGCTACATCTTTGAAACCGAGGATGGCATAATAGAATTACCTGAGGGGGATGGATATTATGGCGAGCTGAAATATCAGATGCAATATAAGCGCACTAAGGGAGAAGAGTTCCCTTGGCTGTACATCGACTTCGAAACTCTCGCTGCAAAAGCTGCCGAATGTGGTTTTTATGCTGAATTGGTGGAACAAACCGATGACTACAACTTCCTGGCTCGCATCACTAAAAAGGCTTAACTAGAATAAAGAAATCCCTAAAAGAAGGCGTAGCTAAAATAGAAAAATCACATAAAAAAAACTTTGCAGAAGTAGAAAAATAGCACTATATTGTTGTATAGTGAAAAAAAATATGTTGTTACGAGGCAAGATTTTTATGTTCATGCTATTTAATAGATAGAATGAACATAAAAATCAAAGAATTATGAAAAAGTTTAGTTTGTATATTTGGATTGTGGGCATTATGGCTTCATTAGTATCGCTAACTTCTTGCGATATAGATTCTGATTATGATGAAGTAAGACGCCCTACGGCTCTCGTCACCGTTTATCCTCAGGGCGCAAACGGCTTCTATATGCAGCTGGATAGTGTTACCACACTTGTGCCAACAAACCTCAAGTCGTCTCCTTTTGGTGAAAAGACTGTTAGAGCATTGGTAAACTACAATGAGGAATCGGGCTCTAACGGAGGAGTGAAGAATGTTAAGGTAAACTGGATTGACAGCATCCGCACCAAGTTGCCTGTTGCCACTACTGGCGACAACGACGACAAGGCATTTGGCAACGATCCTATAGAGATTGTACGCGACTGGGTTACCGTGGCTGAAGATGGCTACATCACTCTCCGCATTCGCACAATATGGGGAAATGGCTCAAAGCATGAGATAAACCTTGTGACAGGAACCAACAAGGACAATGTCTACGAGCTCACTCTCCGCCATAATGCCAATGGCGACTTGCAAGGACGTTATGCAGATGCTCTCGTGGCTTTCGACCTTAACTCACTATACAAGAATCATGGCGACAAAGTGAAACTACGCCTCAACTGGCAATCGTTTAGCGGTAAAAAGTCGCTGGATGTTTCGCTAAAAATGCACTCGGCAAAGGCTAAGGTCATGGAAGAAAGACTGCCGATGTGTAGCAGAATAGACTAATAATGTTTATGAGAATATTTGAAAAATCGTTGAAGAAGGCAACAGAAGAAGAAAAGTTGCTACAGAAAGTGCACAAAGGCGATAAAGCGGCTCAAGAGCTGCTCTATCGCCAGCACGTGCGCTATCTTGCGGCTTTATGCTCCAGATATGTTGCTAACGACGATGATGCGAAAGACGTCTTACAGGAGTCTTTTATCAAGATATTCTCTTCTATAAACACCTTTGAATATCGAGGAGAAGGCTCGCTTCGAGCATGGATGGCAAGGATTACGCTAAACGAAGCCTTGGCTTTCATACGCAAGAATTGCAATGCCGCCCTCGTTGATATTGCCGACTATGACGACAAGCTTGCTGACGATGAGATAGAAACCGAGGGAATTCCTACGGATGTTATTTATCGGTTTATCCGCGAACTTCCGGATGGCTATCGAGCGGTGTTCAACCTTTATGTCATCGAAGATAAAAGTCATAAGGAGATTGCCGAACTGCTCGGAATAAAGGTCAACACTTCGGCTTCACAACTACATAAGGCTAAGGCTATTCTCGCAAAAAAAATCAATCAATATAAAACCATCAACACCATTTGAATATGAGCAACAACTGGCAAAAAGATATTCACGACCGCATGGGCAACTACGAGATAGATGCTCCTGAGGGCTTGTGGGATAATATCTCTAAGGAAATGAGCTCTAAAGGAATGGGCTCTAAGAGCATGGGCGAAGCAAATGGTGACAACAAGCAGACCACCAAGGGCGTAACCATCTTCCAGCATAGATTTCAGCGTGCTGTAGGCATTGCCGTGGCTGCATGCTTGGCTTTCGTTGTTGGTTTTTATTTCTACAACTCTGATGATACTACTCCTACTCTTGCCGATAATTCAGCATCACAAAAAACAGTAACAAAACAACAATATAGCAGTCAAATTAGTGATAATAAAGATTTAGATACAGACAACAATTCATCTATCGGCAAAGATACTGAAGATAATACTATAAAAAACACGCAAAAGCTTCTTGCAGCCCATGGAGAAGTAAATGGAGATGCAAATGTTGAGCAAAGCATAAACAACGCTCCTGAAAACGTAGCAACTGCTGAATCACAGAGCACAGCAAGCAACAACAATATTGCCACAGCAACAGCCAACGAAGAGAAAACTGCCAACAAAGAGAAGCCTAAAGCCAAAAGTCAAAAGGAATCTGCCCACAACGAGGATTATCAAGACCTCTGGGCTAAAGAAGAGTTCGACAATGTGCGCAAAGCCAACAGCCGTACATCGAAATGGCAAATCGGAACAAGCGCTACGGGCATTGCTGGCACATCGGTAAACACTCGTTCTATTGGCGACCTCATTGTTGCTACTGGTTCTGATGGCTATGATTGGGAGGGAAGTCCGATGCTCGGCATTGGCATCTACAACCAGGGACAAGAGGTGAAGACTGAATACAAACACCATCTTCCTGTGCGCATAGGCTTAAACATTGCTTATGCTCTCTCTGACAGATTAAGTCTCGAGAGTGGTGTCAGCTACACTCGTTTGTCGTCTGACATGAAAGATGGAACATCTACAAACTTCATCTCGGGCAGTCAGAATCTCGACTACGTAGGTATTCCGCTAAGTCTGAAATACAAGGCTTTATCGTATGGCGCCTTCGACCTCTATGCTGCAACTGGCATTCTTGCCGAACAATGCGTAAATGGCAAAACGAGCAAAGACTTCGTGATAGGAGGCAATGTCAAGAAGACTGAACAGCAGAACATCCACTCACGCCCATTACAGTTGTCTGCTAATGCTGCCGTAGGCTTACAGTTTAAGATTGCCGACAACATTGGCATCTATGCAGAGCCTGGCTTGAGCTATTTCTTCGACGACAACTCGTCGCTCAACACCATCTACAAAGAAAAACCGCTCAACTTTAATCTGAATATTGGATTTAGATACGAAATAAAAGGAAAGGTAAAAAGGTAAAGGGTAAAAGAGAAAAAACACAATAATAATAGGTAAAAAAGTAAAAAAGGTAGGAAAGTGGGGATTATCCTCATCTTTCTTACCTTTTTTCAATTTATTGCTGTCCGCTAAAAGCTTTTGACCAATATAAATTAGGGCTGGATTCCTCG
>OIZP01000282.1_pt1 | contig 33529 bp, 29 predicted proteins | sample 1588531 | NCBI WGS metagenome assembly OIZP01 (sample SAMN03283283) | human gut metagenome | biome: human-associated habitat; material: feces | host: Homo sapiens | place: Peru | collected 2012
CGCTGCTTCGCAGCTTGCAGTGGGTTTCATGATATAGGTCCCGCTCCGCGGAACCTGCAGCTCAAACTCAATCTGCTGGTTGTTCGTGGGTGCGTGGCTACGGCGGGACGCCATAGCCTCCTAAGTTTGTCTCATAGCTTCCCGTCAACAAAAAGGTCATGTCTTCCTGTCAAAAGAACATGTCTTCCTGTCTTCCTGTCTAAAATAATCTGTCTTCCTGTCTTCCTGTTTAAAGATCATGTCTTCCTGTCTTCCTGTCTAAAAAACCTGTCTTCCTGTCTAAAATAATCTGTCTTCCTGTCTTCCTGTCAAAAGAACATGTCTTCCTGTCTTCCTGTCAAACCCCCTCCGTCTACCCGTCAAAACTTCGAGATTGTAACCTTTCTTCCTCTTTTTACTTTGACACAGGTCAAGAAACAGGGGTTTTGGTTTCATTTTCGTTAAATTTGTGGTACAAAAGCTTTGCCGTTTCATCAAATACCTATATCTTTGCAATGTTTTTCATGGTATTAGATTTAAGGTTAACAAAGGTTGGGACTCGGCGGAGCCCCTTTTTTTGTATATATACCCACCGCCAAACCGTCGGAACCTATCGTTCCGTCCTCCTTCTTATATATAGTTTCGCTATTTTTCCGAAGCATAATCCGAATATTTTCTTGTTATAACAAAAATTATATTGTATACTTCTTCTCATTGCTAACTTTTTCTTAATTTTGTATCACGCCTAATAAACCATACATTATATATAAGAACTTACAATACTTAAAAACCATAAAATCATAAAAACCTAAAGATTATGAGTAAATTTCCTAAGATTGGCATACGCCCCACTATTGACGGACGTCAGGGCGGCGTACGCGAAAGCCTCGAAGAGAAGACAATGAACCTTGCCCGCTCAGTGGCAAAACTCATCACAGACAATCTCCGCAATATCGACGGCTCGCCAGTGGAGTGCGTAATCGCCGACACTACTATAGGACGCGTGGGAGAGAGTGCTGCTTGCGCCGAGAAGTTCGAGCGTGAGGGCGTCGGATCCACCATCACCGTGACATCATGCTGGTGCTACGGCGCAGAGACTATGGACATGAACCCGCACTGGCCGAAGGCTGTATGGGGATTTAACGGTACGGAGCGTCCGGGTGCTGTATATCTGGCTGCCGTCCTCGCTGCACACGCACAGAAGGGGCTCCCCGCATTCGGCATCTACGGACACGACGTTCAGGACCTCGGCGACGACTCGATACCTGAGGACGTGGCAGAGAAGATTCTCCGCTTCGCACGCGCTGCACAGGCTGTTGCCACGATGCGCGGCAAGTCGTACCTCTCAATGGGTAGCGCTTGTATGGGTATCGCCGGATCAATCGTCAATCCCGACTTCTTCCAGGAGTATCTCGGCATGCGCAACGAGAGCGTTGACCTCACCGAAATCATCCGCCGCATGACAGAGGGCGTATACGACCCCGTGGAGTATGAGAAGGCTATGGCTTGGACACGCGACCACTGTATGACCAACGAGGGCGAGGACATCGCCAACCGTCCAGAGAAGGCAAAGACACGCGAGCAGAAAGACAAGGACTGGGAGTTCATCGTGAAGATGATGATTATCATGAAGGACCTCATGCACGGCAACCCGCGCCTTGAAGAGCTCGGATTCAAGGAGGAAGCCATCGGACATAATGCCATTGCAGGCGGATTCCAGGGACAGCGTCAGTGGACCGACTTCTATCCTAACGGCGACTATCCCGAGGCTCTTATGAACACCTCATTCGACTGGAACGGCACTCGTGAGCCGATTATTCTCGCTACGGAGAACGACGCTGGCAACGGTGTGGCTATGCTCTTCAACCACCTCCTCACGGGTCGCGCCCAGATATTCTCTGACGTGCGCACATACTGGAGCCCCGAGGCTGTGAAGCGTGTTACCGGCAAGGAACTCACCGGACGCGCTGCCGGCGGCATCATCCACCTCATCAACTCAGGCGCTACCACTCTGGACGGATCGGGCGCCGCTTCTGACGCTGAGGGCAACCCCATCATGAAGCACTTCTGGGAGATGACAGACGAGGACGTGGACGCTTGCCTCAAGGCCACAACATGGTATCCTGCCAACCGCGACTACTTCCGTGGCGGCGGCTTCTCATCCAACTTCCTCACACGCGGCGGCATGCCCGTGACAATGGTCCGCCTCAACCACGTGAAGGGACTCGGCCCGGTTCTGCAGCTCGCAGAGGGATGGACAGTTGACGTTGATCCCGAAATCCACAAGATTCTGGACAAGCGCACCGACCCGACATGGCCAACCACATGGTTCGCTCCGCGTCTTACGGGCAAGGCTCCGTTTAACGATGTCTATTCAGTGATGAACAACTGGGGAGCCAACCACGGTGCCATCACATACGGCCACGTAGGTGCCGACCTCATCACTCTCTGCTCAATGCTCCGCATCCCGGTTTGCATGCACAACGTGGAGGAAGACCAGATCTTCCGTCCCGCTTCATGGAACGCATTCGGTATGGACAAGGAGGGAGCTGACTTCCGCGCTTGCAAGAACTACGGACCTATCTATAAGTAATTTATAATTGAAAGTTGAGAGTTGAAAGTTATGATATGTTTCGCTGTATAAGACAATGAAACTGAAAATTATCAGTCAAGGTAATCATAACTCTCAACTCTTAACTCTCAACTCTCAACAAAAAAAGGAAATGATACAGGACTATCAGATACAGGAATTTCTGCGTCAGGCCCATCGTGTGGGCGACGCTGGCTTGACCCTTTGCTCAAGCGGTAACATTTCATGGCGCATCGGCGACGAAGCGCTTGTTTCGGGCACCGGCTCTTGGGTGCCTACACTCCCCAAGGAGAAGGTGGCAGTCTGCCGTGTGGCAGACGGCGAGGTGCTTAACGGCGTGAAGCCTTCGATGGAGAGCGGTTTCCATCTTGGCGTACTCCGTGAGCGTCCCGACTGCGACGTAGTGCTCCACTTCCAGTCGAAGTATGCCACGGTGGTTTCGTGCATGCAGGAGACACCGAAGGACTTTAACGTAACAGCGGAGGTGCCGTGCCACGTGGGAAGAGAAATCCCCGTAATACCTTACTTCCGTCCCGGTTCGCCAGAGTTGGCAGAGGCTGTGAAGGCAGCACTCAAGGACCACAATTCCGCCCTTATGCTCAAGCATGGTCAGGTGGTTTGCGGAAAGACCTTCGACGAGGTGTTCGAGCGTGCCATGTTCTTCGAGATGGCTTGCCGCATCATCGTCCTCAGCCAGGGCCATTACAATACTCTTACTCCTGAGGAAATAGACGACCTCGAGGCTTATGTACTCGGAAAGGTGACGAAGTAAAAAACATATAAAGTTGAAGAATTGAGAGTTGAAAGTTGAGAATTGAGAGCGATGATTAGTTGATATTTAAAGCTGATAATTAGCAATCAAAGTAATCATAACTATCAACTCTCAACCTTCAACTCTCAATTTAATTTATTTAATTACTAATCAAATGACATATTTGGCAATCGACTTTGGTGGTGGCTCAGGACGCGTCATCGCCGGAACACTCACCGCTGGAGAGGACGGGAAGAAGCGCCTTGACATGCAGGTGATACACCGTTTCACAAACCGGCAGGTGCGTCTCGGAGAACGACTCTACTGGGACTTTCCCGCACTCTTTGCCGACATGAAGGAAGGACTGCGCAAGGCGGCTGCCCTGAAACTTGACGTGAAGGGAATAGCCGTGGACACGTGGGGTGTGGACTTCGGACTCGTCGACTGCAACGGATGCCTCGTCAGCAATCCCGTCTGCTATCGCGACGAACGCACGAAAGGAATGGCTGCTGAGTTCTTCAAGGAGGTGGACGCCACCGCACATTATGCCGTCAACGGCACGCAGGTGATGGACATCAACACTCTCTTCCAGCTTCTTAGCATGAAGAAGGCTGGCAGCCCGCAGCTCGACATCGCCGACCGACTGCTCTTCACGCCAGACCTCTTCTCCTTCTTCCTTACCGGAGAAGCCAACACCGAATACACCATTGCCTCAACGTCGGAAATGCTCGACGCTGAAAAGCGCGACTGGGACTGGGCGCTCATAGACAGTATCGGACTGGACCGCCGCCTTTTCTGCCCGATAGTAATGCCCGGAACGGTCCGCGGACAACTTCGCGAGGACATAGCCGAAGAGACAGGACTGGGACGTGTGGACGTCATCGCTGTCGGTTCGCACGACACGGCAAGCGCCGTGGCTGCTGTGCCAGCCGCCAACGACGAGTGTCCCGTGGCATTCCTCAGCTCCGGCACGTGGTCGTTGCTGGGCGTGGAGACGGACAAGCCCATCCTTACCGAGCAGGCACGCGTGGCAGGATTCACCAATGAAGGTGGAGTAGGGGGTAAGATAACGTTCCTCCAGAACATCACCGGCATGTGGATACTGCAGCGTCTGATGGCAGAATGGAGCGAGGAAGGCGACCCGCAGGAATACGGACCGCTGCTCGCAGCTGCTGCAGAGGTGAAGACCGACGCCCTTATCCCCGTGGACGACGAGGCTTTCCAGAACCCGCAGTCCATGCAACGTGCCATCAACGCTTACTGCCACAGCCACGGCATGACCGCGCCGCAGACCAAGGCTGAGACAGCTCGCGTAGTGTTGCAGTCGCTTGCTGCACGTTATGCCCAGGCTGTAAGCCACCTTAACGATATGCTGCCTCAACCCATACGCTGCCTCCACATCATCGGTGGCGGATCGCAGAACCAGCTCCTCAACACCCTTACCGAACAGGCACTCGGCATCCCCGTCATGGCAGGACCCGTGGAAGCCACCGGAATGGGCAACATCCTTACGCAGGCACTTGCCAAGGGCGAAGTAAGTGGAGTGGGAGAGATGAGGCAGATAGTAAGAGACAGCATGTAAATACTAACCTAAAAGAATGAAACAGTCAATACTTTCAAAGGACGGCGTAAGCTATGTCGTCCCCTTTATCCTCATCACGTCTTGCTTCGCGCTGTGGGGATTCGCTAACGATATCACCAATCCGATGGTGAAAGCATTCTCAAAGATATTCCGTATGTCAGCCACTGACGGCGCTCTTGTGCAGGTGGCGTTCTACGGAGGCTACTTTGCAATGGCGTTCCCCGCCGCCATCTTCATCCGCCGTTTCAGCTATAAGGCTGGCGTCCTCGTCGGTCTCGGACTGTATGCACTCGGCGCTTTCCTCTTCTATCCCGCCAAGATGACGGGCGACTATTATCCTTTCCTGCTCGCCTACTTCATCCTTACCTGCGGTCTTTCGTTCCTTGAGACGTCCAGCAATCCCTACGTACTCTCTATGGGAACGGAGGAAACAGCCACACGCCGACTGAATCTGGCGCAGTCGTTCAATCCTATGGGATCGCTGCTCGGCATGTTCGTGGCAATGAACTTCATCCAGGCAAAGCTCAATCCGCTCGATACGGCAACACGTGCGCAGCTCAGCGAAAGCGAGTTTGAGGCTGTAAAGGAATACGACCTTTCCGTGCTTATCGGACCTTATCTGGTCATCGGCCTCGTAATCCTCGCCATGTTCCTCGTCATCCTCTTCTGGCGAATGCCGAAGAACGGCGACAAGAACCACGCCATCAACTTCATTCCCACCCTGCGCCGCATCTTCTCATTGCCACATTACCGTGAGGGAGTCATAGCGCAGTTCTTCTATGTGGGCGTTCAGATTATGTGCTGGACCTTCATCATCCAGTACGGCACACGCGTGTTTATGGCTGAAGGCATGGCAGAACAGCAGGCGGAGGTGCTGTCGCAGCAATATAATATTGTGGCAATGGTGATATTCTGCTGCTCACGATTCATCTGCACCTTCCTCCTCCGCTACATCAATACGGGACGACTGCTGATGCTTCTCGCCATCGCTGGCGGTGCATTGACTGTCGGCGTGATATTCCTGCAGGACCGTATGGGCCTCTATTGCCTCGTAGGAGTAAGCGCTTGCATGTCGCTGATGTTCCCCACGATTTACGGTATTGCATTGTCAGGACTCGGCGATGACGCAAAGTTCGGTGCAGCCGGACTCATCATGTCCATCCTTGGCGGTAGCGTTCTGCCCCCGCTTCAGGCTTCCATCATCGACCGCGGCACCGTCATCGGTATGCCAGCCGTAAACGTATCGTTCGTCCTTCCCTTCATCTGCTTCGTGGTTATCGCCATCTACGGCTTGAGAACATGGCGACGCAGCATGAGTGGAAAGGAATAGAATGATACATATTAGTATATAAACAAATAAAGACAGCAAAGCCAACGAATTGATATGGTATGCCATATACAAATCGTTGGCCTTGCTGTCTTTTATGTTTGTCTGAAGTTACTTCAGCCCTACGGCCTTTAGTATGGCTTCTGTTGCTCCCGTATGCTTGTCCACAACCTCTGCAGCAGCCTTGCCACGCTCCTCTATGAGCTTCGGGTCGGCGATGAATCGGTTCATCATAGCAGCGAAATCGTCGTATGACGATATCTCGATGCCACCCTTCGATGCCTTCAGCCATTGCGCTTCCTGGAAGTGTGCGTTGTTTGGACCGAAGAACACCGGCATGCTCCATACTGCCGCTTCCAGCACGTTGTGGATGCCAACACCGAATCCGCCTCCCACGTAAGCCACATCGCCATAGTTGTATACCGATGAGAGAAGGCCGAAACAGTCTATGATCAGACATTCCGCCTGTGCTGCCTCCTCGGGTGTGGTCTGCGTGTAGCGCACGGTCTTGCGGTTGAGCTTTGAGAGAATCTGCTTCAGATGGTCCTCGCTGATGACGTGCGGAGCTATTATCAGACGCCATTCGGGATGCTCATTGAAGTAGCGGATGAAGATGTCTTCGTCCGGTCCCCATGACGATCCTGCTACGAACACCTTATGCTCCGGTCCGTCTCCGCCGTCCGTCCTGCCCTTGCGGAACGCATCCACGATGGGCAATGGCTTGGCAGCGTCGCGAATCTGGAGTACACGGTCGAAGCGGGTGTCGCCCACCACCTCCGAGGCATCTATGCCAATGGTGCGCAGCAGACGGCTGCTCTCCTCGTTCTGCACGAAGAAGCGCGTCACGCAACTCAGTACCTTGCCGTACTGCTTGCCGTACCAACGGAAGAACACCTGGTCCTTTCGGAATATGCTCGACACGCTGTAGATGGGCACGCCACGATGCTGAAGGATGTGGAAGTAATTGTACCAGAACTCGTACTTGATAAAGAATGCCATGACAGGACGCACTGCCCTCAGGAACCTACGCGAATTGCGGATGGTGTCGAGGGGCAGATAGCAGACGATGTCGGCTCCCTTATAGTCCTTGCGCACCTCATAGCCCGAAGGCGAGAAGAAGGTGAGCAGAATCTTGTATTCGGGATGGGTCTGGCGCAGACGCTCCATAAGCGGGCGGCCCTGCTCGAACTCGCCGAGCGAAGCCGCATGAAACCATACATACTTAGCGTCGGGGTCGACCTTCTCGCGGAGCAGCTTTATGGTCTGACGTTCCCCTCGCCACATCTTCTTCACCTTCTCGCTGAAGAGGCTGGCTATGGCGACGCCGGTCAGGTACAAGTAGATGACTATGTTATACATTTCACTTTGTTTGGTTGTGGATGGATGTGTGCCTATTCTTACTTAAGCACCTCTACGGCTTTGCGGAGACGAGCGAGCGTCTCTTCCTTGCCGAGGAAGGCTGAGATATCGAACATTCCGGGACCCTTGCCGATACCGACGAGGGCAAGACGGAAGGCGTTCATAACGTCGCCGAGCTTATATCCCTTCTCTTCCACCCACTTCATCACGATGGGCTCCTGACCTTCTACGGAGAAGTCGTCGATGCCCTCGAGCACTTCTGCCAGTTCGGTCATCACCTTAGCCGAGTCTGCCTTCCAGCGTTTCTTGACTGTCTTCTCGTCATACTCTAACGGAGCGATGAAGAAGAATGAGCAGAGAGGCCAGAGTTCCTTTACGAAGCTTACGCGGTCCTTCATCATTGACACCACCTTGGTGATGCGCTCCATGCTCTCGTCCACGCCGTTGTTGGCAACGATGGGAGCGAAGAGTCGTGCAATCTCCTCGTTAGACTTGCGGAGGATATACTCATGATTGAACCAAATGCCCTTCTGATAGTCAAACTTGGCGCCTGACTTCGAGCACTTGTGTATGTCGAACTGCTCCACAAGCTCGTCCAGCGAGAAGAGCTCCTGCTCCGTGCCGGGGTTCCATCCGAGCAGAGCCAGGAAGTTTACGACTGCTTCGGGGAAGTAGCCGCTCTCGCGATAGCCTGAAGAGATGTCGCCGGTCTTCGGGTCGTGCCACTCCAGCGGGAACACGGGGAATCCGAGACGGTCGCCGTCACGCTTCGATAGCTTGCCCTTGCCCTCGGGCTTGAGGAGCAGCGGCAGGTGAGCGAATGTCGGCATGGTGTCTTCCCAACCGAAAGCACGATAGAGAAGCACGTGCAGCGGAGCAGACGGAAGCCACTCCTCGCCACGGATAACGTGTGTGATCTCCATGAGATGGTCGTCCACGATGTTGGCAAGGTGGTATGTGGGCAGCTCGTCAGCGCTCTTATAGAGCACCTTGTCGTCCAGGATGTCACTCTTTATCTTGACGTCGCCGCGAATCATATCGTTCACGTGCACCTCTATTCCGGGCTCCACCTTGAAGCGTACCACATACTGTTCGCCGTCGGCGATGCGGCGCTCCACCTCCTCTTTCGGGAGAGTGAGCGAGTTGGTCATCTCCTGACGTGTACGAGCGTCGTACTGGAAGTTCTGCACAGCGGCACGCTTGGCCTCGAGCTGTTCGGGCGTATCGAAGGCGATGTAAGCCTTGCCGTCAGCAAGGAGCTGGTCAACGTACTTCTTGTATATGGCGCGACGCTCGCTCTGACGGTAAGGTCCGTGATTGCCGCCGAAGCTCACACCCTCGTCAAACTTGATGCCGAGCCAGCGGAACGATTCGATGATATATTCCTCTGCTCCGGGAACGAAGCGGTGAGAGTCGGTGTCCTCAATACGGAACACCAGGTCTCCGCCGTGCTGGCGGGCGAAAAGATAGTTATACAATGCTGTACGCACACCACCGATGTGCAAAGGTCCGGTAGGACTCGGTGCGAAACGCACCCTTACTTTTCTCTCTAACATAAATGAATATATATATGTTTATGTATCTGTATATCGTTTATTTTTACAAAGGTAGTACAATTTTTCCGATTCTGACATTTTTTTCGTAATATTGCAGTCTAAACATAAGAATATAAGCACAAACGTCCACAGGCAAAGCCCGCCGGACACCTAAACGACATCCCAAAGACAACACCATTATGGAAAAATTCTATTCAAGCAGAAAGCTTAAGTGGCGCAATTTCCTCAGCCGCACGCTACTCGTGCTAATCACCGTTCTCCTCATCGTATGGGCGCTGCCGCGAAACGAAAGCAAGCAGTTCCGCTACGACATCGGCAAGCCGTGGATGTACGGATCGTTCATCGCCAAGTTCGACTTCCCCATCTACAAGACCGACGAGGCCATCAAGGAGCAGGAAGACTCGCTGCTGGAGACTTATCAGCCTTACTACAACTACGACCCGGCGGTGGAGAAAAAGCAGGTCAGCAAGTTCCTGGCGGACTATCAGAACGGCATTCCCGGACTGCCCCACAATTACGTGCGCCTTATAGCAGACCGCCTGCACCGGCTCTATCAGGCTGGCATCATGGACACGCCCGAATATAACGAGGCTTACCGCGACTCCACTTCGCAGGTGAGACTGGTGAGCGGCAACAGTGCACAGAGCATTTCCTTAGCGTGTGTCTATTCCACTCTCTCCGCCTACGAACAGCTCTTTATAGACGAGCAGATAGCCATGCAGCGCCCTATCCTACAGCGATGCAATCTCAACAACTACATCGAGCCTAACCTTATCTATGACAAGGGCAAGTCAGAGACCGAGCGCAACGACCTCCTCTCCTCCATACCGCCAGCCAGCGGCATGGTGATGAGCGGACAGAAGGTCATCGACCGTGGCGACATCGTGGACGAATACACGTACCGCGTGCTTAGCTCGTTCGAGCGAGAGATAAAGAGAAGGTCGGCAACGCAGACGCAGATAACCAACACCATCATAGGTCAGGTGATATTCGTGACGCTCATGGTATTCCTCTTCACAATGTACTTGGGACTCTTCCGCCGCGACTACTTCAACAAGCCGCGATCCATAGCCATGCTCTATACGCTCATGACGCTGTTCCCGGTGGTGGTTTCGCTCATGATGCGTCATAACTTCCTCAGCGTCTACATGCTGCCGTTCGCCATGGTGCCCATCTTCGTGCGAGTGTTTATGGATTCCCGAACGGCGTTTGTATGTCATGTTACGATGATATTGATATGCACCACCGCCGTGCGCTATCAGTACGAATTCATAATCATACAGCTTGTGGCAGGACTCATCGCCATCTATTCGCTGCGTGAGCTGACAAGGCGTGCGCAGGTGTTCAAGACCGCCATCCTCGTGGGAATAGGCAGCACATTCGTTTATTTGGCGCTGCAGCTGATGCAGGACAACGACTTCTCAAGCATGGACCACGACATGTATTACCACTTCGTCGTTAACGCCGTGCTGCTGCTCATCGCTTATCCGATGATGTACATCATAGAGAAGATGTTCGGATTTGTGTCGAGCGTGACGCTCTTCGAGCTTTCCAACACCAACCGCGGTCTGCTGCGCGACCTCTCCGAGATAGCCCCCGGCACCTTCCAGCACTCCATCACCGTGGGCAACCTCGCCGCCGAGATTGCCAACAAGATCGGAGCCAACGCCCTGCTCGTACGTACGGGTGCGCTCTATCACGACATAGGCAAGATGAAGAATCCCGTGTTCTTCACCGAGAATCAGGCTGGCGTCAATCCGCACGACACGCTCACCTATCAGGAGAGCGCCCGCATCATCATCTCTCACGTCACGGAGGGCGTGAAACTGGCTGAGCGCGAGAACCTGCCGACCATCATACGCGACTTCATCGTGACGCACCACGGCACAGGCATCACCAAGTTCTTCTATATAAAGTATAAGAACGAGCATCCCGAAGAGGAGGTCGATCCGGCTCCGTTCACTTATCCCGGTCCCAACCCGTTCACCCGCGAGCAGGCTATCCTCATGATTGCCGACGGCGTGGAGGCTGCTTCACGCTCCCTGCCCGAATACACGGAGGAGAGCATCTCCACTCTCGTCAACCGCATGATTGACCAGGACGTGACGGACGGCTACTTCAAGGAATGCCCCATCACCTTCCGCGACCTCGCCATTGCCAAGCTGGTTCTCATAGAACGCCTGAAAGCCATCTATCACACCAGAATATCATACCCGGAGATGAAGAAGGCAAGTGAGGAGGAGAAGAACTGAGAGGATGTGTATTCTCAACTCTCAACTTAAAAAAACGGCAATTTATTCCACCACCGCATTCCCAATCGTCGTCCTCACGCGTTCTGCCGACGTATACATCAATGTGGACTCGTCGGCGTCCTTGGCTCCCATGAATACATCTGGGTTGGCGAACTGCATGCGACTGCGGACGGGGGTGCGGGCAGAGAAATGGAACTCGCGCACGCCGGTCTCTTCACGTATCTGACGGATGTTGTTCTCGTTGATGCCACAACCGGCAAGGATGATGATGCGTCCTGCGGCAAGCACGTTGAGGGTGCGCAACAAACCGATGCCTTCAAGAGCGGTGGGCTGCTGACCGGAAGTCAGGACACGATCAACGCCGAGCTGAATGAGCTGTTCGAGGGCGAGGTGCGGGTCGCGGCAGCGGTCGAAAGCACGATGGAACGTCACGGACATTCCTTCGGCAGCCTCAACGAGGCGACGGTTGGCTTCCATGTCCAGCGTACCGTCCGCATTCAGACAGCCTATCACCACGCCGTCAACGCCAAGCTCACGGCAAACACGGATGTCCTCCAGCATACGCTCCACCTCAAGCGGCGAATAGAGGAAGTCGCCGCCACGCGGACGGATGATGACGTGCAGACGGGTGGTGGTGAGCAGACGGCGTGCCACCTTTATCTCTCCGTACGACGGTGTCGTGCCGCCTTCGGGAATGCCCGCACAAAGTTCCACACGGTCAGCGCCGCCTTCCTGCGCTGCCAGACAACTCTCCACGCCATTGGCGCATATCTCAAACTTAAAGTCTTCTCTCATTATTATATAATATAAGGATTATTGATTTGTTTATCTGATTGGGTCAGCAAATTTACATCAATTTAGGTAATACTCCAAGAAGAACCTATGGATTTATAGGTTATGAAAGAGCTAAGAAACAGCGGCTTTTATTGCACAAACCTAATTCTTTGTGCAATAGAAGCCGTTTGTTTTGTTAATAGACTTTAAATTGAAAGTCGCAAACACGGAAAAAGAGAACAATTTGCGTACCTTTGCAACCAATTTATTAAAGGTTATTTAAGATGAACAAATTAAAAGCAGCTTGTTTGACAGCAGCGATTGCGTCAAGCAGCGTCTCGTTTGCAGGAGGATTCCTCACAAACACCAATCAGAATGTAGCGTTCAACCGAATGATGAGCCGTGAGGCTTCTATAGGAATAGACGGCGTTTACTATAACCCCGCCGGCGTAGTGTTCCTCGGTGACGGCCACCACCTCTCCATCAACTGGCAGCTCGCCTATCAGGACCGTACGATAAAGAACGACTACAGTCTGTTCACCAATAACGTCAACAACCCCATCACACCACGCGAATTCAAGGGTGAGGCGTTCGCGCCCGTCATCCCCTCATTCCAATATGCCTACAACAAGGGCCGCTGGTCGTTCCAGGGCAACTTCGCCTTGACCGGTGGCGGCGGCAAGTGTACGTTCGACAACGGTCTGGGATCGTTTGAGCGCATCGTGGCAGAGACAGCCATGGCAGCTTGTGGTCTTGCACGCACCGTTGACGGCGCCCTCGGAAGCGTTCTCGGCAGAGAGGTGAGCATGTTCGGCTCTGACCAGGCTTTCGGAGCTGGCGGCAAGTACAGCTTTAACAGCTATATGCACGGCCGTCAGTACTACTTCGGTCTTTCGCTCGGCGCCGCTTACAAGGTGTCAGACAACTTCAGCGTCTTCGGAGGCGTTCGCGGCATTTACGCCACAACCAACTATTACGGATACGTGGAGGACATCAAGGTGGGCAACATGCCTCTCTATATGGTGCTCGACCCCACTAAGAAGGACGCTGCCAACATTGAGCTTAGCTGCGACCAGAGCGGCATCGGTTTCACTCCGATTATCGGCGTTGACTTCAAGACCGGCAAGTGGAACTTCTCAGCCAAGTATGAATTCAAGACCCGTATGCGTCTGAAGAACAAGTCGGTGAACCTCGTGCCGAGTATCGGTAACCTTCCCGCCAACCTCTCTTCTCAGATGACTCAGATTCTGACCGCTCAGTTCACTCAGGCTGGTCTGCCCGCTGAGCAGGCTGCTGCCAAGGCAGAGGCTGCTGCGACTGCAGTACTTGCCAACCAGACTGTGCAGAAGACAATGCTGGGTCTGAAGAATCAGTTCGACACCGAGCTGGATGAGGCTATCGGCGAATATGCTGACGGCAAGAAGATTGCCGCTGACATCCCCGCATACCTCAGCGTAGGCGTAGGCTACAGCCCCATCGATCCGCTCCGCATCAACGTGGGCTTCCACTTCTTCGACGACAAGAACGCCAAGGCTTACAACAACCGTCAGGAGAAGCTCGACCACGGCACACTGGAGTATAACGCCGGCGTGGAGTATGACATCAACAAGAAGTTCACGGTCAGCGCCGGATGGCAGAGCACCAACTACGGTCTGCCTGAAGAGGAGGCCACAACATCGAAGGACAAGCGCTTCATGGACGACAAGTCGTTCGTGACCAGCTCCAATTCAGTGGGCTTGGGTGGCGTATGGCACTTCAACAAGAAGATGAGCCTCACCGTGGCTTACTTCCACACTTTCTATCAGCACAAGAAGACAACGGAGTCAGTGGAGCTCATGCCGGGCAACGCCATCAACTACTCCGCCGACTACTCGCGTAACAACAACGTCTTCGCAGCTGGTATTGACATCAACTTCTAAAAGAAAATGTCATAAATATAAAAACTCAGTTCACTCAAAAAAATATGGACAGCCCCAATGGCTGCCCATATTTTTTTTGCTTGTCGTCCCCCATGCAAATATCGTACAAAGAGTAAAAAGATGTTACAAAATAAAAATCGGTTTTAGAGTTCTGATTTGCTGTTTTGGGCGTGTCAAGCTACGCAAACTGCACCCGTGCTTAACAATAAAGCCTCTTTTACAGTCCAATAGTGCCACTATCAGAGTGTAAAAGAGGCTTTATTGTATGACAACAGTGGCTGTATCAGAGTGTAAAAGAGGCTCTATAGCAGATAAGAACGGCTCGTTTGCGAGTCTGATTTCATATCGCTTCGCTCGGAAAACAGTATAATACACTGTGTATAAGCATATTATCTCAAACCGCTCAAAACTCAAGAATTTCGCACCAAAGATTTTGTTGTGCGCCGGGCTCACAGTATTGAGCATCAGAAATGCAAATATTGTCATACTGATTCTGCGTCAGCGCAGCCCTATTGACCTTCCTTCTTTATGCTTTGACGCTTTCTGAATTCCGTCGGCGACACGCCGAGGTGTCCCTTCGTGAACTTTCCGAAGAAGGAGAGGTTGGGGAATTCCAGCTTCTCAGATATCTCCTTTATCGACATGTTGGAGTATTTCAGATACCTCACGATGGCCTTCATCGTATAGTCGTGCACCCAATAGAGCGCCGTTTTCTGGCTCACCGACTTGGATATGAACGAGAGATACTTCGGCGTGATGCAGAGACGCTCGGCGTAATACTTCACGCTGCGCATGCGTCCTTCGTTCTTGCTCAGCTCATCTATGAACTTCTTGAAGATGAGGTTGGCCTGCTTGATGTTGCCGCCGCCGAACTCATACTGGATGTGTGGCGAGATAAGGGCGCAAAGCTCGTAGAAGGCACACTCGAAGATGCCGTGCATGATTTCCTTGTGGAAGAGTCCGTGCGGATTGTTAATCTTGTGCGATATCATCGAGTAATACTTCGACATGAGCACCTGACGCTCGGCATCGAGATGTACGATGGGATTCTGTGCCACGTAGCTGAAGATGTCGAGCGCGTCGCTTGTGAGGCTTATCTTTCGCTGCGATGCGCTGTAAGACAAGCCAATGATGTGCGACTCGAAGTCGGGGGATATGAGGTAGTTGCTCAGATACGAGTTGGGGAGGCAGATGATGACATCTCCGGCATTAGCCATATATGTCTTTTCGTTGATGTCACACTGCATGCGTCCCTTCGTACAGAACACCATAAGGATCATATCCAGCTTTATGTTCTCGTCGATAGGCTTCACTCCCAACTTGTCGATGACGATGATATCGCCGTCAGAATAGTCGGCCACACCGCTGTCAGCGATAAGATTGAAGTCTACCTTTCGTTCTTTCTTATCTTTATTCACTGTATCCATATTCTTTTATCCTTCTTATGCGTGTTAATTATCTTTTATGCTTTAGAGTTAGTCTGATGAATTTGTTGTGTTTCAAGTATTCTTTTGCAAAGATAGTCATTATTTCCTATATCTATATTATCGGTTCTTCCTTTTTTATAACATATTATTCGTTTTTTATCTCTTTTTAATGACAAAATAGTATAAAAGGCTAATTCTTGGGTTGCCAATATGACAAGCGTAAAAAAGCGCGGTATTTATATTGCTTTTGTCGTCTACTTTACGTATCTTTGCATAACTATGGCAAATGAACAGACTTCCGTTCGCGACCGTGTCCGCTCCGACCTTAAGGAGCCGCGTCGCTATAAGGTTATTATTTTCAACGACGACTTCACTACGATGGACTTCGTGGTGAAGGTCTTGACGTCCGTATTCTTCAAGAGCCAGCCCGAGGCTGAGGCTCTTATGCTCGATGTCCACCGCAAGGGCAGCGCCGTAGTGGGCGTATACAGCTATGACGTGGCACGCTCGAAGGTAAGGAAAGCCACGACTATGGCGCGTGACGAGGGATTCCCGTTGCGCCTCGAATGTAAACCACTTTAAGCACACAAAAGACACATGACTAACAGTAACGATACATCAAAAGCTTTTCAGTACGCCATTTCGCTCTGCGACAAGTGGCGACATGAGTTTGTCACGCCTGAGCATGTGCTTTACGCCATCGCCGAGCAAGAACCTTTCGTGGAGGCTGCCTCCACTGCCGAGCTGGACGCACGGGCCATTCAGGAGAAGCTGCGCCCTGAGCTGACGAAGATGGAGCAGGTGCCTGAGGGTGTCTCTTACACCATAGAAGGTTCGGAGCAGTTCAGCGAGATGATGGCGCATGCCGTGAAGCAGGCACAGTTCGCGGAAAGTGACGAGCTGGACATCCCGCATATCATCTCAGCCATGATGGAGCTGAAGGAGTCGCTGGCGGCTTACTGCCTGCACCTCGCTGTAGGCGACGACCAGCCGGGATTCATGTCGTTCCTCGTCAGCTGCTACGAGATGTCGCGCATGAGCTTCATGGACATGGAGGACGGCGACGGGGAGGACGGCGACCATCTGCAGCCCAAGCAATGGCGCAGCCTCGTGACCTGCCTTAACGACACGTACGCTTCGCACAATCCGCTCATCGGACGAGAGGACGAGCTGGAGCGTACCATTCGCGTGCTCTGCCGCAAGGACAAGAACAATCCGCTGCACGTCGGCGAACCGGGCGTGGGCAAGACGGCTCTCGTCTACGGACTGACGGCGATGATTGAGCGTGGCGAGGTGCCAGAACGTCTGAAGGGGGCGCGTGTCTATATGATGGACATGGCAACGATGGTGGCTGGCGCACAGTTCCGAGGCGACTTCGAGAAGCGCATGAAGATGGTGATGGAGGGACTGGCAGCCGAGGGCAACGCCATCCTCTACATCGACGAGATACATAACCTTGTGGGGGCAGGACGTTCGGGTGGCGACTCTTCATTGGACGGTGCCAACATCCTCAAGCCTTACTTAGAGAACGGCGTGATAAGGTTTATCGGATCGACAACGTACGACGAGTTTAACCGTTATGTGGCTCGTCAGAAATCTTTGGTACGCCGTTTCCAGCAGATAGACATTGCGGAGCCGTCCATTGACGATGCCATCCGCATCGTAAGCGGACTGCTGCCGGGATATGAGAAATTCCATGGCGTGAAGTATGCCAAGGGTGCGGCGGAGTATGCCGTGCGCTATACGTCGCGCTATATGAAGGACCGCTTCCTGCCGGATAAGGCGGTGGACCTGCTGGACGAGGCTGGAGCTTACCGCGAGACTCATCCGCTTACCACGCAGAAAAGGCAGAGCGTTGACCGAAAACTGCTGAGCGACGTATTGGCGAAGCTTTGCAAGATTGACGCGGACGTGCTGAAGGAGGGTCGAGACGACCGACTCATGACGCTTGCTGACGACATGAAGCGTCAGATATACGGTCAGGACACCGCTGTGGACAAGGTGGTGGAGGCTGTGCAGATGGCAAAGGCAGGACTTGCCGAGGAGCAGAAGCCCATGGCAAGCCTGCTCTTCGTCGGACCTACGGGTGTGGGAAAGACGGAGGTGGCAAGGGTTCTCGCCAACCAGCTCGGCGTGCGCCTTGTACGCTTCGACATGAGTGAGTACGCGGAGAAGCATGCCGTGGCCAAGCTTATCGGTTCGCCTGCGGGATATGTGGGCTACGAGGACGGAGGTCTGCTGACCGATGCCATAAGGAAGACGCCCAACTGCGTGCTGCTCTTCGACGAGATAGAGAAAGCACATCCCGACATATACAATATCTTCCTACAGGTGATGGACTATGCTTCGCTGACCGACAACCGCGGACAGCGTGCCGACTTCCAAGAGGTTATCATCATTATGACGTCCAACGCCGGAGCGCAGTACGCTTCAAGGGCTAACATCGGATTCGGCGGAACGGTGTCGAGAGGTGAGGCGATGCTGACGCAGGTGAAGAAGACCTTCAAGCCGGAGTTTCTCAATCGCCTAACGGACACCATCGTCTTCCACGACATGGACCGTCACATGGCAGAGCTGATACTTGACAAGTCGCTGCGTCGTTTGGCTGACAAGCTTGCCGCAAAGAATGTGGAGCTGACGGTATCGGACGAGGCACGTGAGCTGTTGCTCAAGAAAGGATTCACGGCGGAGTACGGAGCGCGCGAGCTGGACCGCGTGGTAAGCAACATGCTGAAGCCCCTCCTGATGCGCGAGATTCTCTTCGGATGGCTGCGCGGCGGCGGAAAGGCTGAGGCTGTGGTGACGGAAGGAAAGATAGAGTTGAGGAAAGTGGAGAAATAAAAAGACAAATATGATATACAGAATAGGTAAGGAACTTCTGTTCCCGATGCCGGTGAACGTTGAGCCGGACGGACTGTTGTGTGTGGGTGGCGACCTGAGTGTCGACCGCCTGCTCCTCGCTTACTCCAACGGCATCTTCCCTTGGTTTTCGTTCCGCGACTGCGACGAGCCGCTGTGGTATTGTCCGCAGCAGCGCTTCGTGATATTCCCGGACGAGATACACGTGTCGCACTCTATGCGTACGCTGATGAACAAGGGAACGTATGATGTCTCCATCGGTGAGTGTTTTGACGGCGTCATCCAAGGTTGTTCGGAGGCGCAGGGTCGCGACAAGAAAGAGGGAGCATGGCTCGGCACGGAGATGATGGAGGCTTACAAGGAGCTTCACCGTCAGAATCTCGCACAAAGTGTGGAGGTCTGGCAAGGCGACCGACTCGTAGGTGGACTCTACGGCGTCACCATCGGACGCTGCTTCATCGGCGAGAGCATGTTCTCGCTGGTGCCCAACGCCAGCAAAATAGCCCTAATCTTCCTCGCCGACTTCATGCGTGAACACGGCGGAAAGATGATAGACTGTCAGTTGGAGACTCCTCATTTGAAGTCGATGGGAGGAAAGTTTATCAGTTACGAAGAGTATATGAAGATACTGCGAAACGCATAAGAGGATAAATGTTTCGCAAATAAAAAAAAGGAGGTACAGCTTCTTGCCGTACCTCCTATATTTTTATGTTTTATTTATCCCTCGCGCTTATCAGCGATGGCTTGCTTGATAAGAGCTTCGAGTTCTTCCATTAGTTCGGGATTGTCCTTGAGGAGCGACTTTGTTGCGTCGCGACCCTGTGCCAACTTCGAACCGTTGTAAGAATACCATGAGCCTGACTTCTGAATGATGCCATACTCCACGCCGAGGTCTACAATCTCGCCAACCTTTGAGATGCCTTCGCCGAAGGTAATCTCAAACTCTGTCTTGCGGAACGGAGGAGCCACCTTGTTCTTGATGACCTTCACGCGAACCTGATTGCCGATAATCTGGTCGCCGTCCTTGATGCCCGTCACCTTGCGGATGTCCAGACGTACTGAAGCGTAGAACTTCAGGGCGTTACCACCCGTTGTTGTCTCAGGATTGCCGAACATCACGCCGATCTTCTCACGCAACTGGTTGATGAAGATACATGTGGTGTTGGTCTTCGAGATGGTGCTTGTGAGCTTGCGGAGCGCCTGCGACATCAGACGAGCCTGCAGACCCACCTTGTTGTCACCCATGTCGCCCTCAATCTCCGCCTTCGGAGTAAGAGCTGCAACGGAGTCGATGACGATGATGTCGATGGCTGACGAGCGGATCAGCTGGTCAGCAATCTCGAGCGCCTGCTCGCCGTTGTCGGGCTGTGATATCCAGAGATTGTCAACGTCTACGCCGAGCTTGGCGGCATAGAAGCGGTCGAAAGCATGCTCAGCGTCGATGAAGGCAGCGATGCCGCCGTTCTTCTGTGCCTCTGCGATGGCGTGGATGGCGAGCGTGGTCTTACCGGACGACTCCGGACCATAGATTTCTATGATACGTCCCTTCGGATAGCCGCCAACGCCGAGAGCGGCGTCCAGGCCGATACTGCCGGTCGGAATCACTTCGACATTATCCACCTGCTCGTCGCCGAGCTTCATGATGGCTCCCTTGCCGAAGTCTTTTTCTATCTTTGACATTGTTGCCTGGAGAGCTTTCAGCTTACCCTCCAAAGCAGCATTCTGTTCTTCTGTCTTTGCCATAAAAGAATTTTGAGTTTTGAATTCCTAATTACAGTTCAAGGTCGCCGCCGAACACTTCGTGCCAGGGCAGTCCCTGCTTGTTGAGCTGCTCCATGAACGGATCCGGATCGAACTCCTCTACGTTCCATACGCCCGGTTTGCGCCACAGTCCCTTGAAGAACATCATGGCACCGATCATTGCGGGAACACCGGTTGTGTAGCTTACGCCCTGCATGCCGGTCTCCTTGTATGCAGCCTCATGTGAGCAGTTGTTATATACGTAGTAAGTCTGCTCCTTGCCCTCGTTGTCGATACCACGGATGCGGCAGCCGATAGAGGTCTGTCCGTCGTAGTTCTCGCCGAGGTCCTGCGGGTTAGGCAGCACGGCCTTAAGGAACTGCAGCGGCACAATCTTCACCTTCACCTTCTCTGAAGGATTGTCAGCGAGCGGAGCCTCGTATGTGATCTCGTCGATGCGAGACATGCCGAGGTTCTGGATGCAGTCGAGATATGTGAGATACTGCTGACCGAAAGTCATCCAGAAGCGAGCACGCTTGATGGTGGGATAGTTCTTTACGAGGCTCTCAATCTCCTCGTGGTGGAGCAGGTAGCTCTCCTTCGGACCGATTTCGGGATAGTTGAGCGGCTTGTGTATTTCGAGCGGAGCTGTCTCCACCCACTTGCCGTCTTCCCAATAGAGACCCTTCTGAGTGATCTCACGGATGTTTATCTCAGGGTTGAAGTTAGTGGCGAAAGCCTTGTGATGGTTGCCGGCGTTGCAGTCCACGATGTCGAGATACTGAATCTCCTTGAAGTGGTGCTTTGCTGCGTAAGCTGTGAAGATGCTTGTCACGCCCGGGTCGAATCCACAACCGAGGATAGCGGTCAGTCCGGCATCCTCAAAGCGCTTCTTGTAAGCCCACTGCCATGAATACTCGAAGTGAGCCTCATCCTTCGGCTCGTAGTTGGCAGTGTCGAGATATGAGCATCCGCATGCCAGACAAGCCTCCATGATGGTGAGGTCCTGATAAGGCAGGGCGAGATTGATGACAAGTTCCGGCTTGTAGTCGTTGAAGAGAGCCTTCAGCTGTTCCACGTCATCAGCGTCCACCTGCGCTGTCTTGATGTTGGGGTTGCCGATTGCCTCAACAATCTTGTCGCACTTCGACTTGGTGCGGCTGGCTATCATAAAGTCAGTGAAGACATCAGCGTTCTGGGCTATCTTGAACGCTGCAACGGTAGCGACGCCACCGGCGCCGATCATTAATACTTTTCCCATTTCGTCGTTGTTTTTTATTTGATTGTTATTGTTATATTTCTGATTTTTACAGTTCGTTACCTTTTATTCCGAGTGCGTTCATCAGCGAGTAGCCGAGTATTTCCTGCTTGAAGTTGCCGCCTGAGAGCGGTTGCATGGCGAAGAGCGTTATGCGTTTCTCCTCGTCGTCGATGTTGCGCAGGGCGTGTCTTATCTCTTCCCACAGCGGTGCGTGCTCTGCATTGGGCACAGCCATCACGCGGTGTACGTCCTTATGGTTGACCACGGTCTTGAGGACATCGAGGAAGAAGTCGTCGTGCTTCACCACTTCCTCCACGGGATAAGAGCTGATGATGAACTCTCCGAGCGTGTCCTTGAAAGCCTTGGCGTTGAGGTCAGTCTCGTACGAACCTGGATTGAAGTTGTCGAGAGCAGTCTTCTCCTTCGAGTGGATGAATATCACCTGCGTTTCTCCGTCCGAGTCGCGTCCCTCGCGCATTCCTCCGTCGAGCGCAATGCAGTCAATCCATCTTGCCGTATCGGCTTTCTGTATGCGTCTGCCGATCATTCTCTCGAAGTTGACGATAAGGTTGAAGGCGACATTGTCCACGTAGTCGCCGTCAACGAGAATTATGTTGCGGCTCCATTTGGTATTGTTGAAGTCCTGTATATTCATGTCTTGTTATGTTTCGTTGTGGCAGTAGTATGTCCACATTTCCTCATTATAATATGTGAAGCAAATTTACGTATAAAAGTTGAGACCCACAAATGTTTGAGGGGGTTACATTATGCTAATCTATATTAATTTATCACGCTCTATACTTTTTTGATGATAAATCAGCTGTTTACTTTTCTAATACGTCTACCACAACAAAGCACCGATTTAATCGTAATACATAATGCTGCGTGCTTCGTAAACCGGTCCTTCCGTATCGTCCGCAGGTACCGTTTCGCGTCTGGTCCAGTTGCCGTGGTCGTCAATGCCCGTATACTTATATGTAGTCTTCACATCCACCTTCTCCGGCTTGTCGGCTCCCATCTCCGTGTATTCGCCGAGCAGGTGGTCGCTTGTCAGGAAGCCTGCCTCATTGTATGTGTAAGTGGTGACACACTCGCCCATGTCATTAGTGATACGCTTTTCCAGGAAACCGTTCTTGCCGTATACCAGTTTGAACGACGAAACCATGTCGTACTCGCCCTCAGTATATGCCGAGATTCGGCCTTGCTCATCGCGCTCAACGTTCTGATACCACTCATTGGTCTGTACACCGTTGATGGAGATAAGCTTGCCCTCCTCGTCGAAGTTGTAGCGTACCTTGTCGTATGCGGTTATCACCACTGCAGACTGTACGTTGCCCTTTAGTTCGAATAAAGCGAGATCGCCCTTGCCGATGGTCTTCTCCTCCTCGGTGAGATTCTTCATCCTTGCCTCTGCGCTCTTCTCGCATATTGTGGTCATGCCTTCGTCGTTGGTGACAACGATTTTCACAATGCGGTCCATGTTATACAGTCTCCTGATGTAACGCTTGTAGTTGCGTTCGCCGTGTGAAGCAGATTTCAGACCAGATCCGGAGAAGTTGCCTCCGAGTGTGTAGGTGTTGTAAGGTCCGTAATTGGTGATGAGCACTCCGTCCTTGTCCAGTCCGCAGACATGTATCTTTTCGCCATTGTCGAATGCTCCTTTCACGTCTTCAGACAACGTGGATGCGTAGCGTGCAGAACTACCGTTTTCGTTGATGTAGCAGTTGCCGTCCTTCTTGAAATTGATGGTGCCCTTAGTTATGGTTTTGCCTTTCATGACCTCGCACTCCACCTCGAAGCTCTCGTGTTCATCCAGCAGCTTCTGATACTTCGAGTAGTCGTCTTCTATTGTGCCTTCCTTCGTCATCTGTGCGTTTTCTGCGAACATTGAAGGAATCTCTCCGAAGATACCTTTGCCCGTAAACTTGAATCCTTCTATTTCCTTAGAAGAGTCGCTGCATGATGCCAGCACAAGCACGAGCAGCAGCGTGAACAATGTTGAGATAGTTTTTTTCATATTAATGTAGTTTTAGGTAGTGATTATACAAAAAGAGGGTGTCGCAAATCTTTATGTTTGATTTTCGATACCCTCTTTTGTTGTTGATTGTGTTATTGTAAGTTCTTTCTTAGCAGAATTTCTTCTCTTACTTCTGGAGCAAAGCCATAGTGTCCTTTGCGATCATCAGCTCCTCGTCAGTCGGGATTACGCATACCGTAACCTTTGAGTCGGGAGTAGAGATGATGGCCTCTTCGCCGCGAACCTTGTTGGCCTCCTCATCAATCTTGATGCCGAGGAACTCAAGGTCAGAGCAAGCCTCGAGACGTGTGCCCGTCTGGTTTTCGCCAACACCGGCAGTCCATACGATGATGTCAACGCCACCCATAGCGGCTGCGTAAGCACCGATGTACTTCTTGATGCGGTAGTTGTACATTTTGAGAGCGAGCTTTGCACGTTCGTTGCCCTCAGCAGCAGCGTTCTCAATCTCGCGCATGTCAGAAGAGATGCCGGTGATGCCGAGCACGCCGCTCTCCTTGTTGAGGAAGTCGGCCATCTCCTGCGGCTTCTTGCCGAGCTTCTCCATGAGGAAGGTTACGGCAGACGGGTCGATGTCGCCAGAGCGGCTACCCATCATAACGCCAGCGAGCGGAGTCAGACCCATAGATGTGTCGACGCACTTGCCGAACTTAACGGCAGAAACGCTGGCACCGTTGCCGATGTGGCAGGTGATGATGCGCTGTGTCTTGATGTCGCGACCGAGGTATTCGCAGACGCGCTGCGATACGTAGCGGTGGCTGGTTCCGTGGAAGCCGTAGCGACGTACGTGATACTTCTCGTACAGCTCATAAGGAATGGCGTAGAGATAAGCGTAGTCTGGCATTGTGCTGTGGAAAGCGTTGTCGAAGACGCAGACCTGCGGCACGTTAGGCATGAGCTTGTCCACGGCACGCAGACCCTTGAGGTGACCTGCATTGTGAACAGGAGCGAGGTCGCAGAGGCTCTCGATGCCGTCCTCTACAGACTTGTCCACGATGACGCTCTTCTCGAAGAGGTCGCCACCCTGCACGATACGGTGTCCTACAGCGTCGATTTCGTCGAGGCTCTTGATGGCACCGATCTCAGGATCGAGGAGGCACTGGAACACGAAGTTGACGCCTTCCTTGTGGTCCGGCATGTCATGCATAATCTTCTTCTTCTCGCCGTTGGGGAGAGTCACCTTAATGAATGCCTCGTCGAGGCCGATACGCTCAACACCGCCTGCAGCCAGCACGGAGTTGTCGTCCATATTGTAAAGCTTGTACTTGATGGAAGAACTTCCACAGTTAAGCACTAATATCTTCATATTATGATTTTTGAATTTTGATTTATTTGTAATAACGCGACATTACTTCTTTGCGTCCATTGCCTGGCAAGCTGTGATTGCTACCATGTAGTAGATGTCGTCCACTGAGCAACCGCGTGAGAGGTCGTTCACCGGACGGGCGATACCCTGGAGAATCGGGCCGATGGCGATGGCGTCGCCGAGGCGCTGAACCAGCTTGTATGAGATGTTGCCCACCTCGAGGCAGGGAACAACGAGGACGTTGGCGTGACCAGCGATGGGGCTACCGGGAGCCTTCTTCACGCCTACAGCAGGAACGAGGGCTGCGTCAGCCTGAAGCTCGCCGTCGAGCTTGAGGTCAGGAGCAAGCTCGTGAGCGATGCGTGTTGCCTCCACTACCTTGTCCACAACCTCGTGCTTTGCCGAACCCTTTGTAGAGAAGCTGAGCATAGCAACGCGCGGATCCTGAATGCCGGCTACCGAGCGGGCTGTCTGTGCTGTACAAACCGCAATCTGTGCCAGCTGGTCAGCTGTAGGCATCGGAGTTACGGCAACGTCGCCCATTACGATGATGCCGTCGTCGCCGTACTGATGCTCGTGTGTGAGCATAAGCATGGCTCCACTAACACATGTCACGCCGGGTGCGCACTTGATAATCTGGAGAGCGGGACGAAGAGTGTCGCCCGTGGTGCTGAGAGCGCCAGAGATCTGTCCGTCTGCACCTTCAGTCTTGATGATCATACATCCGAGGTAGAGCGGGTTCTTCACCAGCTCGCGAGCCTGCTCGATAGTCATGCCCTTCTTCTTGCGAAGTTCTGCGAGCAGTTCGGCATATTCCTCTGCCTTGGGGTTGTTCAGCGGGTCGACGATGGTGGCCTTGTCGATGTTGTGGAGGTCCCACTTCTCTGCGAGGCTCTTCAGCTCGTCGGGGTTGCCGATAAGAATAAGGTTGGCGAGGTCGTCGGCCAGTACACGGTCGGCAGCTCTAAGTGTGCGCTCCTCTGTTGCTTCAGGGAGCACGATGCGCTGTTTGTCGCTCTTTGCGCGCGCAACGATGTGTTCAAGTAAATTCATAATTTTCTTTTATAGAATACTTAAAAGTTTATTGTCAAGGTGATGGTGTATAGTACGATTTCGCTTATACTGCGAGATTGTCACATACACTTTGCAAAAGTAGTAAATTATTTTCATACGAGTGGCAATAGGGCTCAATTAATTTGCTCTACAGCCCTTGTTGCTTTCTTGTATGCTTACATGGCTTTTTTTTCTTTAAAAGTCAAGTTCTGATGGTTGTTTTCTATTAAAATAAACCTCAAAAGGAATTTCCGACCAATTTTTTGGATGAAAAACGTAAGAAAAGTAACAAAAACGCTTTGATGGTATTCTTTTTTGCCATATCTTTGCAAGCGGTATCAGTAATGATTCCGAATATAGTAAATCAAAATCAATTAACAAACTAGATTCATTTTATTATGAAGAAGATTTTACTTATGGCAGTAGTGATGCTCGCATCTGTAGCATCTTACGCACAGCAGGCAGTCGGCACTTTCACATTGCAGCCGAAGATTGGTATGAACGTGGCTTCTCTCACTAAGTGTGACGGCTGTGACCCGCGCATCGGTCTCGCTGCAGGAGTTGAGGCAGAATATCAGGCAACTGACATCTTCAGCGTCAGCGCTGGCTTGATTTACTCTATGCAGGGTAATAAGGCTAAGGCAGAAGGTGTTACACAAACTACCAAGCTCGATTATATCAACATTCCTATCCTTGCTAACGTGTACGTAACTAAGGGTTTGGCCGTTAAGCTCGGTGTTCAGCCTGCTTTCAATGTCAGCGATAAGGTGAAGTTGAGTGGTGGTAAAGCTTCTGTTGAGGCTGAAGATGTTGGCGCAGAGTCGTTCGACTTCTCTATCCCCGTAGGTCTTAGCTATGAGTTTAACAACATCGTTCTCGACGCTCGCTACAACTTCGGCGTGACAAACATTGCTGAAGGTGGTGATGCAAAGAACAGCGTATTCCAGATCACTCTTGGTTACAAGTTCGCTCTCTAATCGAATATAAGAATATAAAAGTAGCGGAGGTCTCCGGCCTCCGCAGCAAACAAATTAGTAACATTACTTGTGTTATTCTTGCTTGCTGCGGAGGCCGGAGACCTCCGCTACTTTTATTATTATCTTATGTCGTTTACGGTTGGCTTTCTCCCTCCACGTATTCCTCCAGGAACATGTGTTCGCCGTCGAACACGGCGTAGGTGAACTGCGTTATCCAGTCGCCGAGAATCATGAGGCGTGTCTTCTTCGAAAGGAATAGGTCAAGCTCGATATGTCGGTGACCGAACATGAAGTAGTCTACGTCCTTGTGCGTCTTCATGTATTGCTTTGCAAACTGCACCAGGTATTCCTTGTCCTCGCCCATGTAAGGAGGTTCCTTGCCGTCGGCACGCTTCAGACGAGAGTCGCGAGCCCACGTCAGACCGAACCACATCGCCCAACGTGGATGTAGCATGGCAAAGAGGCGCTGGCATGTCTTGTTGTGGAACACGCGGCTGAGCAGCTTGAACTTGCGGTCAGGGTCGCCCAGTCCGTCGCCGTGAGCGAGATAGAAGATGCGGTCGTATATCTCCACTGTCTCCGGCTTCGTGTGGACAATGAGTCCGCACTCGTCCTGCAAGTATCCGTAGGTCCAGATGTCATGGTTGCCGGTGAAGAAATGCACCTCCACACCCATGTCGGTCAGTTCGGACAGCTTGCCGAGGAAGCGCGTGTAGCCCTTAGGCACCACGTAGCGCCACTCGCACCAGAAGTCGAACATGTCGCCGAGAAGGTAGATGGCGCGCGCCTTTGTCTTTATGCTGTCAAGGAAACGAACCAGCCGTCGCTCCTGCGTGCGGCTGTGGTCGATGGCCCACGAGCCGAGGTGGGCATCGCTAAGGAAATATACGTTTTTCATCCTCAATCAGTTTTTTTTGTTGTTTAGTCGAAACCCAGTTCAAACTTAGCCTCTTCCGTCATCATGCTCTGGTCCCATACGGGTTCGAAGACGAGGTTGACGACGGCGCTATGCACGCCTTCGAGTCCCTCCACCTTCTGCCTTACGTCTTCGAGGATGAAGTCGGCAGCGGGACATGTCGGTGCTGTGAAGGTCATGTCGATGTCGACGTCGCTCTCGTCATTCACCTCAATCTTGTAGATAAGTCCGAGGTCGTAGATGTTGACTGGTATTTCGGGGTCGTAGACAGTCTTGAGCACATCCACGATGCGCTCTTCCAACTGTGTCTTTTCTTCTTGTGTCATATCTCTTTTGCTCTGTTTCTTGTTATATATCTGCAAATTTAGGGAAAATAATCCGAATTAAGGTCAACATTGCGTTATTAATTGGTTTATGTGAAATCCTAACTCCTCATATCCTTCCTTCCTCGGCGTAGCTATAGTAAGCTCCGTCGGTGATGATTACGTGGTCCACCATGTAGAGGCGCATTGTCTCGCAGGCTGTCTTCAGCTTTTGGGTGATGCGGTCGTCGTCAGCTGAGGGGCGTGCGTTGCCGGAGGGATGGTTGTGGATGAGGGTGAGGACGGTGGCGTTGGCGAGGAGCGCCTCGCGCAGGATGACGCGGACGTCCACAGCCGTCTCGGACAGTCCGCCGTGCGACAGCTTCACGGGCTTTATGAGGCGGAAGCGCTGGTTCATGAGCAGCACCCATGCCTCCTCCGTGTCGAGGTCCTGCATCTTGGGGTGCATGAAGTCGTAGACAGCTTGCGCCGAACCCATGTCGGGGCGGTCGGCTGCCTTGCATGCGGCGCGTCGCTTGCCCAGCTCACACGCCGCCAGAATGGTGATGGCCTTCGCCTCTCCGATGCCGTTATATGCCGTCAGCTCACGCAGTTGCATCTTGCCGAGCGTATTAAGATTGCCGTCGCAGTCGCTGATGATGCGCTGCATGAGTTGCACGGCGCTCTCCTTCGTCGATCCGGACCCGATAAGGATGGCAAGCAGCTCGGCGTCAGTAAGCGTCTCCGCTCCCTTGTCGCGCAGCTTCTCGCGAGGACGGTCTTCTTCGGCCCAACGGCTTATGGCATAAGCCAGTTGAGAGTTGAGAGTTGAGGGTTGAGAGTTGATTGTTATGTGGGTGTCCTTTTTCATTTGTGGCTTCTTTCTTTAGTCGTTTTGACAATCTTTACTAATATTCGAGTTATCTCTTGGATGTCATTATACATTGACTTGAATTGCGTCTCTGTGATATATTCTCCACCATAAAGACATTTCAACCAATATGTAGTTTCGTCTGCTTCTTTTAATGCTATACTTAGTTTATTGATAAAATCTAAGGTGCTTTGCGCGTTTCTGCTTTCGTTTACATTGGCTCCTACACTCGTGCCGCTCCGAAGAATCTGTTTGGACAAGATGTATTCATTTTTCTGAATGTTCAGATATTTATACATCTTTATCACCCTAATGGCAAAAGCTTCAGACTTTACTTTTATTATTGGTTCTTTACGTTGTAGCATACCAATGAATTTTCAATAGGTTAGTAATCTATATAATTATAGTATAATTGAAGTCTTAGAGTAATCATAACTCTCAACTCTCAACCCTCAACTCTCAACTAAGCTTAGCTGTAGAAGTTCTTCTCGAACGCCGAGAATTCAGACTTTCCTCTTACGCAGCGTTTCCACCATGCCTCGATGAAGCCGAAGCCGTAGCCCATCAGCTGTGTGTAGGCGGCGGCGATGCTGAGGATGCCGATGTGCAGACTGTGGTTCTCGCGAGCCGAGTCGGCGCAGATGATGAGGCTGTAGAGGGCGAGGGGGACGAGCGGCAGCCAAGCCAGGGTGGGGCAGAGGAAGAGCAATGCTATGCAGAGAGCCAGCATTGAGAGCACGCCCACCGTGAAGACCATCGGCAGCATGTGCACTAATTTCAGCGACTCCGGGTATTTCTTATACAGATTGATGCGGGCGATGCCGGAGTTATAGACCTGACGGAAGAACTTCTTCAGGTCCGTGCGGCGCTTGTGCCACACCCATGCTTCGGGGAACAGGCGGCAGCGGCAGCCTGCCTTGAAGATGCGGATGGAGAAGTCGATGTCCTCGCCGAATCGCATCTTCGAGAATCCTCCGAGACGTTCGTAGACGTCGCGGCGCACTCCCATGTTGAAGGAACGCGGATAAAACTTGTCGAGCTTCTTCTTTCCGCCGCGGATGCCACCCGTCGTAAAGAACGACGTCATGGAGTAAGAGATGGCCTTCTGCGTGTCGGTGAACGACGAGTGGGCGCTGTCCGGACCTCCGAAAGCGTCGGCAGGCTCGCGCTCCAGTTCGGCGCTGACGGCAGCGATGTAGCCCTCGGGCAACACCACGTCCGAGTCGAGGATGAGCACATACTCGCCCTTGGCCCGCTCCACGCCGTAGTTGCGGCTCTGTCCGGGTCCGGAGTTAGCCTTCTCGAAGTATAGGATGTCGAGCTTGGCTTCATACTTGTCGCACACTCTGCGGCACGACACCACCGAACCGTCCTCCACGATAACCACCTCGAAGTCCTTCACCGTCTGGCGCGTAAGGCTATCGAGCAACTCGTCCACTTCGTCCGGACGGTTGTATACGGGGATAATAATGCTGAACATCATAGTTTGTCAGGGTATTATGAAAAAAAGAGTAAAAAAGTAAGGAGCATATAAGGGCGTGATGGTCATCCTCCCCCAATGCTTTCTACTTTTTTACTCTTTCTTACTTATGTGTTAGTATGTTTCTTTCTCTCAGGACATTACTCCTTTACGCGCTGCAGGTAGCTGCCGTCGCGAGTGTCCACCTGAACGAGGTCGCCTTCGTTAACGAAGAGGGGCACGCGGATCTCAACGCCAGTCTCGAGAGTGGCAGGCTTGAGAGTGTTGGTTGCTGTGTCGCCCTTGATGCCCGGCTCAGAGTGAGTAACGCGGAGGTTGGTCTTAACAGGCATCTCACCGAAGAGCACGGTCTCTGTAGAAGCATCTGAAACCACCTCGATGATGTCGCTCTCCTTCATGAAGTCAACACCAGTGATGAGGTTGCCAGCGATAGGAATCTGGTCGTATGTCTCCTGGTTCATGAAGATATAGTCTTCACCCTCCTTGTAGAGATACTGGTAGGGGCGGCGCTCAACGCGTACATCCTCAAGCTTCTCGCTGATGTCGAAACGACGCTCCAGCACTCGGCCGTCAACAACGTTCTTAAGCTTAACGCGCATGAAAGTGTTGCCCTTACCCGGCTTTACGTGAAGGAAGTCGATGACGAAGAAAAGCTTGCCGTCCATACGGATGCAAGTTCCCATCTTGATGTCTTGTGAATTGATCATTGCTGTATTAATATTTATTTATATGTTATTCCTGTAATTTTTTGCAAAGTTAGTGAAAATCACTCAGATAAAACCATTCGTGACACGTTTTTTTACTTCTTTTCGCCTGTATTTGTCCTATAACGGCTCTATATTGCGTCATAAACGAAAAAAAACGTAAATATTTAGGCTAAAATCATAGCTATCTTTTGATATTTCAAAAATAATGAGTAATTTTGCAACCCAAAAGCGTGAATATCAACAAATAAAAATAATAAGACAATGAAGAGAACATTTCAGCCGCACAATCGTCGCCGCGTGAACAAGCATGGTTTCCGTGAGCGTATGGCTACAAAGAATGGTCGTCGCGTATTGGCTTCTCGCCGCGCACATGGCCGCAAGAAGTTGACAGTATCTGACGAGCACCACGGAAAGTAATCTGCTACGGCAGGTTAAGTCTTCCGGACTGGCAAGCCAGTCGCTGGCGACAAAAAGCAGCAAGCATTCCTTATCAAACAAGGACGGCTTGCTGCTTTTTTTGTTTTAAGGTGTTCTGTGTGACATGCAAGCTTGTCTATAGCAGCTCCTTCAACCTATCTGCTAAGAATAAAGGAAGATTCATAAGGTTGTCGTCCTTTTTAACATTGAGCATTGAGAAGCGCACACGCAATTCTGGCGAATAGCGCTTGTTGTATTCCATCAGACTTCTTCCTGTGATGCTTCTTCCTGATTTCACCTCGATAGGTATAACATTCGAGCCATGCTGTATGATGAATTCCACCTCAGCCTGATTGCCGGAAGCCCAGTAACGTGAACAGTTTATACCCTGTGCTACAAGGCTTTGAAGAATGTAGTTTTCTGCCAATGCTCCCTTAAATTCTTTGAAAGCGGGATTTTCGTTCATATATATATCGGCATCCATTTCCGCCAATACTCTTAACAAACCAATGTCAAGACAATAAATCTTGAAGATACTCAGGTCTTCGTACGACTTTAGTGGCAGTTGTGGTGTCTGACATAGGCTTACCTTATACAATAGCCCGGCATTCATCAGCCATGTCAATGCATTCTCATATTCCCTCGCCCTTGCCCCCGGTCTTACTAATTGATATATGAATTTACGGTTTTCCTTTGCAAGTTGTGATGGCAGTGAGTCCCATACATACGAAATACGGTTTGCAAGTAGGGGAGAGGCATGCTTTACGAAATCAAAAGAATAGTCCTTCAGTATGTTCTCCAAGGTTGTCTCCACACCTGCCATGTCTGTGGACAACATCTTCATAGCCGCTTCTGGCATTCCACCTGAAATACTGTAAGCGACAAAAGCCTGTGACAGGCGGTCAAAGAATACTTGTGGTATAGGCTCAAAACTGTTAATTGACTGATAATAGCGATAGAGTCCGGCATCCTTTTGCTCCAGAAATTCAGAGAAGGTGACAGGGTACATCTCTAAATGGTCCACCTTGCCTACGGGAAAAGAAAAGCCCTCATGACCGAATGCCAGCCCTAATAATGATCCGGCACATGCTACTGCATATTCGGAAGTCTTCTCGCAAAAATATTTCATTGAACTGATAGCCTCGGGACAGGCCTGTATCTCGTCGAGTATGAGCAGGGTCTTTTCCGGCTGGATAGGTACGTCTGTAAGGAACGATAGTTGCTCGATTATCTGCATTGGATTCTTGGTTGTTCTGAAAATATCGCATACTCCATCTTCTTCGTCAAGGCTGAAATAGGCACAATGCTCAAAACATTCCTTGCCGAATCGTTTCAATACGGATGTCTTTCCCACCTGTCTGGCGCCAAGCATCATAAGTGGTTTTCTGTCTTCCTTGTTCTTCCAGACCGTTAGTTGCTGAATAATCTTTCTGTCAAACATATTTGCCCTTTTATTCGTTTAAGTGCCAAAAATGTGATGCTGTACACATTTTTGATATCTCTTTTGTGTAAAGTTACACATTTTCGGCACTTCGGCAAAATAAAGACAGTCATTCACCTTCCTTTTTACGCTTTATTAACGGAGGGGAGGATGTGCATATATAACATTACCTACATAGATTCACTCGAGAAAAATGTGCTGTTCGCTTGTAAGTTCCTTGGAAAAGTGTATTTTGCAAAAAACATATTTACAGAAATCATTTTCTGAAAAATCATTTTATATGCCATAGACGACAACTTCATGGCTTTCTACTATATGCTGTATGATGCTACCTGATGAAGTCCTTAAATGTCAACCAGAATAGCCTCAAAAAGCATAGCGGACGCCTTGCCGTCCGACACAATATTTGCATTCCTAACGCTCAATACTATGAGTTCAGCGCACAACAAAATCTTTGATGCGAAATTCTTGAGTTTTGAGCGCGCAGCGATAGTGTGTTGACACACAGATGATTATGCTGACAGACGAAGAAATGTGCAATGAATACAAGCATCATAGGGGTGCAATAGCACCACTTTTACACTACAATAGTGCCACTTTTATCATGCAATAGCGCCACTTTTACTGTCTAATAGTGGCACTATTGCA
>OIZP01000283.1_pt1 | contig 33505 bp, 30 predicted proteins | sample 1588531 | NCBI WGS metagenome assembly OIZP01 (sample SAMN03283283) | human gut metagenome | biome: human-associated habitat; material: feces | host: Homo sapiens | place: Peru | collected 2012
TTTGGTGCGAAATTCTTGAGTTTTGAGCGTTTGGAGCTATATCGCTAATACACAGCCGGTTATGCGATTTACGGAAAAAGTACGTAAACAAACGGGTTGTAAAAGTGGCACTTTTATGGTGTAATAGTGCCGCTATTACCACCCAATACCTCTACTATTGCGTTGTAATAGCGCCGCTTTTAGACTGTAAAAGTGGCACTTTGAGGGCACTTTGTGTTTTTGAAGGTTATCAAGGGTGGCTTTTATGCTGGAAAAAACCATAAAAATAGCTTTTCGATTCTCTAGAATTGAATTTTATTTTGTAACATGTTTTTACTCTTTGTACGATATTTGCGTGGCTACTCTCAGCTAATGCTTGACTGTTCGTGGGTGCGTGGCTACGGCGGGACGCCATAGCCACGCAGCCTCACATAGCATACCCCAATCGGCTATTATTCCATTTGCTTGCATTTGTGGGTGCGTGGCTACGGCGGGACGCCATAGCCTCCTAAGTTTGTTCTGTTGCTTGTGTTTTTCTTTGTCAAAGCCCTGCCTAAACAGCATTTTACACAGCAGCTTATTTCTTCGCCTTCACATAGTCAACGAAGGCGTAGGTCTGGTGGTGCTTCTCGTCCGTGGGATGCTCCTCACGACTCACTTCGCGCCATCCTTCGTATTCGGGGAAGAAGGCGTCGGCGTCGGCTGGCGTGTCGTGAACCTCCGTGAGGCAAAGACGGTCAGCAAGGGCAAGCGACTGTTCGTAGACGCTTGCGCCACCTATTATATATACGTCCTCGTCAGCAGCGCAATGGGCGATGGCTTCTTCCAGCGAGCTATAGGTGTCGCAACCCGGAAACGAGGTCTGTGTACGGCTTATGACGATGTTGCGACGGTTGGGCAGAGCGCCCTTGGGAAGCGACTCGAAGGTGCGACGTCCCATTATGATGGTATGACCTGTGGTGAGTGCCTTGAAACGCTTGAGGTCGTTAGGCAACCAATAGAGAAGCTTGTTCTCAAGACCGATGGCGCGATTAGCGGCAACGGCAGCAATAATGTTTATCATTTTTGAATTTTGAATTTTGAGTTTTGAATTATTCTCGGCTTCGCCTGCGATTTTGAATTTATCAATTTTGAATTTTGAGTTATAAGTTATGAGTTGTTAATCGTTGATTAAGTAAGAATAATTCATAATTCAATAATTCATAATCGCAGGCGAAGCCGCGAACAACTCCTAATTCAAAACTCAAAATTCAAAACTCCTTATACGCTTACTTGCGCTGAGATATGCGGCCACGGGTCGTAGCCCTCAAGCTGGAAGTCTTCGTAGTGGAAGTCGAAGAGATTCTTCACGTCGGGATTGATGCGCATCTTGGGCAGCGGTCTCGGGGTGCGCGTAAGCTGGAGGCGTGCCTGATCGAGGTGGTTAAGATAGAGGTGGGTGTCGCCGGTGGTGTGGATGAACTCGCCCGCCTCCAGTCCTGACACCTGCGCCATCATCTGAAGAAGGAGGGCGTAGGAGGCGATGTTGAACGGAACGCCGAGGAAGGTGTCGGCGGAGCGCTGATAGAGCTGGAGCGACAGCTTGCCGTCAGCCACATAAAACTGGAATAGGCAATGGCAGGGAGGCAGCGCCATCTGCTCCACCTCGGCAGGATTCCATGCCGAGACAATCATGCGGCGCGAGTCAGGATGGTTGCGGATGAGGTCGAGCACGTTCTGAATCTGGTCGATGGTGCCTCCGTTATAGTCGGGCCATGAGCGCCACTGATGGCCATAGACAGGACCAAGGTCGCCATTCTCGTCTGCCCACTCATTCCATATTCTCACGCCATGCTCCTGAAGGTAATGCACGTTGGTGTCGCCACGCAGAAACCACAGCAGCTCGTAGATGATAGACTTGAGGTGGAGCTTTTTGGTGGTGAGCAAGGGGAAGCCGTCAGCAAGATTGAAGCGCATCTGATTGCCGAACACGCTCATCGTGCCCGTTCCCGTGCGGTCTGTCTTTGTGGCACCCTCTGTAAGGATGCGGTTGAGAAGAGAAAGATATTGTTGCATGATATTGTTATGTATACGTTTTTCTTGTTTTGTTATACGGATTGTGTGAGAACGGCGGGAGCCTCATCGGGGACATGCGAGCTCTTTATGCGCCATTCCTGCGGGTAGAGGTTGTTGGCGCGGTTGCCGATGTTCTTCTCGAAGCCTATCGGCATGCCGTCGTACGTGAGCAGCACGTAGCCGCGCGGCGTACCGTCGGGCAGAGCCACAGCCTCCTTACGAAGATAAGCCACGGCGTCAGCATAGGCGAGATCAACGGTGGGGAAGGCTGAACGGTCGAGCTGTCGTGAGAGAGCGAGCGACTGGCTTGGCACCACGTCCTTGCCCTTCACCGTTCCGAGCTGCACACCGGCGTGCATCACCTTCAGCGACGCTGCCGCCTTGTCATAGACGTCAGCCCATCGCGTCGGCACGGCAAGGAGCGTGTCAGCGGCGCCTTGGCGTACGGCATAGTCGGAGGGAGAGACAAGCTGCACATCGGGCGTCTTCATCGCAGCAGCCTTCTCGCCACGTCCTCGGCGCGGCGCTTTCCTGTTGTCCTCCTTCACGGGAGCCTCATCAGCGTCGCCATGCTTGCGAAGCACGGCAAGGAAGAGTCCTTCGCTACGGCTCACTCCCGGCAGGAAGCGATAAGCGGGTATGTCGCCTACGACGGCTGGCGTTATGCCCCACTCTGCCTCAACGGGCAGACTGAGGATGTCAGCACCAAGCTCTGAGGCTATCCACTCCACGTTCTCCTCATCCTCGTGCGCATTGAACGTACACGTAGAATAGATGAGCAGTCCGCCGGGACGCAGACACGACCAGATGTCGCTTACTATCTCGCGTTGCAGTCGCCAGCAGTTGTCGACGTTCTGACGGCTCCATTCCGCTATGGCTCCCTCGTCCTTGCGGAACATTCCCTCGCCGGAGCAGGGCACGTCGGCAAGGATGGCGTCAAACATGATGCGTGCCTTGCGGTAATCGCGTGGATAATTGTTGGTTACGACGACGTCTTCATGACCGAACTTCTGTATGTTCTCGCTCAGAATCTGCACACGTGTGCGCATCGGCTCGTTGGTGAAGAGAAGGCTTCCCTCGGGCAGAGCGGATCGCAGGGCTGTTGACTTGCCACCTGGAGCAGCGCAGAGGTCGAGCATGCGTACGGGTTGTGTGATGAGATGGCGTACGGCAAGGTCGACAAGCATTGAGCCTGCCTCCTGCACATAATAAGCTCCTGCGTGGAAGAGCGGATCGAAGGTGAAGTTTGGACGTTCGTTAAGGTAGCGTCCTGTGGCGGGACACCAAGGCACGACGCTCTCCATAAGCTGTCCGTTCACCTCACGCGAGGCGGCCTTGAACGGATTGAGACGTATGCTTGTGGGCGACGGCGCTTCTGCCAGTCCTTCGCGGAGACGGCTGTAAAGAGAGTCGCCGAGAAGATTGCGCGTATAAATTTCGAAATCTGAAGGAAGATTCATAGGATTGTCCTTACTTGTTAAAAGCGTGGGGATATACTTATATTATATATATGTGTTGCAAAGTTACATATTTTTATCCAAGTAAGCAAGTCGCCATTTTTTTTTTCGTAGCTTTGCAACTTATCGCTTGCATAAATAGTCAAACATATAGAAAACAATAAAAAAACATACATACAGATATGAAAAAGACAATCCTTTCAATGGCAATGCTCCTCACATTGAGCGCCACAGTTCCTGCCTTGGCACAGAAACACCGCCACACGCCTACTACGCAGATGGTGGACAAGCAGAAGGACACGAAGGCTGACGCCGCCAATGCCGCCTCGCAGGAAGACGAAGGCGTAGAGGCTTACTCAGACACAACGTCAACGGACAACGACAATGCCTCCGTTACGAATATGCCGGGATGGAATTCGCAAAATGTGGACGACACCAATGATTTAGACCCTTCGCACTTTGACGATCCGTTCTCAAGGATCAGCCACAGGTTCACGACAGCGTTCGGCGGCTTTTTGGGCACCATCATCATCCTGGCGTCCCTCGTCTTCCTCTTCATGCCGCTGATAATAGTGCTGCTCATCATCCGCTATTTCGTACGCCGCCACAAGGACCGCGTGCGTCTGGCTGAGATGGCAATGGAGAAAGGCGTACCGCTTACGGAAGAGCAGACACCGCTCCTCAACAGCAGAGCAGAATATATGTGGAGACGCGGCGTGAGAAACACGTCGACGGGCGTGGGTCTGATGATTTTCTTCTGGTGCTTAGGCGCTAAACCTCTGGTAGGCATCGGTGGACTCGTGGCTTGCATCGGCTTAGGACAGATGTTTATGGTGAAATACAACTATGACAGCAAGTTGACGTGGAAGCGTAAGAACGAGGAAACCTACGAAGAACCGCTCTATTCGGACATCGCTGATACGACGGAGAATAACGAGGAAAACGGAGAAGAAAGAAATAATCCCAACGAAACGAATCGTTAAGAAACGAAGATTAATAGTAGCGGAGGTCTCCGGCCTCCGCCACTTCAGAAATCATATTATTAAAACAATGAAGGTAACAAACGAAGATCTCTCTCTAGTCTCACAGGTGGCTGGACTTCATGACAAAGCGGCTTTCAATGAGCTTGTCAGGAAGTATCAGTCGCCTATAAGACGATTCTTCCTCCACCAGACTTTGGGAGACGAGCAGCTGAGCGACGACCTCGCGCAGGACACCTTCATTAAGGCTTACACCAACATACACCAGTTTAAGGGTACGGCGGCGTTCTCCACTTGGCTGTATCGTATAGCCTGCAACGTACTCTACGACCATCACCGCCGACAGCGTCCCACCACCGATACGGACTGTCCGGCTGTGGCTAACCGATGCGCCGCCAACAGCGAACAGGGCATGAAGATGGACGTCTACGGAGCGCTCGCCAGACTTGCCGACAAGGAACGCACCTGCGTGACGCTGCAACTCGTCGACGGCTATCCCATAGAACGCATAGCCGAGATAACGGGAATGGCGGTCGGCACCGTCAAGTCGCACATATTCAGAGGCAAGAAGAAGCTGACAATGTTCCTAAAACAAAATGGATATTAACTATGACTGAAAAAAAGAACATAATAAGTAATAATGGTGCTGTCGACGAAGAACTCCTCAAGAAGTTCTTTGCCGACAGTGTGCGTATGCGTATAGACGACAACGGATTCGCAGAGCGTGTGATGCAGAGGTTGCCGGAGGAGGTTGACGCGCGCTGCTACAGAATGTATAATCTGTGGACGGCTGTCATGGCAGCGGCATGCGTAGTGGTGTTCTTCCTCGTCGACGGCTTCGACATTCTCAAGACTCGCATCGTCAGCATGACGGCAAGTATGCTCTCCTCCATGTCGGACAGCATACACAACACCCTCTCACACATATCCCTACCAACGACAATGAGCGCAAGCATCACCCCTTACACTCCGTTAGTGGTAACACTTGCGCTCATAATCATAGGAAGCATGATTCTTCGTGACTTGAAAGAATCAGCTTAACAGTTATTATTTAAAGACTACGCTTAGTCGTCCATCAACTTGCGGTAACGTCCCTTCTTGATATCCTCATTGCCGAGACGACGTGCCTTGTTGATTTCGTAGTCAGAATAGCTGCCCTCGAAGAAGAACACTTCTCCGTTGCCCTCGAAGGCAAGGATGTGCGTACAGATACGGTCGAGGAACCAACGGTCGTGGCTGATAACCACAGCACAACCGGCGAAGCTCTCAAGACCTTCCTCAAGCGCACGCAGCGTGTTGACGTCGATGTCGTTGGTGGGCTCGTCGAGGAGAAGCACGTTGCCCTCCTGCTTCAGAGCGAGAGCCAGCTGCAAGCGGTTGCGCTCACCACCAGAAAGGTTCTCACACAACTTGCTCTGGTCTGTTCCGGCAAAGTTGAAGCGTGAGATATAGGCACGGGCGTTGACGTCGCGACCGCCAAGGCGCATTGTCTCGTTGCCCTGCGAGATGGTCTCATACACTGACTTCTTCGGATCGATGTCCTTATGCTGCTGGTCAACGTAGGCAAGCTTAACTGTCTCGCCCACCTCAAACGTACCGCCGTCAACCTTCTCCAGTCCCATGATAAGGCGGAAGAGAGTGGTCTTACCGGCACCGTTAGGTCCGATGACGCCCACAATGCCGTTAGGCGGAAGCATGAAGTTGAGGTCGTTGAAGAGCACCTTGTCGCCGAAAGCCTTCTGCACGTGCTGCGCCTCAATCACCTTATTGCCGAGACGAGGACCGTTCGGGATGAATATCTCGAGCTTCTCCTCACGCTCCTTTTGTTCCTCACCGAGCATCTGCTCGTATGCGTTAAGACGTGCCTTACCCTTTGCCTGACGTGCCTTCGGAGCCATGTGTGCCCACTCAAGCTCGCGTTCGAGAGCCTTACGACGCTTTGAAGCCTGCTTCTCCTCCTGCATCATGCGCTTGGTCTTCTGGTCGAGCCATGACGAATAGTTGCCATGCCAAGGTATTCCCTCACCGCGGTCGAGCTCAAGAATCCACTCGCTTACATCGTCAAGGAAGTAGCGGTCGTGCGTAACGGCGATGACCGTTCCCTCGTACTGCTGCAAGTGCTGCTCCAACCAGTCAATGCTCTCGGCGTCAAGGTGGTTGGTAGGCTCGTCGAGGAGGAGCACGTCGGGCTTCTGAAGGAGCAGACGGCACAATGCCACACGGCGGCGCTCACCGCCAGAGAGGTGCGTAACGGGGAGTTCGCCCTTCGGACAACGCAATGCAGCCATAGCACGGTCGAGCTTAGAGTCCATGTTCCAAGCGTCTGTAGCGTCGATGATGTCCTGCACCTCAGCCTGACGCTGCATGAGACGGTCCATCTTGTCCGGGTCGCCATAATACTCCTCAAGGCCGAACTTGGCATTGATTTCCTCGTATTCCTTCAATGCGTCATAAGCCTGCTTAACGCCTTCCATGACATTCTCTTTCACAGTCTTCGTCTCGTCGAGCGGCGGATCCTGCGGCAGGTAGCCGACAGTATAGCCCGGACTCCAGACCACCTCGCCGCTTGTGGGCTGCTCGAGGCCTGCGATAATCTTCATAAGAGTGGACTTACCGGCTCCGTTAAGTCCGATGATGCCAATCTTGGCGCCATAGAAGAAGGACAAATAGATGTCCTTCAAAATCTGTTTGCGGTTTTGGGGGATAATCTTTGACACTCCCACCATGGAGAAGATAACCTTCTTGTCGTCTACTGTTGCCATTGTCGAAAATGTTGTTTATTCTATAGAGTTATTGTTGTTTTTATTAGTTTGTACTATCTTTGCAAAGATACAACAATTTTCTGACTTACCGACCATTTGATAAAATTCGTTCAAAAAACTTTGTAGACTGCAAAATTAATCGTACATTAGCATCTTGAAACCATAATGTACATAAAATTACTACACTATAAGATGAAGAAAATATTATTGTTAGGTTCGGGCGAACTGGGCAAGGAATTTGTCATCGCCGCCAAGCGTGCAGGACAGTATGTCATTGCATGCGACAAGTATGAGAACGCACCGGCAATGCAGGTTGCCGACGAACATGAGGTTTTCAACATGCTGGACGGCGACGCACTTGCCGCTGTGGTGGAGCGTCACAAGCCGGACGTTATCGTACCGGAGATTGAAGCCATCCGAACCGAACGACTCTTCGACTTTGAGAAGATGGGCATTCAGGTGGTTCCGAGCGCACGCGCCGTCAACTTCACCATGAACCGCAAGGCCATCCGCGACCTCGCAGCCAAGGAATTGGGCCTGCGCACAGCCAAGTATTTCTATGCCACCACCCTGGAACAGCTCCGCGAGCACTCGAAGGAGATTGGTTTCCCGTGCGTGATAAAGCCGCTCATGTCGTCTTCTGGTCACGGACAGAGCATCGTCCGCGAAGCTTCAGAGCTGGAAAAGGCTTTCAATGACGCCATGGAAGGCAGCCGCGGTGACGTGAAGGAGATTATCATCGAGGAATTCATCCACTTCGATTCGGAGTTTACTCTCCTTACCGTTACACAGAAAGACGGACCCACACTCTTCTGCCCGCCCATCGGACACGTACAGAAAGGCGGCGACTATCGCGAGAGCTGGCAGCCGTTCAGCATTCCTGAGGACGAACTGCTCAAGGCACAGGACATGGCAGAGAAGGTGACACGCGCTCTTACCGGAGCTGGACTGTGGGGTGTGGAGTTCTTCCTCACGAAGCAGGGCGAGGTGATCTTCTCCGAACTTTCGCCGCGTCCGCACGACACGGGCATGGTGACACTGGGTCATACCACCAATCTTTCAGAGTTTGAGCTTCACTTCCGTGCCGTTATGGGACTGCCCATCGCCGGCATCCACCTCGAGCATGCAGGAGCAAGCGCCGTGATTCTCTCACCGGTGGAGTCGAACGATCCGCTGCCTTACAACCTCGTGGAGGCTCTCAAGGAAGACCATACACGCATCCGCATCTTCGGAAAGCCCGAGGCACACGTCGGCAGACGAATGGGCGTGACGCTCTGCTACGGCGAACCTGACGCTGACACCACCGCTCTGCGCAACAAGGCTAAGCGTCTGGCTGCTACAGTACTGGGCACCGATCCGTACATGGAGAAGTAAAAAGCATGCAGGAAACGACATTACGACAAGACAATACGAACAGGATTCGCACGCTTCAGGCGGCGCGTTTCCTGTTTATTCTTCTTATATATCTGAGCCATAGCGTGGAACCGCTCGCCCACTCGCCCTTTGATTTCGGAGGGGAAGGCGGCGTGGCGTTCTTCTTCGTGCTCAGCGGTTTTGTCCTCTCATACGGCTACGGTCCGAGAGTAAGCAGAGGCGAGTTCGAAGGAAAGCGCTTCTTCTGGAAGCATTTCTGGCATCTCTATCCGCTCCACCTGCTGTTCTTCTCAGCCACAGTGGCATTAGACTATAGGCTTGGCGTCAGCTACGACGCATTGCAGATAGTGACCAGCCTTCTGCTCGTCCAGACATGGATACCATCTGATCATACGCTGTTCGTGGCTAACGGTGTGTCGTGGTTTCTCTGCGATACGCTCTTCTGCTACATCGTGTTCGCATGGCTCTATAAATGGCTCACAAGCATAAGGACGAGCCGCCTCGCAATAGGCATGACAGTGCTTGCCGCCGTGTACGCCTGCCTGGCATTGCAAGTGCCAGACAAGATGACCAACTGCACGCTCTACTCCAATCCGCTGCTCCGCGCCATCGACTTCTCTTTGGGTATCATCGCCTACCGCTTTTACAAGACCAGCCCAAGCGTAAGGAAGCTGCCGAGACTGTTCCCTTACGTGGACATGGCTCTGCTTCTGGCTGTGTACGCCCTGTATCAGATAATGTGCCCGCAAATAAGATGCTCCATGCTGTTCTGGCCCGTAATGCCATTGATAGTGGTGAGACTGGCTACGGCTGACGCTTCGCAGGGTTGGGCAACAAGGCTTCTTCAGTCGAAGCCGATGAGCTGGCTCGGATCTGTAAGCTTCGAGATTTTCATCGCTCACCTTCTTGTCATCCGCATCGTACAGCACATCGTCGGTTATGACGGGTCGGAGAAACTGGCTGCCATCAATCTTGCCGTGTCCATCGTAAGCACCATTCTCATGGCGGAAGCCCTAAGGAGATGGTTCGTTAAACCGGTCACTGATGTAATAAACCGCCGTTTATTACGTTAAATATATATTACATCACACACAACTATATATCCACAATGGAAACATCAGAACGCACCCTCATCGACCTACCGAAAATATTCGACATCCGCGGCAACCTTACCGTGGCGGAAAGTCTGCACCATGTGCCTTTCAACATTAAGCGCGTATACTGGACATACGACATTCCTGCGGGCGAAAGCCGCGGCGGTCATGCACATAAAGAATGCCGCGAATTTATCATTGCCGTGAGCGGATCGTTCAGCGTGACACTCGACAACGGACACGAGAAGGAGACCTTCCATCTCAATCACCCTTGGCAGGGACTGCTTGTAGAGACCGGAATATGGCGTACGCTCGAAGATTTCTCATCGGGTTCGGTGTGCCTCGTTCTCGCAAGCGAGGAGTTTCTCGAAGCTGACTACATCAGAGAGTACGACGACTTTGTAAGATATATACAAAATAAGAAAGAAGAAAAGAAATAATGATAGAACTCGTCAATCTTAAGCGCATCACCGCCTTGCATGCCGAAAGCATCAGGCAGGCACTCACTGACGTGGCGGACAGCGGATGGTTTCTGAAGGGAAACGCCACCAAACGCTTTGAGCAGGAATATGCCAACTATACAGGCACCCGTCATTGCGTGGCTTGCGGCAACGGTCTGGACGCACTTACGCTCATCATGCGTGCCTACATAGAGATGGGCAGACTGAAGGAGGGCGACGAGGTGATTGTGCCTGCCAACACATACATCGCCTCCATCATTGCCGTTTCGAGATGCAGGCTGAAGCCGATACTGGTGGAACCGAGACGCGAAACACTGCAGATTGACGACAGCCTCATCGAGGATGCCATCACGAAGCGCACTCGTGCCGTCATGATAGTACACATGTACGGCAGATGCGCATTCACTGACCGCATAGGCGACATCTGCCGACGCCATAATCTGCTGCTCATTGAGGACAACGCCCAGGCTCATGGTTGTCGCTTCGGCGATAAGAAGACGGGAGCTTTGGGCGATGCCGCCGGACACAGCTTCTATCCAACGAAGAACCTCGGAGCACTTGGCGACGGTGGAGCCGTTACGACGGACGACGCCGAACTGGCTGATATGGTAAGGGCATTGGGCAACTATGGTTCGGAACGCAAGTACGTATTCTCGCACAAAGGAGTCAACTCGCGCATGGACGAGCTTCAGGCTGCTGTGCTCTTGGTTAAGCTGCCATTCCTTGACGAGGAGAACGAGAGGCGACGCAGCAACGCCCGCTTCTACATTGACAATATAAAGAACCGACAGGTCAGTCTGCCTACCGACGACTTTTGGCAGAACAGCGTGTTCCATATCTTTCCGCTTATGTGCAAACAGAGGGACAAGCTGCAGGAATATCTGAAAGCCAACGGGGTGCAGACAGATGTCCACTACCCCATCCCGCCACATCATCAGCGGGCTTATGAGGAGCTGCGCTCCCTCCATCTGCCCATTACGGAGGCCATACACTTGGAGGAACTTAGCATTCCTGTTTCGCAAGTGGTGACTGACGAGGAAAGGGAATGCGTGGCTAAACTGATTAACGACTTCAGGATATAGCAACAATATTGTAAAGCAAAACCAACTGGAATATTAAGAAATGACCATTCAGGAAGTATCGGCACAGGAATATACGAATGCCATTGAGCATCATCCGCACATCTTCAACACCGCCGCCTTCAGCGAAATAAACCGACATAAGACTGACGCAGTAAGGTATCTGCTCTTTGCTGACGGCGGAAAGACGAGGTTCGGGATGGTGCTTGGCGAACGCGGAGGAAAGCTGCTCTCGCCTTTCTCGGCGCCTTTCGGAGGATTCTCCGCCAACAAGCAGCAAAGGCTCGACACCATTGAGGAGGCTGTAAAGGCTCTCGCTGAATACGCCAAAAGCATCGGCAAGCCCATATACATCGTCCTTCCGCCAGCATTCTATGCTCCGACGCTCATCAATTCCTGCGTGAACATTCTCTCACGCCACGCCAAACTGGAATACATTGACCTCAACTTCTTCTTCCCGCTCGACAAGATGAAGGGGTATGAGGAGGGTCTTGAGAAGAGCGCACGAAAGAATCTGAAGAGAGGAATGAGTGCCGGATTCGAGTTCGTAGCCATCCAACGTGACGACACAGAAGGACTCCGCCGGGCATACAGCGTGATAAAAGCCAACCGTGAGGAGCATGACTATAGGTTGAGCATGACGCTGGATGACGTGGAAAAGACGGTTCGCACGGTTCCTGCCGACTTCTTCCTTCTGCAATATGAGGGAAAGGACGTGGCGGCAGCGCAGATATTCCACGTAGCGGAGGGCATTGCGCAGGTGATTTATTGGGGTGATCTGCGTGCCTATTCTCATCTTCGCCCGATGAACTATTTCGCCTACCGACTCTTCATGCACTACCAGCGCGAAGGACTACGCATCCTTGACATCGGCCCGTCCACCATGGACGGCACGCCTAACTATGGTCTGTGCGACTTCAAGACAGCCATAGGATGCGAGATAACCCCTAAATTTGCCTTCATGATAAAGGGAGAAGAGAAACAAGAAGAAGATAATTAACAACAAGAAGAAACAAAAAGGATACATTATATGATAGTCTGCATCGCCGAGAAACCAAGCGTGGCAAAGGACATAGCACGCATACTTGGTGCCACAAGCGCCCACAACGGATATATGGAGGGCAACGGATACCAGGTGACGTGGACCTTCGGTCATCTCTGCACGCTGAAGGAGCCAAACGACTATACCGACTTATGGAAGCACTGGAGCCTCTCCGCTCTGCCTATGATACCGCCACGATTCGGAATAAAACTCATTGATGATGACGGCATCAAGCGCCAGTTTGCCGTGATAGAAAAACTAATGCAGTCGGCTGACAGCATCGTCAACTGCGGTGACGCCGGCCAGGAGGGTGAACTCATACAGCGTTGGGTGATGCAGAAGGCTGGAGCGAAGTGCCCCGTAAAGCGCCTTTGGATTTCGTCAATGACGGACGAGGCGATAAGGGAGGGATTCAACAAACTGAAAGACCAGAGCGAATACCAGCCGCTTTACATTGCCGGACTGAGCCGTGCCATCGGTGACTGGCTGCTCGGCATGAACGCCACCCGCCTCTACACGCTGAAGTACGGACAGAACCGTCAGGTGCTGTCCATCGGTCGTGTGCAGACGCCGACGCTTGCACTTATCGTAAACCGTCAGAAGGAGATTGATTCGTTCGAGCCGGAGCCTTACTGGGTGCTTGCCACCGTATATCGCGACACCACCTTCACAGCCACAAAGGGCAAGTTTACGACAAAGGAAGAAGGAGAGGCAGCGTTCTCAACCATAGCCGACAAGCCGTTCACGGTCACTGCCGTACAGAAGAAGAACGGTACGGAAGCACCACCACGACTCTTCGACCTTACGTCGCTGCAGGTGGAATGCAACCGTAAGTTCTCATACAGCGCTGAGACAACGCTCAAGATCATACAGGGTCTTTACGAGCGCAAGCTCACCACTTACCCCCGTGTGGACACGCAATACCTCAGCGACGACATCTATCCCAAGTGTCCGTCCATCCTCTCCGGCATCAGCAAGCAGTACGGACCGCTCATGCAGCCGCTTATGGGAAAGAAGCTGACGAAGTCGAAGCGCGTCTTCGACACGTCGAAAGTGACCGACCACCACGCCATCATTCCGACCGGCGTGCCTGCCACAAGCCTTACCGACCTTGAGCGAAACGTCTACGACCTGATAGCACGCCGCTTCATTGCCGTGTTCTATCCTGACTGCAAGTTCTCCACCACAACGGTATTAGGAAACGTGGAGGACATTGAGTTTAAGGTTAACGGAAAGGAAATCCTCTCTCCGGGATGGCGAGCCGTATACGCACAACCCACAAACCAGACAGCAACGCCAACGGCTAACGCCACTTCTGAGGACGACGACCATAACAAGGGCGACGAGGAACGCACGCTGCCCACGTTCGTCAAGGGAGAAAGCGGACCGCATACGCCGACACTTTCAGAGAAGTGGACCACTCCACCGAAGTATTACACCGAAGCAACTCTCCTGCGTGCGATGGAGACAGCGGGTAAGTTTGTGGAGGACGAGACGCTGCGAGCCGCACTGAAGGAGAACGGCATCGGACGTCCGTCGTCAAGAGCAGGAATCATTGAGACTCTCTTCAAGAGACATTATATACGCCGCGAACGCAAGAATCTGGTGGCTACAGCAACGGGAATAGAACTCATCGACATCATACATGAGGAACTTCTAAAGAGCTGTGAGCTTACGGGCATTTGGGAGAAGCGTCTGCGCGACATCGAGCACAAGAAGGACGACGCTGCCGACTTCATCAACGGACTGAAGCAGCAAGTGACAGAAATCGTGAACGACGTGCTACGCGACAATACCAACCGACGTGTGACCATACTGACTGACGAGGATCTGAAGAAGAAAAAGAAGACCACAAAGAAGAAGACAACGACAGCCAAGGCGGACAACAAGAAGACTGACGATTCCATTATCGGAACGACGTGCCCTATCTGCGGCAAGGGAACGATAATAAAGGGCAAGACGGCTTATGGCTGCAGCAACTGGCGCAACGGATGCACATACCGCGTTGACTTCAATAAATAGCCCGACCGCCGGCACACAATAAAACAAGCAAAACATCCAAGACGTGAAAAGACCATACATTCCATTCACAGCTCTCAGCCTTCTCGTCATCATCGCCATGACCATGACGGGATGCGGAGCAGACAAGAACCTCAAGAAGGGCGAGAAATATCTTGCCATCGGCGAGTATTACGACGCTGCCACACAGTTTAAGCAAGCCTACTCAAGGACTTCGCCGAAGGAACGCGAGCGCCGTGGACAGATTGCGCTCAAGATTGCCTACTGCAACGAGCGCATCAATGCTTCGCAAAAGGCTATGGCTGCCTACAGCAACGCCATCCGCTACAAGCAGGCGTCCACAATGGACCGCCTCGCCTACGCACGCCAGCTGCTTAGGAACGGATCGTACAAGCAGGCTGAGACGTTGTTCAAGGAAGTGGTGGATTCGCTTTCGGCGGGCGCAGACCTACAGACCGAGAAGAAGACACTCGGACGCTCGTCGGCTGCTTTGCCCGCAGCATTGTCGCACGACGACGCCATGACGCTGGCACGCAACGGTCTGGTTTCGGCGCAGAACGCACCGACATGGAAGAAGGAAGGTTCGCGCTATACGGTCAAGCGCATGGACATATTCAATTCGCGTCGAGCCGACTACTCACCGGTGCTTGCAGGCGACCAGTATGACCAGCTCTACTTCACCTCCACCCGTAATGACGCGCAGGGCAACGAACTTAGCGGCATAACCGGAGCTAAGCCTGCCGACATCTTCGTGTCTGAAAAGGACGAGAAGGGACGCTGGCAGAAGCCTGAGGCTGTAACTGGAGGCGTAAACACTGACTATGACGAAGGAGCTTGCGCCATGTCGCCAGACCAACGTACTATGTATCTCACGCAATGCGCCACCGATCCCACTTATCCCCGTTACGCACAGATTGTGACATCATCACGATCGGACGCAGCATGGGGAAAAGCCAACGAACTGAAGGTTACGGGCGATACGCTCTCAAGCTACGCCCACCCTGCCGTTTCGCCCGACGGACTATGGCTCTACTTTACATCGGACATGCCGGGTGGCATGGGAGGGCTTGACATCTGGAGAGCACGCATCACAGCAGCAGGACTTGGTGGTGTGGAGAATCTTGGTGCGCCCATAAACACACCGGGCAACGAGATGTTTCCTACATTCCGTCCCAACGGCGACCTCTATTTCTCAAGTGACGGTCATCCCGGCATGGGAGGACTCGACATCTTCATCGCCTCCGTAGGCAAGGACGGCAAGTACCACGTGGAGCACCCCGGCTATCCGCTCAATTCGCAAGGCGACGACTTCGGCATGACGTTCGAGGGAGTTCACAACCGTGGCTTCTTCTCGTCAAACCGTAACGACGGCAGAGGATGGGACCATATCTACAGCTTTGAGAACCCGGAAATAATACAGAGCGTGAAGGGATGGGTATATGAGCAGGACGGCTACGAATTGCCCGCAGCCCTCGTCTACGTTGTCGGATCTGACGGCACCAACAAGAAAATAAGCGTAAAGGGTGACGGTTCGTTCGACTATGTGCTGACACCGGGCGTAGACTATATTCTGCTCGGAACATGCAAAGGATTCCTCAACCATAAGGAGGAGATAAGAGTGGAGAAGTCGGACAAGTCAGAAGAACACGTACTGCAGTTCCCGCTTGCCTCGATAACAGCTCCTGTGCTCATAGACAACATCTTCTACGACTTCGATAAGGCTACGCTCCGTCCTGAATCCACAGTGGCTTTGGACGAGCTGGTGAAACTGCTGAACGAGAATCCCAACGTCACCATAGAGTTGTCGGCACACTGCGACTATAAGGGATCTGCAGAATACAACAAGCTGCTCTCGCAACGTCGTGCCGAAGCGGTGGTGGAATATCTTACGGCAAAGGGCATTTCGCGTGACCGCCTCTCGCCTGTCGGCTACGGTAAGGAGAAGCCGAAGACCATAAAGAAGAAGCTAACCGAGAAATATCCTTGGCTGAAGGAGAACGACGTACTGTCGGAGGAATTTATCCTTAAGCTCGACAAGGACAAGCAGGAGGTATGCAATCAGCTGAACCGCCGCACCGAATTTATCGTCCTCCGAACCACATACGGAATGTTCGACAAGGACGGCAAGCTGAAGGAGAAGCCGAAGTCAGCAACCAAGAAGAATGACGATGGCTTCGACGACTTCGATGACAGCAAGAAGGAAGAAAAGGACGACTTCGATTTCTTTATCGAGTAGAGTATTTCATTATTCTTCAGCCTTCACTTTATCGCTGCTGAAGGCATATATCTCTACACAAGGACATGTTCTGCATCCGTACGGAGTATGTCCTTGTTTTTTCTGGATGCAAAATTAGCAAGATGGAATGAAAACGTAATGGTAAGATTCCCTAATGGTTGATAGGAAATTCCCTATTTCGTTTACGCCTAAAAACAAAAACAGGAGCTACGAGTTTGGCATCGCGCCTTGCTCGTAACTCCTGTTATTTTATTTATCCCTGACTAAGGAATGCGTCCTTTCGGCTTAATAGCCGAAGATTTCTTCTGTTGATACTCGCTTGATGGTTCCGAGTTTCTCGAGAGCCTTCATGTCGAGATTCTTCTCATCACCGAGGATGATGTAGCGCCAAGTCTTGCCGGCGAAGTTGTTCTTCTCGAAGTTCACCACATCCTTCAAAGTGAGGTTGGGCAGTGCATCGTAGATGTTGCGACGGATGTCATAATTGATGCCGCGCTCCATGTTGCTGAGGTAAGAGAAGATGATGCCGGTCTTGGTGATTCGCTCAGAAGCGATGCGCTTGCTGGTGGCCTGCTTAGCCAGCTCGAAAGCCTGCTCAGACTGCGGGAGAGTGTCGATGATGTCGTTGAACACGCGGATGCAGTCGCTCATCTTGTCGTTCTGAGAGATGATGTAAGTCATGGCGTAGTCGGTGTCGCGCTGACGATTAGGTGTAGAATAGTCAGCATAAGCGCTGTATGCCAGTCCGCGGCTCTCGCGAAGTTCCTGGAATACCACACCGTTCATGCCACCACCGAAGTACTCGTTGAAGACTGTGATGACGGGCTGCTCAGCCGGATTCCATTTCTTACCGTCATTGCTATACTGCATCATATAGATGTTCTTGGCATCATACGGAGCCAGTAGCACCTCTGTCTGAGGAGTCTGCTGCTTGGTGTAATACTTGGCGGCAGGTGCGTCCTGCAACTTCTTGCCCACAGCATGACCCTTGTCGATAGTGGCGATAAGCTGCTTCAGCTCCATCGGACCATAATAGATGACGCTGTGCTTATAGTTCTTCAGAGAAGCGATGAGGTCTACAAGCTGCTGCGGATCCTTCTGCTCCAGCTCTGTGCTGCTGGGCACATTGCGGAAAGCGTTGTACGGTCCGTACATACCGTAGGTCTGAAGAGCCTGGAAGTTGGTCTTCTGGTCGAGCTTGTTGTCCTTACGCGACTTCAGCGTTGTGCTCACGAAGCGGTCGTAAGCCTCACGGTCAGCCTTGGCGTGGTTGATGACGTTCTCCATGAGAGCCATTGCCTCCTTCATGTGCTCGCCCAGACCGCTGAGTAAGATATACATCTTGGAGTTGCTTACAGAGATGCCGTAGTTGCAGCCCAACTCATAGAAGCGCTCCTTCACCTCCTTGGCAGACATCTTGTCTGTGCCGAGCAGGTCGAAATAATCCTGTGCGTAAGGCAACCACTTGTTGCTCTCCTCACCGAACTCGAAGCGATAATAGAGGTCGAACAGTTCGTTCTGCTTGTTCTGGATATAGTAAACCGGCAGCTTACGCTTGGTCTGTGCACGCTGGAAGTCCTTGTCGTAGTCAAGGAAACGCGGCTGTATAGGCGTAACCTCCGACTCGGTTATCTCCTTCACGAATGCGCTCTGGAGGTTGCGGTTAGAGGGGATGGGAGTAATCTGCGGCTTATCAATCTTCTTCTGCGTCATGTCCTCACCCATGCGCTTGTAAACGACAGCATAACCGTCCGTGAAGTGCTTGTTCATGAAGTCGACAATCTGCTGCTTGGTCATGGCGTTGATGCGGTCGAACTTCTCCACCTCTGTCTGCCATGGACGTCCGTTGACGAATGTCTGGACGAAGGCGTTGGCACGGCTGCTGTTGCTGTCGAGCGAACGGAGGAAGTTGAGCTTGAGGTTGTTCTTCACCGAGCTGAGGAGCTTTTCGCTGAAGTCGCCACGCTTGAGCTTGTTGATTTCTGCGAGGAGGATGTCCTTCACAGCCTCAAGAGTCTGACCCTCATTGGGCTGACCCACCATCACAAACTGCGAATAGTCGCGCATATCAATGCATCCAGCACCTGCTCCGAGGCAGAGCATAGGCTGATTGACGTCGAGGTCGAGTAGACCGGCAGTGCCGTTGTTGAGCATATAAGTGATGACGTTGAGCGTGTCGTTCTGCAATGAAGCAGCACCGTCCATCTTCCATCCCAGCATCACCTGCTCAGCCTCCTTGCCCACAACCGTGGTGTCCGTAGGAGCTGTCAGCGTGCGAACCGGTGCAAACTCAGGATATGTGACCTTGCGGCTCGGACGCCATGCGCCGAAGTAGCGGTCGATGGTGGCTACCACCTGCTCAGGGTCGAAGTCGCCCGCCATACAGATAGCCACATTGTTGGGCACGTAGTACTGGCGGAAGTAGTTCTTTATGTTCGTGATTGACGGATTCTTAAGATGCTCCTGTGTGCCGATGGTGGTCTGTGTGCCGTACGGGTGTGTGGGGAAGAGCTTCGTTCCGAGAGCGTTCCACACCTTGTCGCCGTCGTTTGAGAGGTGGATGTTGTATTCCTCATACACAGCCTCAAGCTCAGTATGGAAACCGCGGATAACCATATTCTGGAAGCGGTCAGCCTGGATGCGTGCCCAGTTGTCCACCTCGTTGGCGGGGATGTCCTCCACGTAGCACGTAACGTCGTTGCTGGTGTAGGCGTTGGTGCCGTTGGCTCCGATGCTCGACATCAGCTTGTCATACTCATTGGGGATGAAGTACTGTGCTGCAATCTGCGACACCGAGTCTATTTCATGATAGAGTCGCTTGCGCTCTGTCGGGTCTGTCACGGTGCGATAATGCTCGTAACGGCGCTCTATGTCGTCAAGGTAAGGCTTCTCCTTGGCTGCGTCCGTCGTACCGAAAATCTTCGATCCCTTAAACATCAGGTGCTCAAGGTAATGTGCAAGACCCGTTGTCTCGGCAGGGTCGTTGCGCGAACCAGTGCGTACGGCGATGTAAGTCTGGATGCGCGGCTGCTCCTTGTTGACAGACAGATAAATCTTCAGTCCGTTCGGCAGAGTGTAGATGCGTGTCTGCATCGGGTCGCCCTTCACGATCTCGTAGTCGTAGGCAGAAGCCTGACCACAGAATCCTAAGGATAGGATTGAGGCAAGAATAATAGATTTGAATTTCATCTTTTAAATGTTATTTAATAGACTGTTATTACATCTTTATATATTACATATACAGTTTCTGGTTCTCGAAGTCCACTTCCTTGTCCAGCTGGTCGTTGAAGTTTCGGAATACCTCTTCTTCCACGTCTCCCAGGCGATATTCCTTGGCAGCGTCCTTCTTTATTTCGGCTATCCATGCGCGGCGTGCCGTGATGTAGTCGCTCTTGACGCGCTCCACATTCTCCTCAGTAAGCGACGTGAATCCGTAATAGTCCAGAATCATGCGATACGACCATGCCCAACGATATTCGGAGTAATTGGCGTTTATCTCCTCGAATCGTTCGATGAGGTCGTGGGTGGTTTCTATTTCACCGGAGATTATGTCGTCGATGATGCGCTGCTCTTCCGACACGGGCAGGAGCAGTCCGGAGATGTCGGTCCACGGACCTGTGCCAACGGTGGTGGTTGGCTCCACGGGGGCGTGGCGCTTGAGCACGGCTCCCATATAGATGCGCAGGGCGATGTCGTAATACTTGATGCCCTTTCTGAGTGACGAGTTCTTGATTACATACTCATGATAATTGTATGTGGAGACGTCCTCGCCGGATGCGTCACGCAGGTCTTCCAGAATCTTCTTTCCGCGCAGAATCTCGCCCACGGTGAACGGTGACAGCCAGTCGAAGTTGACCACACTCTTGCGTGCTCCAGCCGGACGCTTGTCACGCTTGGGCCACTTGCGAATGTCGCGATAGAGTCCCACGGTGGTGAGGTTGCGGCCCGGCACCAGATACATCACGTCGTTGTAGGCGATGAGGTATGAGAACGGCAGGGAGCGCGTGTCGGGATGATACATCAGCTTGCCGAAGCAAACCGAGAACGCGCCGATGTGCGCCGGCATGAGTATGTATGCACCGCTGGCTGTCTTAGATCCTCGCTCAAGCGTACCGTAATGCATCGGTCCCATCTTGTAGGCGTGGTTGGAGAAGTTGGTGGCAGAACCCGCATTGTAGAACGAGAACTGTCCGCCGATAAGCAGCGAGCTCTTGTGGTGTGACGCCGTGAACGGACCGCAGAAAGCGGCACACGCCTCACCGTTCGACATATACGAGTTGGCGAAGAACACGCTGCTTGCCGCCGTGAAGCCGTTGCTCAGCTGGCAAGCCTCACCCACGTAGCAGTCCTGCATCTTCACGCTGTTGATGATGGACGATCCGTCGCTGATGATCGAGTTCTCGCAGATGACGCCCGTGCCTATATACACCGAGGCGTCACGGTTGCTCATCAGCGTGCAGTCGCTCAGACGCGCCGCTCCCGAAATCTCGCAGTCGTCATATATCACCGTATTGGTTATCTCCTTCGTATTGACAATCTTCACACGATTGCCGATGGTGGCTGTCTCCGGCGACGTGCGCTCTATCTCCTCACGCACGAGTCGGCGTATGGCGTCCTTGAGCGGACGGTTCTGGAAGTGCTTCACCATAAGGGCTGCCACCTGACTGGTCAGGCCCCGGAAGAGAATCAGATTGCCGTCGCCCACCTCGTTGAGGACAGAGATGAGGTTGCCCTCTCCGTACGTGGCGCCGTCTGTGGTTTCCATGGTACATACATTGGTGATGATGCAGTCGTCACCGATGACATAATTATTTATAAATCCCGAAATGTTCTCTATAAGGCAGTTGTTGCCGATGGTAACGTTTCGCAGCGTGGCGTTGTTGATGCCCGAGTGTTTCATGAATCCGCGGCTCACCTCCACGTTGTTCGTGAATGTTCCGAGGCGTATGTCGCCATAGAACATCACACGATGGAAGAAGTCGGACATGAAGTCTTCACTCACTTCTATGCGCATCCAGTCTTCAGCCCAACATCCGTTGGCTTGAAGGGCTGTGATTTCGGGGTCGGTTAAGTTTCTGTATGCCATATATAAACGATTTTGGTTCATCTTACTCGTCTTCCCCTACGTCGTAAAGGAAGTCGTTGTAGGGATATTTCTGAACGTGCAGCTCGCGCACTTTCCTGTAGATCACCTCACGGAACTCGTCGATGTTCTGCTTCTCCTTCGCAGATATGAAGAGGCACTCGTCGTGCAGCTTCGCCATCCACGTGCGGCGCAGCTCGTCGAGGGTGATGTTTTCCTTGGTTGCAGGAGTGAGGTCGTCCTCCTCCTTCTCTGTCCACGTATAGTTGTCTATCTTGTTGAAGACTATCATGGACGGCTTGTCGGCACATCCGAGGTCCTTGAGCGTGTTCTCCACCACGTTTATCTGTTCCTCGAAGTCGGGGTGCGATATGTCGACGACGTGGAGCAGGAGGTCTGCCTCGCGCACCTCGTCCAGCGTAGACTTAAACGAGTCCACCAGGTCTGTGGGCAACTTGCGGATGAAGCCTACGGTGTCGGCAAGAAGGAACGGCAGATTCTCCACCACCACTTTCCTGACCGTGGTGTCCAGCGTGGCGAAGAGCTTGTTCTCGGCGAACACCTCACTCTTCGAGAGGAGGTTCATGATGGTAGACTTGCCCACGTTGGTGTATCCCACGAGTGCCACACGAATGAGGCGACCGCGGTTCTTGCGCTGCGTGGTCTTCTGCTTGTCAATCTCAAGGAGGCGCTGCTTGAGCAGCGTGATGCGGTTGAGGATGATACGGCGGTCCATCTCAAGCTGGGTCTCACCAGGTCCGCGCAGACCCACACTACCCTTTCCGCCACCCGAACCGGAGCCACCGCCCTGACGCTCGAGGTGAGTCCAGAGGCGCTGCAGTCGGGGCAGCATATAGCGATATTGCGCCAGCTCCACCTGCGTTTTGGCTGCCGCTGTCTGGGCACGCATGGCGAAGATGTCGAGGATGAGCGAGGTACGGTCCAATATCTTCACGCCCAGCACCTTCTCAATGTTTCGTATCTGCTTGGCAGAAAGCTCGTCGTCGAAGATAACCATACCCACGGGGCGTTCGGCGTCTTCCTCGTCAGCGATGTACTGACGAATTTCCTCCAGCTTTCCTGAACCTACGTATGTAACCTGGCTCGGGCCTCCGACGCGTTGCGTGAATCTCTTGACCGTCACCGCTCCCGCCGTATCAGCGAGAAACTCCAGCTCGTCCAGATATTCCTTCGTCTTTTCCTCGTCCTGCTCCTTCGTGATGAGTCCGACGAGGATGGCGGTCTCCGCCTTTACTTCTGATATTACAAATTCTTTCATCAAAAAAAATCAAATACTTTTATTCAGATTACAAATTTACACATTTTTGAGTTAAGAATATTGTTTTAGGTAGGTCTTTTTATCTTTACATATATATAACGCTTTGTAAACGCACACAAAAATTACAAAGAATGTAAAAAAAAGAGTGAGTTTCGTTGAAAAGTTGTAATTTTGTCCTCTGTTTCACTTAGACTTTGATTATCGTATCCAACGTACATATATGACATTACACATTAAGCCCACATTGTTGATATGCACCCTTGCCCTTTTCCCGTCACTTGCCAGCGCACAATACGCATGGCAAGAAGAGGAACGTGAGGCGTCAAAGCCACACTTCGGCAGCGACATCACTTACACAGTAGAGGCGCAGGCGTCCGCATCGAAGGGCAAGACTCCGCTGTGGCTCAACGCCAACAAGCACGGACTCAGCTCGCTGGAGGAAGCCAACGGATATATGAGGGCGAGCATACAGCGCTCCGTCGGAGCCGACTCAATAAGACGATGGGCAGTGGGCTACGGCGCAGACATCGTGGTGCCGGCTAATTACACCAGCCACTTCATCGTGCAACAGGCTTACGCTGAGGTGAGATGGCTGCACGGCATGCTCAGCGTCGGAGCCAAGGAACATCCCATGGAGCTTAAGAATCAGACGCTGAGCAGCGGTTCGCAGACATTCGGAATAAACGCACGCCCCGTGCCGCAAGTAAGGCTGGCGCTGCCCGAATACTGGACCGTGCCGCTGACACGCGGATGGCTACACCTCAAAGGACACATCGCCTACGGCATCATGACGGACAACTCATGGCAACATCAGTTCACCAACCGACAGTCGAGCTATGCCGATAACGTGCTATATCACTCGAAGGCAGGATACCTCAAAATCGGAAACGAATACTCGTTCTTCCCTATCAGCATAGAGATGGGACTGGAGATGGCAGCTCAGTTCGGCGGACAGCCATACACAAAGTGGGACGGCGAGATGAAGCGCATCAATACCGGATCATCTCTGAAAGACTTCTTCAACGTGCTTATTCCGGGTGGCTCGGACGAGACGGACGGACTCTACACCAACAAGGAGGGCAACCAGCTCGGCTCGTGGCTTATGCGCGTCAACTACGATACGGAGGAATGGCGTGCATCGGTGTATGCCGACCACTTCTTCGAAGACCACAGCCAGATGTTCTTCCTCGACTATAACGGATATGGCGAGGGCAAGGACTGGAACAACTGGAAGCACAACCGCTTCTTCCTTTACGATCTGAAGGACATCATGCTCGGAGCGGAGGTGAACATCAAGTACGGTACGTGGCTGAGGAACATCGTCTTCGAATATCTCTATACGAAATACCAAAGCGGTCCGTACAATCACGACCGCACGCAGAACATCAGCGACCATATAGCTGGCATTGACGACTATTACAATCACTCCACGTATACCGGTTGGCAACACTGGGGACAGGTGATCGGCAATCCGCTCTACCGCTCCCCCATCTACAACACCGACGGACTGATACGCGTGGAGAACAACCGCTTCGTGGCGTTCCATCTCGGAGTGGACGGAGCACCGACAGAACGTCTCGCCTACCGCGTCCTCGCCACATACCAGTCAGGACTGGGCACGTACGAAAATCCCTTCACAAAGCCTCATCATAATGTCAGCTTCCTCACCGAAGCCACATACCACCTCAACAACGGATGGGACGTACGAGCAGCATACGCCATGGACTTCGGATCCAACCTGATGCTCGGACATAACGCAGGAGGACAGATAACGGTAAGAAAGACAGGAATCCTTACAAAGCAAAAGAAAAGATATTAATTTTTAGTGATGACAATACGAAATAACAAACTGGCAGCCATCGCCGCCATACTGACAACAGCCCTGACCCTTGCTTCGTGCGAACTGGAGACAAGCGACAACGGAAAGTTCGACGGCTTCTGGCATCTCGAACGCGTAGACACGCTCGCCACCGGAGGCAGCCTCAACCTTCAGCAGAAGCGAATCTTCTGGGGAGTACAGGCGAAGCTCATCAGCGCACGCGACATTGACAAGGACCAGAATCACGGCTATTATCTCCGCTTCCGACAGACCGCGGACAGCATCATCACCCACACGCCCTATAAAGACAACTGGCACCAGGACAAGGGTGAAGACGGCGGCGACCTCCCCATCGTCGACCCTGCCCTGCTCGCTCCATACGGCATCAACAACCTGGAAGAACCCTTCCTCAAGGAACGACTCAACGGCAGCTCAATGGTGCTGAAATCAAAGACCCTAAGGCTTTACTTCAAGAGATTCTGAAATTATGTTCCAACGAAAAAGGGGACTTGCTGACTGATCAGATTGATTGTCAGCAAGTCCCCCTTTTCTTTAATATCTTACCATGCTCTTATTAAGAGTATTCCTCAATTTCCTCCTTGGCAATACCTGTGGCTTTCGATATGTCTTCTATAGACATTCCCATACGCAACAAGTTGCGTGCCACCTCTTTACGTCCTTCTGCCCTGCCTTCCTCCATGCTTCTTTTGTTGGAGTCGACAAACAGCAGACGTTCGGCACCAAGCTTGTCCCAAAAGTCATCGTATGCAAGGAGTTCGTCTTTTGTCATAGCTGATTCTTCCACAGCCTTTAGGGCTTTGGAGGTCTCGGGATTGTCAAGCAGTTCTTGCGGCACTTCCTTTGTATGCTCATCTATCTCCGTCAGGAATCTGAGCCAAAGCACAGCCATCTTCTTTTCCATGACGGAGTGTGCCTGGAATTTTGGAAGCTCCACGAATGTGAAGTGCAGTCCGTTTATAATCTCGTCGCTATGCAGCTCGTGCACAACATTATAGTTATGTATAAACTCATCCGGATATTCCTTCATGAAAGTCTCGTTGACAAGGTTGAGCGAGTAGACCGGTTGCAGAAACTCATACTTGCGCTTCTTGTCTAACTGGCGCACGAAAGCCTTGGAAGCATTAAAGAGCACGCGCTGCTTGAATGCTTCAGTCCACAGCATCTGCATCTCCACAATAAACTGTCTGTTCTTCACGTCACGACACCTCACATCCACAATGCTGTTCTTGCCCACGTAAGTGTCGGGCACAAGTTCGGGCGACAGATACTCCACGCTCTCTATCTGCTCATCGTCTGCCAATGGCAGCAGGGCATTAAGCAAGCTGATGAGCAAGTCCTTATGCTCACCGAATATCTTCTTGAATGTAAGGTCGGCTTTGGGGTCAAGATATCTCATGAGTGGAATTGTGTTAACGGGTTGACAATATTAATATGTAGCAAATTTACAAATAATAATCGAGATATGCAGTCTGATAAGCCGAAAATCTTTTTTTGACAGGTAGACTCTTCAGACAAGAAGACAGGCTCTTTTTGACAGGAAGACAGGAAGACAGAATGTTAGGGTGCGCAAATCATCAGACAAATCCGTAATCATCTAAAACATCAATCTGATGTAAATTCTGAGCTAACAAGACAAACATAGGAGGCTATGGCGTCCCGCCGTAGCCACGCACCCACGTGGCAAAAAAAAATAGAAATGATGCTAAGGGTGCTTACAAGATATTGCAGTCCAAATTAGTTGCTCCAAAAAATGTCATCAAAATTTTCATAGGTGGAGATTTCACTTTTCTACAAATCTTGCTATCCTTACACTAACTTCGTACAATAAATATAATGGTATGGTCACCAGTACTAAAGTCATTAAATCTGGTGGCGTTATAATTGCAGCAACAAGCATTATGATTATCAATGCATGCTTCCTATATTTCGCCAATAGTTGAGAGGATATAAAACCTAATTTGGCTAAAAAGAACATGATTACTGGCAGCTGAAACACAATCCCCATAATGAATGTCAAGGTCGTAAAGGTTTCTATGTAAGAGTCTAATGTAATAGTACTACGGATACTCTCAGAAACACTATATGTACCTAAGAAGCGAAACGAGACGGGAAACAATATGTAATAACTCATCAACACACCAACAACGAATAACAGGTATATTATCATTGCTACAGTTATTGAGTGTTTTCTTTCATTTTCATAAAGAGCTGGTGACACAAACCTAAAAAGTTCGTATAATATATAAGGTGATGCACCTAACAATCCCAAATACACAGAAGTTGTAATATGGGTCATGAACTGGCTTGACAAATCCGTAGCTATCATATCTACATGGAATTTCTCAAAATGGAATTGTATACCAAATGACGAAATGATTTTTTCAATCAATTGATAGGTAGTAAAATCATACTCACTTGGTGCCAACAACATTTTCCATGTTGTTTCTTTACAAAGAAATACAATTACGGAGAGCGCTCCTGCAACAGCAATAATGCGAAATAACATTCGACGAAGCACTTCCAAGTGTCCGCCGAATGTCATTAAGTTAGGATTGTTTTCTTTAGTCATTCTTCAATTCATCTTTTGATGGATTTTCTTCTGACTCATTCTTGTCTATTTCCTCATTGGGATTTTCATCGGTTTCCTTGGCGTCGTTGACTCCTTTCTTGAATTCACGGACACCTTCTCCTAAGCCTCGCATCATTTCAGGCAGTTTCTTACCGCCAAACAAGAGTAAGGCAATGCCACTAATAAGCAACAGTTCTGTAGAACCGATGAACAGTAACTGCGTTATAAATAATAGATGTGTCATTTTGTTATTCAGTTACAAGGATAATCTCACATGTATCGAAGTTTATCTCCCAACTGCCATTATCACCACTTTCCCAATGGTATTTCTGGGCCATGCTGTCCCACCATTGTTGGAAACGTGTTCCAGTTTCGCCGAGATCCTTCACAAGTTTTTCGTAAAGATCCGTATTGTCAACTGTTACTACTCGTGCAAGCTCATTGAGACCATTACGGCGTTCGAAAAGCTGCTGTATCTCTTTTTTCTCTTCGACAGTTACCTGTCCTACTTTTTTTCTTGTTACCATTCTTCTTTTACATCAAAAGGGTCTAAATAATCAATTTCCTTAATATCTTCACTACCAGACATAAACTTGCCATGTTTTCGTATGTCTATCAGAAGTTTACGACTTGCATTACGCTCTAAATGAGCCACTACACATTGTTCATGGCTCGGTGTGTTTACTTCGAGCGTAGTTTTTCGGTTCATCCAAATGCAACGCTTACATTGCCACGCGTCGCATCTGCGACACAAAGGAGCATGGTCGAGTCGATAAAGCTGACTATTCTTGATTTCGAGTCCGTTTACCATATCACCTATAGTATAGCCATCAGCTGAAAGATAGAACGCAGGACAGACATAAAATTTACCATCGGGCGCAAGCGTCACAGACGTATCACCAGCTCCACAGTTGTTCATCTTCTCAAGCATAATGCGGTCTGTTAGCAAATTCAACTGTGGCGATTTGCCAGATACATAAATCTGTTCAACACGTTCTGCCAAATTCGATAGCAGTAACTTGTAAGCCATAAAATCATCCTCGGTGAATGTCTCAATATCAGTTATCACGACATTAAGGCGTGTTACCTTATCAAGTATTTCTCCTATAATCTTATACTCATTAAACAGACTTACTTTGTCTGTACGTATCAAGTATGCCACCTCTTCCTTAAAGACGTAATCTTTTGCTGCAATCAATGAATCGAACACCACGACATCCGCATTATCAGACATTTCTGCTGGGTAGATGTCGGTATGGTCAATAGAATCTATTGCTGCCAAATACTCTTTAGGCAATTTATAGTTAGGGTATACGAACTGTATATTTAGATTCTCCTTCATTGCGTAGCATATACCATCCTTAAGAGTCTGAAGAGGAATCAGCCTACGATCTGCCTTCTCGTTCGTGTAATGGCAGAATGACGTAGAAGTATCATCCAATAAAATCACAATGTACTGTATCATATCCGCTTAACATTTAGGACTTTCTGCTTTTTTTCTATTCTCGAAAGCTTCGCGTTCACCCTCTTTCTCGAGTTTACGATAGAGTTTGTTCCAATAGTAGTTATTGGCTCTAACGCGCGCTTTATGCATTTTACAGATAGCTGTGCTACGTTGATAGACTGTTGGTGTATCTGCAGCATCATAATTTTCGCCTTGACACCACGCACATCCGCTTGCCACCTCACAGTTTATACACTCATCTGTGGACTGTGTGCAGCGGTCGAGCGTAAGGAACGGACGCAGTCTGTTCTTGTCAATGCCATTATGCACATTACCTATTATCCATGCTTTCTTTGAGCGCAATGAATACTGGGCAAAGCGTGTGCATGGATAGAAATTTCCTTCTGCATCAACGGCAAGCATACGACCAGCGCCACACCAGTTTTGATTATCGTTTTGACAATCCATCGGTTTGCCCATCTGCTCAGTAAAGAACGAACACGCAAAGTCTGTGTAATATCCACCGTCAATGATAGCGTCTGCAAGTTCTGTCAGTTGTTGCTCGAATAGCTTATCATCGCCATCTTTCCATACGTCCTCAAACACACAGTTGATGTTCACCCCATGTATACCAATGGAGTAGAGATGCAGCACGCTCTCCTTTATATATGGAATGTCTGCACTACTTATTGTAACCTTCGTTCCTGCACCAGGAAACTGCTTAAGCCAAAGCGGTATGTTCTTTACCACATCATCGTACGAACCTTTTTCTTCTTCAGGCTTTGGAACAATTCCTTTCTCCATTTCCGCAGTCTTCCAGATACGGTTAAGGTCGTGTTTGCGCTTTGTACCATCAATAGTGATGCCAATGGAAAGATGTTCATGATTCTTCTTAATGAAATGCTGCACCTTATCCGTAGCATAATTGATGCCATTTGTAGAAAATGAGAAACGGTATGAGTTGAACCAATGATGGTTTCGGCGGAACATTTCAACCTTAAGATAGTCGCAGATTTTATCAATTAGGTCAATCTCAAGGAATGGTTCACCACCAATAAAATCCCATATCACACTCTCTTCGCTCATATCAGACTCGTGGTCAAGGATATAGTCAATAGCCTGCTTTGCCACATCCCAAGTCATACGCTCTTTAGTATTCTTACCTACAAGATAACAATACTTACAGGCAAGTTGGCAGTCTTTGGTGACGATAAAGGTTATCGATTTGGCAACGCCATCTTCCCATTGTTTGTCTAAATCTTTAATTTTCATCGGTATGCTCCTTTCGAACACTTTACACTACATGTAGTTGTGCAAGCTCTTTTGCAGCCTCCCTTACATGTTGAAGAACATCCACTACCACATTTACCTGTACACGTACTCGTACATGAAGTGCATCCATTGTAACAATGTGCAGTACAATTTGAGCAACCATTTGAGCTACCCGATGCTGTTGTTGATTTTAAACATGATGTCTTGCAGCCAGAAAAGCAAGCACCTTTACAACTGCCATTACATGATGCTGGACTCCATGCAGCATTGCCCTTACAATTGTTTCTACAATTTGCAGTACAGGTACCATTGCAACTGCCACCTCCGCTTGAAGATCCGCCACCATCATCATCCTCATCGTCATCCTTACTACAAGAAGATAATAGTGGGTTGGCTAAAACGACCGAGCCTATTATAGGAAGTACGGTATATAAAGATTTCTTGAAAAAATCTCTACGAGAATGCAAATCATCCTTATTCATACTAATTAATATTTAATATGACATTCCATAACAACTACCAGAACAAGAACCCATACAAGAATTTCTACATGTACCTTGGCAACTTCCTTGACACGCACCTTTACATGTGCTCATACAGGTCCTGTCACACCCATAGTAGCATGCTCTATAACAATCGCCTTCACAACTATAACGACATCCCATCGGAGCATTTTCTGCTGCATTTATAACAGCAGGAGCATTGGCAAGCACAATGGCTCCCAAGATAGGCAACGCACCCTTGGCTGCCTTCTTGAAGAACTCTCTTCTTGACTGGAGCTCTTCGTTCTTTTCATTCTTTTTCATAATGAATTGAATTTAAATTAAACAATATGCCTTTCGGCGTTATTTTAACTCTTTGATAAGATTTGTTGGTATATAAGCTGTAGCCACCAAACACAATCCAGTAATCTCCACCACCACACGTTGTTGTCCTGCAATACGGGCTACTTTTCCCGTTACTCCCTCAAACTCTCCACCTATCACTTTTACCAAATCACCGCTTTTATAATGGCATTGCTCTGGTGCCACTATTCTAACATGTTCACTGTCGGTACTCGTAGCTTTGATGAAATTAATCATTGCAGCAAAGGGTATAGTAAGAGGAGGGTGCTTGCCATTTTCTTCCAACGGCTTAGTCTTATCAAGATAAAATTTTAATATTGAAGGCTCATCGCCTTTTTTCTTGATAATGGCATTTGCAGCTTCTCGGGTGGTGTATACAAAAAAGAGATTGGGAAGAAGAGGCTGTAATATTCGCTTCTTCTTCCCAATCTCTTTCTTTACGACATAATGCATAGGCATATACGACTGTACACCCACATTCGATATAATAGCACGCGCCTTTTCTGTTCTGTTATAAGTAACTCTTAGCACGAACCAATGGAAGCCTTCCTTAGGGACATAATCCGAGGACACCCCTGTTTGTGAGCGTTGAGCTTCGGGGAGGACGTTGGAGGTAAGTCCAGCGTAAAGAGATCTGCTTCGACCTCGCGTGGTATGCGCATTAATCAATGCGTTCATATCGGTTTCTATGTCTTGCATAAAAAAAGCAACTAACAGACATAAAAAAAAGCGTGGAATCTTTCTGTTGTCCATTCCACGAGTCGAGGCTCTTGCATTGCCTATTATAGTCGAACAGACAACGTCAGAGCCCACGCCGATATGAAAACCACGTCCGTAAAGAGACCTGTATAATACATCTGATTGCGCTCGAAAAGAGTACAATCCATACCTACAAGTCTCCACGGGATTGATATAATCACACCCGGGACATCTACCGTTGACCATATTCGAGACTTTGATTCTGATTGTTTGTGGAAGATTTCAGTGTGTCTCAAACACAGCGTCGATAAACGCCTTCTATGTCTGGACTGTCATTCCCACCCAAAGCCCGCGTTTGTATAGATATGTCATTTTGACTTCACTACACTCAGCACGGCGTAGGCTGCCGACCCGGTTATCTCGCAAGAACTCGTCTAACATTGACAACTGCGGTCTGGCTATACAGTCCGAATGCAAAGTTATAGAAAATAATCGAAGAACAAAACAAAAATGAAAAAAAACTCAATAACAAGATATGTTTTTAAGATATTTTAGTCAAAATTGCTTATAAAAACAAAAAATGGCGTATTAATATAGACAATACTTAATAAAAAATATGAATTTGATAACACAAAAACCAATTCGCGGCTTTCAAATTCAGAAAAGCCACGGATTGGTTTCAGGTTTATCACCCCTCCTTAACTATCCAGTCGCTGATAGTACGCTGAGTGCTATCGTAAATCACAGCAAGAAGCTTCTCCATACCAATCTTCACCTCCTGATTAGGATACCCCAGCTTATAACTCTTGGTAAATGGCTTATACTGCTTGATAGTGAGATAACCACTCTGATAAAGTAGAGGCAGGGCTGAAGTCATCTGCTCAGGCGACACATCGAAATCGTCAACACTCACGCTCTTCTGTTCAATATCTGTTACGTTTACATGATATTTCTGCAAACCCTTGATAAGATAGCTTGGCGTACCGGAACCAAACCAGTAGGCACCAATCTTCTGTCCAGACAAAGCCCTTATCAGACTGAACGGATTGAACACATCCTCAGAATGCTCGCTGAAATGGTAACCGTCATAATATTGACGCAATTCCTCCAGACACTCCTCGTAAGATACTCCTAACGCCTTACCCAAAGCCTCCACATCCGGCTTCATTACAGTAGTAAGTTCGGTCTTGCTGATACCACAGATGGCGGAGTACTGGTCAAACATGCTGATATTGTCGAGGTTGTTCAACTCGCTGAAGATACTGAGCTGGGAGAACTTGGTAATGCCCGTGATAAAGAGAAATTCCAAATGAGGACCCAACTTCTTCAGCGGACTGTAGAAGTTCTGCATGATGAGACGAAGTTCTGCCAGGTTTTCCTTCTCATGTACCACGTCGAGCAGAGGGGCATCATATTCGTCGATGATAACCACCACCTTCCTGCCAGCCTGCTTGTGAGCACGTTTTACGAGTCCATCCAGTCGGTCGTTGGGGTATAACTCATCCTCATCACTGCCATAGAGTTCCTCAAATGGCTTCAGCTGCAAGTCGAGATAATGCTTCAAGCCCTCACCGTCAACATGCTTAGCACCGCTCATATCGAAATGAAGCACTGGGTACTTCACCCAATCCTTCTCGTAATCAGCGATGGCAAGTCCTTCGAAGAGTTCCCTTTTGCCCTCGAAATAGGCTTGCAAAGTAGAGGCAAAAAGCGACTTTCCGAATCGCCGAGGGCGACTCAGAAAGATATTCCTCATGCCTTTCTTTCTGAAATCCACGATGTATTTCGTCTTATCCACGTAGAGGTAACCTTCCTCTCGAATCATTTCGAAAGTCTGTATGCCTACAGGATATTTATTCACTATTTCTGCCATAATCTTATCTACTTTACGTTTTGCGCTGCTAAATTACAAAGAAAATCTGAATATACCAAGTTT
>OIZP01000284.1_pt1 | contig 33439 bp, 19 predicted proteins | sample 1588531 | NCBI WGS metagenome assembly OIZP01 (sample SAMN03283283) | human gut metagenome | biome: human-associated habitat; material: feces | host: Homo sapiens | place: Peru | collected 2012
GCGCTCAACTGGGAGTATTGAGCGTTAGAAATGCAAATATTGTCTTCGGCAGAACCGCCGAAGAGTTAGGAATTAGGAGTTTTGAATTACGAATTGCGCGCCAAGGCGCATTGTGAATTATTTAATTTTGAATTGATAGGATGTATTCAGGCAATTCAAAACTGAACAATTCACAATCGCAGGCGAAGCCAAGAATAATTCAAAACTCAAAATTCCTAATTTCTAATTCGAATGGCGGATGCCAGCCGATATGTTGGCAGGGCTTTAACAAAAACCTTTATCCACAAGGAAACACGAAGGACATAACCTTGTGTTTTTCTTTGTTAGAACAAGTATTTTAACGAGATGGTAGTGCCATAGCTGTTGAACAAATCAGTATCAATATCTGTATCAGTACTGTAACTTGAAGCAATGCCAGCAAAACCATTCAAACCCAAGCCCCAATGTTTTGCTTCGTATGCAATTCCCGCATTAATGCCTGCAGACACTGCCAAACTACCGTTATCAAGGTGAGTATAACCAAGACTACCTTTTTTTTCTCCCGCAGGAACGATGGCTAAAGGACATACGCTGAGACCAGCATTAAGATACCATTTTCCGCGTGTTGAAAGAGGATTCAGGCTATATTTTATGCTACAAGGAATGTCCAATATACGGCAGGTCGTCACCTCTTCGTCAGTACTTTTATACTTGCCGTCATACTCCAAGGTTGCTGTTGATACTGATATACCGAAACCTACCTCATACGCCCAACGACACTCTGGATTGCGTGGTTTCAACAGACCTTGACACACGAAATATCCTCCAAAGGTACTACCAGAACCGCTATAATCACCTATAGACATTTTTTCAATGCCACCCACTACGGCAAAACCAATTTTTTCGGTTTTCTCACGTTTCACTTTCTTTCCGCCATGCACAGACTGAGCGCAAAGAAATACTGGCATCATTAACGAAGCCAATAGAATTAGTTTTCTTCTCATACGTTTGTATAATTAAATTAATAGATATATTGAATAAATATCATTGCTTAATGAATGTGTATACCACTCTTTCTTTAATTCCACCCTTAGGGGTCTTCAACTTACCTACTTGCATTAATTCACTTGTAGGTATGATCTCTTTTTCATAGAAAGGCTGCTTAGGGCGGAATATACAATAGTCGGCATCTGTGCCACGGTAACGTACATACTTTATTTCATCACCCACTTTGCATCCAAGTTGAGCAGCCTTACTGGTCGGTACAATATCTGATATTATTGGTTTGGATGCGAAATTCTCACAAAACACTCCCCACGTGTATGCAGACGTACCGATTACAGACTCATGAAACGGATACTGTATCATACTGTTTCCTATCCAATTCTTCACATCCTCAAGAAGGCGTATTTCAGAATTGAGGTGTTGGCTATAAGTAAGTTGCCATACAACAGGAGCTTCTGACTGATCAAGTTTGTTAGCATCAAGTATGGAAAATTCGAGATAAGCGTCTGCCGTTACGTTGGTACGCATCGAACCTGTCTCTTGTGTTACTGTGGTGGTACTACCTGCCGCACCACCAACATTGACACCACGTATACCCAGGAAATTAGAAACGCCAAGACTGGAAGCATTGCTATTTGTAGTGGTTGTATATTGTGGGACATACATAGACTCTATCTTTTGGTTGACGTCCTTAGTCACATAAAGATAGATATCAGGTGATTCCTGCACACGCTTCAGTCCCTTTTGACGTAGATGGTCTGCGAATACTTCCATTATGGTTTTGTCCATAAGTTGGTCGTCGCCAGCCAGACGGTAGTCGAACGTGTTATACTTGAAGAAATCAACATCGCTGTCAGAAAGCAATGATACTGTCGTAGGTATTCTATTGGGGTCAGTTGGTGTAATGAGCAATTTTCCACGACGCTTGGTAAACTGCTTTTTATATTCTTTGTTTCGTCCTTCTGTCTTTGTAAGGTAAGTAAGTTCAAAGCTGTCGCTGGAGTCAAGTATTTCATAGAACTCTTCACAATCCATATCTGCAACACTCTGACCGTTTATGGCTGTTATTACCGACATACAGCGCAAAGACGACGTTGACGGATTGATGCACATACCGTTCCACGAATTAGTTACTGTAAGATATTCGGGAGCCCAATTGGTTAATCGTGCCACTTCTATGGCATGAGAAGACTCATAAGCGGACGAAATGGTCTGGGCATCAGAGAAGATTGATATTGTAGGTAGAAGAAAAAAGAAAACTACAAACAATTTCATTAGAGCAGAGAGTGGTTTCTTGACCATAATTATTAGTAATTATTGCCCCCAATACTCCCTCTTGTGGGTTGTTGTTTTTTAAATTGTGAAATGTAAATATACAAAAAGAGCGTGGGAGTCAATCCTGTTACTCGTTCCACGCCATAAAGGCCTTCGCATTGCCCTGATTGTCGAAACGAGCAACGCCGAAAGCCCCACGCTTGTGTACGTATATAGAAAGCACTCTTGACAACGAACAACAGAATCGTCCGAAGCCAATGAGGGCTGTATACAATACACCTCATGAGGCGTTCCCGTTGCTTTGTTTTTGACAATCAGTTTGAAGTTGCGAAGTTCTTATGGCGTCAAAACCAAAGCGTACAGTTACGCCTTATATGTATATTCTTTTGTCCAACCTCTACCCATAGAGCTTATGGGATGAACAAATATGGTACAAAAGTATAAAAAATTATATAAAATATCATTCCTTTTTCAAAAAAACAGTGTATTTACGCCGAATTTTAACATTTTCGAATACAAATATAAGCTATGTTGTCATTATTCAGCGTTATTCGCGAGATATCATGTTATGAGGAACGAGGCGGCATGCAACGGAAAGCAAATTCCGCAGCTACTACTGTTGTATGTTATAATTATGTATATACTTTTATGTACGAATTAAGCAGAAAGCAGTTTGTGTTTTTCTTTGTTTTTTCCGATTATGGGCGCGTGCTGTGCACAAATAAAAGGCTTTACATTAGGTTGTCGAGAACTGGTTCTCGTAAGACCTAATGTAAAGCCTTTTATTTAAATCCGATAGGATTTGCGCCCATAAGCGGTATGTGGAGAAAGGTTTTTGTCAAAGCCCTGCCTAACAATAACGCCAATCAGCTCATGCCAGATTGGCTGCGTTCGTGGGTGCGTGGCTACGGCGAGACGCCATAGCCTCCTATGTTTGCATTATCAGCTGTAATTCCTAACTCTCTCACCCCTTCTTATACTGCGTCGGCGTCACTCCCATCACCAGCTTGAAGGTGCGGGTGAAGTGAGAGACGTCGTAGAAGCCGCACTTCATGGCCACATCGTTGATGGGGAGGTCAGCATTGCTGTCAAGAATACGCTGTGCCATCTGCATCTGCCTTGTACGGATGTAGACGGCGGGAGTGGTGCCGGAGACGGCGGTGAGCTTGCGGCGGAACTGCGCCGAACTCATGCAGAGAGCCACAGCAACGGTGTCGACGGTGACATTGCCCTCGTTCATCTCCTTGTCCACGATGGTGTTGACACGGTCGAGGAAGGCACGGTCTTGCGGAGGAAGGGCAGCCTCGGCATTGGGCTGGTGCTCCGCAGCTGCCTGCATATAACGCTCGCGGAGCATACGGCTCTTCTCAAGAAGATTGCCTACGCTTACAGCCAGCTCCTCCGCATCGAAGGGTTTATAGATGTATGCGTCCACTCCCAGCTGCAGACCGCGAAGCTTGTCCTCCTGCGAGGTCTTTGCCGTAACCATGATGACGGGGATGTGATTGAGCACGTCCGACTGCTTGACAGCCTGACAAAGCTCGTAGCCGTCCATGCGGGGCATCATGACGTCCGTGACAATTATGTCGGGCACAAGCTGCGTCGCCATTTCCAAGCCCTTCATGCCGTCGTGCGCTATTGCCAAGCGATAACGTGCCTTGAGCTGCATGGTCATATACTCTGCCACATCGGCATTGTCCTCCACGATGAGGACAAGCTGACGGGTGTCGGACGGATTGTCGTCGTCAGCATCGTCAGCTTCTGATATGGAGGCAGAGCAGTCTGTTTCTGGCATGACATCGTTCTCGGCGTTCAAGAGGATGGACGTGGGGACGGAGCCGAGCGATTCCAACGACTTCACCTCCACTCCTTCCGGTGCCTTCACCGGAATGCGCACGGTGAACACCGAACCCTCGCCCACCTTACTGACGAGGCTTATGCTGCCGTTAAGAGCACTGACTATCTGCTTGACAAGCGCCAGTCCGACGCCCGAACCGACGTTCTTCTTGTCGCTCTCGGTCTGATAGAACGGCTCGAAGATGCGCTGCTGGTCGTCCTGCGAAATGCCGCTACCGAAGTCAGCCACACGCATCTGCAGCATTTCCTCACCCACATCGAGCGACACGAGCACCTCGCTGCCCTCCTTCGAGAACTTTATGGCGTTGGTGACAAGATTGCACACCACCTTCTGTGCATAGTCGGGCACGAAGTCGCACACGGCTTTCTGCTGCTTCGGCGCATACAAGAGACGGATGCCGCGGGAGTGTGCCATGTTGAGATGGCTCTCAATGATGTTGGAGAGGAAGAGAACCACGTCGCCACGATGCCAGTCGCACTTGCCCACAGCCGACTTCACCTTCTGTATGTCGAGGAGCTGATTGATTAGCGAGAGGAGGCGCGAGCCCTGACGCGACACCATATTGGCCACTCGCGTGATGTCGCCCATCGGCACCTTGCCCTCCTCCATCATGCGCGAATAGCCGAGGATGACGGTCAGCGGGGTGCGAAACTCGTGGGTGATGTTGGTGAAGAACGAGAGGCGCATCTCGTCTAACTGGTGCTGCACCTCCTGCTTGCGCTTACGGGTACGGAGAGCATAGAGCATGAAGCACACGATGACGGCGGCGAGGATGACGACCAACATACCGGCAGCGAAGCTAAGGCGCTTCAGCGTGCGCTCCGTACGATACTGCTGATTGACTGACTCTATCTCGGCGCGGTGCTGCTCATGCTCGTAGCGCACACGCATGTTCTGCATGTGTATGATGTTTTTCTCGCTCGATACGCTGTCGCCCAGCTCGTTGTATATCTTATAGAAATGCAGGGCCTGACGGCTGTCACCCTTGCGGTTGTAGATGTCGTAATAGAGACGGGCAATCTGAGACTGATGTTCCAGCGAATGGAGGTCGTGAGCCAGGCGGTCTGCCGTGTCAAGGTATTGCATGGCGGTGGCATCGTCGCCCATTTTGATGTAAATCTCCGCCAATGCCAGACACGGCTCCATGGTGTGCCAGCGGTCGTCTGACGGCGCCATTATTTCGTAAGCCTTGCGATATTCGGCTATCGCCTCTGCCCTCCTACCCTGCTTCTCGTTAAGGCGTCCGAAGTGGGTGTAGCAGAGCGAAATGCCGAGGTCAGACTTAGCCAGACGGTTCTGCTCCATAGATCGGCGATAGAACGTCCAGGCAGAGTCTATCTGGCCGTTACGCTCGTAGAGCGAACCGAGGTTGGCGTAATTGATGGCCTGACCAAGATGGCTGCCAAGACGCTTCTCGCCTTCAAGGGCAGCGTTGAATACGGAGTCGGCAGTCTCGGTGTCGCCGAGCGTGAGGCAGATGTTGCCGATACCGTTGAGCGAAATCACACGGTTCTTACGCGCCGTGCTGTCATCCTTAAGGCTGAACTCCTCACAGAGATGCAGTCCACGGTAATGATAGTCTACAGCCTCATCGAGGATGCCCATGCGTCGGAAGTTGGTGCCGATGTTGTTAAGCGCCTGAACGGCAGCAATGGTGTCGCCGAGCTGCTCTGCCAGCTTGAGTTCGCGGGTGTGGCAGTCGATGGCTTTGATGAAGAAATTAGACTCACGATAGACGCGTCCGAGCTTCTTGCGTGCACGCATCTCCAGCATGCGATCGCCCTTGCGCTCCGCCGCATTCACAAGACTGTCGAGGCTTTGCTCACCATCCACCTCGTCCACGATGCTGTCAGCATGAGAGCGCAGGGCTTCGAGATGGCTGGGCGACGGCGAAGAATGACAAGAAGTGAGGAGAAACACGACGGCAAGACACGTTACGGCAAGAAGGCCGCATCGTGAGAGCAGGACGGGGGCAGTTTGGGGTGAGCTATATAATAATGTAAAACGTCTGATTAGCATAAGGCTTTTAGCGTGTTATCTGGTGAGAGGTTTATAGTATACGAACGCAAAAATACTACTAATTTTTGTTATCTCCAAGTAATATTTAAATGAATTATAATGGTAATTTGAACACAAATCTACCCTTTAAGAATACATTTTTGCACACATTGTAGCCGTTGTGTGCAGAAAATGTATTAACTTTGCACCGCCTAAGGCAAGAATTATCACATAAACGAAATAAGAAAGTTATGTCTTTTAATTTATTGAAAGGAAAGCGCGGTATAATATTCGGCGCATTGAATGACGCTTCGATAGCGTGGAAAGTAGCGGAACGCGCAGTAGAAGAAGGAGCACAGATTGTGCTTACTAACACAGCGGTGGCATGCCGTATGGGCACCATCGACGAGCTGGCAAAGAAGACCGGCGCAACCATCATCCCTGCCGACGCGACATCGGTGGAGGATCTGACCAACCTCTTCGAGAAGGCTCAGGAGGCTCTCGGAGGCAAGATTGACTTCGTGCTCCATTCTGTTGCAATGAGCGTGAACATGCGCAAGAAGCGCACTTACGACGATCTGGACTACAACTTCCTGAACAAGACACTGGACATCTCTGCCATCTCGTTCCACAAGATGCTGCAGGCTGCCAAGAAGCTGGACGCGCTGAGCGACGGCGCTTCAGTGCTCGCACTTACTTACATCGCATCACACCGTACATTCTTCGGATATAACGACATGGCTGACGCCAAGTCGCTGCTCGAGTCAATCTGCCGTAGCTTCGGCTATATCTACGGACGCGAGAAGGGCGTACGTATCAACACCATATCACAGTCGCCGACATTCACAACGGCGGGTAGCGGCATCAAGGGCTTCGACGGACTCTACGACTTCTCTGACCGCATGTCGCCGCTCGGCAATGCCAGCGCTGACGAATGCGCCGACTACTGCGTGGTGATGTTCTCTGATCTCACGCGCAAGGTTACGATGCAGACTCTCTTCCACGACGGCGGCTTCTCAAGCATGGGTATGTCGCTCCGCGGCATGACGCAGTACAACAAGTCGTTCATCGACGAGAACCGCGACGCCGACGGAAACATCATCTACGGATAAGGAATTTTCAGACAAGAAGACTTTATATAATCCCCCAATGCGGGACGTTTCAGAAACGAAAAGATATTATCTTTCGCACGAAGCGTCCCACATTGGGGGATTTTTCGTATATTTGCACAAAATCCTTAAATCAAATGAACCAAAGATTATTCTTTTCTATAACAGCTTCTGCCTTGCTTGCCTCCACAATGGTGCAGGCGCAGGACGTGAGGTATCCACAGACGCGGAAGGACAATGTCGTGGACGATTATTTCGGCGAGAAGGTTGCCGACCCGTACCGATGGTTGGAGAACGACACAAGCCGCGAAACGGCGCAGTGGGTGGAGGCAGAGAATGCCGTCACACGTAAGTATATCGACCGCATCCCGCTCCGCAAGTCTATCCTGAAGCGACTGAAGGAGACTGCCAATTACGAGAAGATCGGTATGCCGTTCGAGCAGCACGGCAAGTGGTATGTATACCGTAACAACGGACTGCAAAACCAGTTTGTGCTCTATCAGATGGACAGCCCGGATGCAAAGGAAGACCAGCAGCGCGTCTGGCTTGACCCGAATACGCTTAGCGCGGACGGAACGGTGGCGCTGAAGGGAACCCACTTCTCACACGACGGACGCTATATGGCTTACGTGATTTCGCGTAACGGTTCGGACTGGGAGGAAATTTACGTGAAGGACTGTCAGACGGGCAAGGTGCTTGACGACCATATTGTCTGGGCAAAGTTTACAGGCGCCGAATGGCTCGGCGACGGATTCTATTATAGCGCATACGATGCTCCTGAAAAGGGAAAGGAGACGTCAGCGAAGAATTCCGTACAGAAGATTTATTATCATAAGATCGGCACACCACAGAGCGAAGACCGCCTCTTCTATCAGAACCCCACGCAGCCGCTGCGCTTCTATAGCGTAAGCATCGACCGCGACGAAACGGTGATGTATCTGACCGAGGCTGGTATGGCGAACGGCAACAATCTCTTCGTTCGCGACTTGAAGCAGCCCAATTCGCAGTTCATACAGATGTGCGCCAATCCTGACTATCTCTATACTCCCGTGCAGACCATTGACGGCAAGATGTATATCCTTACCAACGCCGACGCGCCACGTTACCGACTGATGGTGGCTGACATCAACAAGCCGGGATATGGCGACTGGAAAGAAGTGGTGGCGGAGAGCGAGAGCGTGCTTGACGGAGTGACTTTCGCCGGCGACCGCATGATTCTGAAATACATGAAGGACAACTGCCACCAGCTCTATGTCTACTCTTTGGACGGCAAGCGTCTCTCGGAGATAGAGCTGCCGACGTACGGTTCGGTCAGCGCAAGCGGCAAGCAGGGACAGAAGGAAGTTTATTATTCGTTCACGTCATACACCACTCCTTCCACTGTATACAGCTATGACATGACGGCAGGAACAAGCAAGGTTTGGGCAGCGCCGAAGACGTCGTTCCGTTCGCAGGACTACAAGACGGAGATGGTGTTCTATACGTCGAAGGACGGTACACGTGCTCCCCTCTTCATCACCTATAAGAAAGGACTGAAGATGAACGGCAAGAATCCACTCTTGCTCTACGGTTACGGCGGTTTCAACCTCTCATACAATCCCTTCTTCCTCTCCAACTACATCCCCTTTATGGAGCGCGGCGGCATTTACGTGCATGCAGTTCTGCGTGGTGGCGGAGAGTACGGTGAGGAATGGCATGTGGCAGGAACGAAATTGCAGAAGCAGAACGTCTTTGACGACTTCATTGCAGCAGCCGAACTGCTCATCAATAAGGGCTATACATCGAAGGACTATCTCGCCATCCAAGGCGGTAGCAACGGCGGTCTGCTCGTAGGAGCCTGCATGACGCAGCGTCCTGACCTCTACAAGGTGTGTCTGCCCGCAGTAGGCGTTATGGATATGCTCAGATACCATAAGTTCACAATCGGTTGGAACTGGGCACCTGACTACGGCACATCGGAGGATTCGAAGGAGATGTTCGAATATCTCAAGGCTTACTCGCCGCTCCACACATTGAAGCCAGGCGTAAGCTATCCCGCCACCCTCGTCACCACAGCCGACCACGACGACCGTGTGGTTCCAGCCCACTCGTTCAAGTTCGCTGCACGCCTGCAGGAATGTCAGGCAGGAAAGGCGCCCGTCCTTATCAGCATCGGCGTTAACGCCGGTCACGGCGGAGGCAAGCCATTAGCAAAGCGCCTCCAGGAACAGGCCGACCTCCTGAGCTTCACGCTGTGGAATATGGGAGTGAAGAAATAAGAGGATAAGGAAAAAGCAGCATACGAAAAAAGCAGAGCTTTAACCATAGAAAGTTAAAGCTCTGCTTTTTTTTATTATCATAGAAAAGCCTAGATAATCTAGAAAGTCTAGAACATCTAGAAACTCTAGAAAAGCTAGAAAAGCCAGAGCGTCTAGAGCGCCTATCCCCTTATTCTGCCTTCGGAGCAAATCTCATTGTTACGACATGCTTGCCGGTAGGGACCTGGTACTGCGGGAGGCAAGAGTCGCCGCCGCATGAATGGTTACCGATGCCACGCTGCCAGCTGTCGAAGTGAGCGAACACCTGCGGGCTGCGTGTGAGGTCGTAAGGATGCTTGCCGCCATAGAAGACGTCATAGTTGAACTGCTGGTCGTCTACGTGAGAGAGCGAGAATGCGAGCATTCCCTCTACTGTGATATCGAGAGACGTGCCGTTGCCAGACAACTTCAAGCTGCGCAAGCCCTGACGATCGCCCATTGTCTGCGGAGCACTCTGCTCCTCAAACATGCCGTCTACGGTTGTGGTATATCTGCCGAGCATTTGGCTACGCTGACGGTCAATGTAGTTTGACCACGGACCCTTGGCGTAATACTCCACGTTCTCCATACCCGGAGCGAACTGCATGGTGATGCCGACACGACGAGTGTCTACAGACGAGTTCTCGAATGTAACCTTCATGTCCACCACTCCGTTAGGATAGATGGTATATACGATGGCGTGTGTGTCCTTGCCGTTGCCCACTGTGGTCTCCACAACAACGTTCTTGCCCTGCTTTGTCGGAGCCTTTACGAGATGCTTCTGACCAGAGATGGCACCTTCTTCCTTATTCTCGTTCTCTGCCACACCACCGGTAGCGCCGAGTGAGATGTTGTCGTTGGCGATACGACGGAAACCGTTGAAGTCGGGACCTGCCTCAGGCATAACAATCTGCTTGCCATTGAATGTCCAATCTGCTATTGTTCCGTTCTCTGCGAAGCTGATGGCGAAGTTCTTACCGACAACCTTACGACCCTCAATCTTCAGCTTACCCTTCAGCTTGCCGATAACGGGCAGAGTGCCGTGGGGCTGCTCCACGAATGTCTGATCAGCAACGGGAACGCTTGCTACAGCAGCGTCAGCACCAAGCTTAAACTGTGTTGCCACCATTGAGTAGCCCTTCTTTGCCCAAGAAACGTTGTTCTTGAGATTAAGGCTAAGCTCCACCACATACTCCTTGTCAGCACTTACGACTGTTGTGTAAGGGATGTCCACCTCGCATGTTGCGCCAGGCTTGCATGAAGGAACGGCAGCTGCGCCCTTCTCCACCTCCTTGCCATCAGCAAGTATGCGGTATGTCAATGTATAGGCATCAGCAAGGTTGGTGAATGCGCTCTTGTTCTTAATAGTGGCCTTGTGGTTCTTGAAGCCAACAAAGTCGGCGTCGCGATATACGTACTTCACCTCCTCAAGCTTGGCTGTCCACTCACGTCCAGGAGTGATGATACCGTTGGACATGAAGTCGCCCTGGAATCCATTGTCACCACGATTCATGCGTGTGTAATCATAACCTGAAGTATAATAGTGAAGACCTGTCTTGCTGTCAATAAGAGGCTTGTGCTCCTTGATGCGACGTGTATCGTAGATACCCTGGTCCACCCAGTCCCAGATACAGCCACCAACGATGCCCGTGCTCTTCTCAATAACGTCCCAATATTCCTGGAGGTTGCCAACTGCCTGACCCATTGCGTGTGCATACTCGCAGATAAAGTAAGGCTTGCCATGCAGACCGCTGCTCTGCTTGATGACAGTCTCCACCTTAGGATACATGTCCGAACCGAAGTCAGAATACTTCTCGCCGTGGTTGTAGCCCTCGTAGTGTACGAAGTTGTCACGACCCGGAAGCAGACGCTTCACGCAGTCGTATGTAGCCTGGAAGTTACATCCGCCACCCGACTCGTTACCCAACGACCAGAACACCACGCTCGGATGGTTGCGGTCGCGGAGCACCATACGCTCGGTGCGGTCCACGTAAGCATTCTCCCAAGACGGAGTATCAGAGAGCGACTGGTTGTTATGGCACTCCACATCAGCCTCGTTCATGCAGTAAAGACCGTAGTAATCGAACATGGCGTACATACGCGGCTGACGCGGATAGTGGCTTGTACGGACAGTATTGACGTTAGCCTGCTTCATCAGCACCACGTCCTTAAGCATTGTCTCGGTGTCGATGGCGTGACCAAGGAGAGGATGGATGTCCTGCGTGTTCACACCCTTGAAGAAGACGCGCTCACCGTTCACGTAGATAAGATTGCCGCGCTGCTCTACAGAACGGAAACCATACTTCGTTGAGAATACCATCTCTTCCTTGTCGCCCTGCTTCTGACGCACTACGACGGTGTAGAGATAAGGATTCTCTGACGACCAAGGAGTCAGTCCCTTCAGACCTTCCATCTTTACGTTGAAGGTCTTGTGAGAGTCCTTTGCTGTCATCACAGCCTGAACATTCTGCCTTGCGACGAACTTGTTATTGGCGTCGAGAAGCTCCACCTCAAGGTTTTTCGTCACCTTGTCATACATCGGATTGTTGACGGTCAGAGCCACATTGAGCGAACCCTCTGTGTACTTGCTGGCTGCATCAAGCGTAGATGTGATGTAATGGTCGAAGACGAAGGTGCGCGGAGTTGACACCAGATATACGTCGCGGTGGATACCTGCGAGGTGCCACATGTCCTGACCTTCGAGATACGAACCGTCCGACCAGCGGTATACGCGTACCGACACGTTGTTCTCGCCCTTGCGTACATAGTTGGTAACGTCAAACTCAGCGTCCGTATTGGCGCCCTGTGAGTAACCTGCGTACTGTCCGTTCACCCATACCACGATGGCGCTGCAAGCACCGTCGAAGTGGATAAACACGCGGCGACCGTCCTTCCAGTTCTCAGGAAGAGTGAAGTTGCGGCGATACGAACCCACCGGATTCTTGTCGAAGTTGTCGTCAAACGCCTTTATGAACGGCGGATTGTTGTGGAAAGGATAGCCCACATTGTTATATACGGGCACGTCATAACCAGCCATTTCCCAGTTGAGCGGCACACGGATGTTGTCCCAACCCGACACGTCAGCGTTGTCAGCATAGAAGTCGTCCTTGCCTGGACGACCCTTACTGCGGTCTGCCGTGTAATGGAATTTCCAGTCGCCGTTGAGCGAGAGCACGTCAGCGTGCTTCGGCTCAAGCCAAGGGAATCTGTAGCAGTCGTCCTTCTGCATCAGTACTGTAGACGAGTAAGGGATGAATGTGGCGTGAGCCTTCTGCTTCCAGTGCTCAAACACCTTCTCGTTCTCCACCCATGACTCATCAAACGGAGCCTCAGCCGATACCTTCGGCACCGTCTTGAGGGGCATGGTGCGGTTAGGTCTGGAGGCTGTCTGCTGGGCGCGTGGCGCTGACTTACGCGCCACCTTCTTCTGCGCCATAGCCACATTGCCGAAAAGCAGAGCGGCAATAGTGGCGGTTCCAATCAAATAGTTTATTCTCATAGTTCGTTTTTAGTAGACAAGGTCTACTTGTTTACTGTTTTCTTTCCGTTACGTATTACGATTCCGCGATAGTTCTTGCCAACCTTCTGACCCTGGAGATTATAGGTTTGTCCGTTGCCCTTCACCTCGTTCTCGATGCGGTCGATGGCTGTAGGCGGATTGTATGTGCCCTCGAAGTCGAACACATACACGGTGCCAGCCTCACCAGAGAGAGTGGTCCGGTCTGTAGAATCGAAAGCAAAATCGGTAGTAAGCACGTCGTTCACGTACACCTTTGCATTGCCAATACCCTCGCAGACGAGCGGAGCTGTCTGTCCCTGATTGCTTGTGATGGTCACAAGAGTGGGCTTGTTGTTCTTCCACTGGATGCTTACAGTGAAGTCGCCTACAGCCTTCATGCCGTCGATGTGTCCGGTCTTCCATGCAGAAGGCAGTGCGGGGAGGATGCGGATGGTGCCGCTGTTGCTCTGCATGAGCATCTCAGCCATACCAGCGCAAGCGCCGAAGTTGCCGTCAATCTGGAACGGAGCGTGCGAATCGAAGAGGTTATAGAACACACCTGCGTCGCCATTGCTGTGGCGGAGGGCGTTGTTAAGAATCTTACGGGCGTGGTCGCCGTCAAGGGCACGTGCCCAAAGATTTATCTTCCATCCCATTGACCATCCCGTTGCGCCGTCGCCACGGAGACGGAGTGAGTTGACAGCAGCGTCAAAAAGCTCTGTTCCAGGCTCCACCTGAGAGAACGGATAGAGGCACATCAGGTGCGACATGTGTCTGTGGTCGCGACCTTCGGTGGTGGCAGTATAGCGGCTGTACTTCCATTCGCGCATAATCTGCGTGCCAGAGGCGATGCGGTCTGAGCCCCAGTTGCCCGTGTATGTCTCGGTATGCAGACCGTTGTCCAGCTTTGCGAACTTTGTCTTAAGGTCGGCAAGGTCTGTTTCTGTGACGTTGGCGTCATCGCCAAGTACGTCAATGGCCTTGAGAGTATTGTCGAAGAGATCGTAAACGAGCTGCTGTGCGTGAGCCACGCCGTTCTCGGCTTCAGGTCCGTGCTCCGGCGACCACTCGTCAGGAGTCTCGTAAGTGCCGTCGGAAGCCAATATCAGACGGTCCATCCAGAACTGTGATGCAGAGAGCATTGCAGGGAATACGCGCTTCAGATAGTCACGGTCGAGCGTATAGCGATAGTGCTGCCAGAGGTGTGAGGCGTACCACGCGTTGGCAATGACGTAGTTGTTCTTGAACGAGCTTACGCCGCCGAAGATGTTGTTCTCCGTGAAGCAGGTCCAACCACGGTCCTGTCCCTGCATCTGTGCCCACAGCTTCCATTCGGTGTGGTTCTCTGCGAGGTTCCAGATGTAGTTGAGGAACGGCAGGTGCATCTCGCTGAGGTTGGTCGGTTCAGCCGGCCAGTAGTTCATCTGCACGTTGATGTTAGAGTGGATGTCGGCGTTCCAAGCCGGCTGCACCATATTGCTCCAGATGCCCTGAAGGTTAGACGGGAGGTCAACGCCGCGTGAAGAGGCAATCTCCAGATAACGTCCGTAGGCGAAATAGAGCTGCTCCAGCATAAGAGCATTGTCGCCGTTGCCGCTGTTGTATGTGTCGATGAGCTTGTTGGTGGGCAGCGTATTGGCTGTTCCGTCAAGGTGGAAGTCCAGACGTCCGAAGAGTGAAGCGTAGTCTGCGAGGTGTTCGTCATAGAGTGCTCTCCATCCCTTGTCGGCTGCTGACGTAGCGCGAGCCTCGATGTCTGAGACGAGTGAAGAAGTGTTGGCGATGTATGTGGGTGAAGAGATGTCGTAGTCGGTGCCACCTGCGAGGATGACGAGCACTTCGTCAGCGTCTGTTACGGTGATGCCTTCCTCCGTTGTCTCCACTGTTCCACCATTGGGGATGACCTTCATAACGGCGCTGTAGCTGACGAGATCCAGCTTGCCGTTAAACTTAGCCTCCTCGTTCTCGTACATCACGTTGCTTGTAAGCACCGATCCCGGAACGAGAGTGAAGCGCATACTTATCTTGCCCTTGGCGTCAGCTGCGTAGTGAGCGGCTACGACGCGAGCCGGATTTGAAGCGATATACTGGCGTGTATATGTGACGCCCTCGGGAGAAGTGAACTGTGTGAGTCCGGTTGCTGTAGTCAGATCCAGCTGACGGAGATATCCCGTAGCTGCTGTCTCGGCTGTTGTGCCGCAGCATCCGCTGAGGTCCTCGGCAAAGACCGAACCGAAGTTCTCATACTTGCCATATCCCTTACCGCCGTAGGGCGATCTTGCTGCCGTTCCTGACCAGAGGGTCTTCTCATTAAACTGGATTTCATCCTTATAGGCTCCGCCGAAGAGGCTTGCTCCGAACTGTCCGTCACCGATGGGCAATGCATACTCCATCCAGTTGCTATAACCCTGTCCGCCACTGTAAAGCTGTGCTGTTGTGGCAGGCTCGTCATACCAGAGGGTGAGCATGTTGGCGGGCGAATATCCCGTTACGCCGACTGTCTTATAGTCGAGTGCGCCGTTCATTGCACCAGGTTTTGTGAACGAAACCACGTTGTTCTGGTCGCCAACCTTCCAGAAGCCGATGGTATTACCGCCTCTCGGGTCGCCCCAAAGATTCATGTAGTTGTTGCCCGACTTCGAGTTTACGATAACCTCAAAGCCTGCACCGTTGTCCATGCAGCTGCTTACCACGAGCTTGTAGCCGCCGGGCTGTGCCGACTTAGAAGCGCGGATAGGGTTGGGATTGGTGCCTCCCTCAGAGGTATAGATCGACTCTGAGCTGAGAACAGCATAATTGCCGTTCTTGTTAACAAACTGGAAGTTGTCCTGCGTGCCCACAAGCTTCCACTGCTGCGAAGCGTCACCAGTGGAGTTATAGAGTCGGATGCAGTTGTCCGTACCGTTGGTGCTCTCGCTCATGCACGTTCCCGAACGGTTGAACGTAACGATGTAATACTGCGGATTGGCGTCCGTCTCGCTGCAGAACGTCGGCATCTTGGCGGCGGCACGCAACGGAGCAGCCTTCTTGCCCGAGATTACATTACCGGCAAATGCCGTTATGCACGCTACGAGAAGAAAGAAGAGAAATGACAATTTCTTCATAGCTGGGTTGATTTTATGATTGTTAGTAATATAAGTGGTTGTTTATTTATAATGTGGTAAGGTATATTATGTTATGCAAAGTTACGTATTTTTTTTGCCTTATGGTCGCTTTAAACCAACTTTTACATAAAGATAAAGGATTAAGCCTAACTTTTTAAAAATTAGCATCAACCTTTATAGGTTTATATGATTATTTTCTTAATTTTGCATTTAGAACAAACTAAACTAACATGAAAATCTATTTTGACATCCAATACAAGACTGCCTTTGGAGAGGAACTGCTTCTGAATGTTGAGGGTCAGGACGAGTCTGCGGACAGCGTGCTGATGTTTACACGTGACGGACTTAACTGGTCGTGCGACATTGACGTCCCGGAAGACACCACGAAGCTGAACTACTACTATAGTGTGAGAAACTATCGCGGCATAAAGCGAACAGAATGGAAGATGATGAAGCATCTGCTATATCTTAACGCCACTGCCGCCAAACGATACGTCGTGCATGACCGATGGCACGATATCCCCTGCGACACTTATCTCTACAGCTCGGCATTCACCGACTGCGTCAACCGACGCGCTGAGGGAAAAGTGACGCCCACTGACCTGTCGCGCGTCCTCAGATTGGTGGTGCGTGCTCCGCAGCTCCGCATAGGAAGCCGTCTGACCTTATTGGGTGCAGGCGATTTCCTCGGCAACTGGGACCTTACCAAGGCGATTCCTATGACCGAGCAGAACCATAACGAATGGATGGTGGACATCGACGTTGACCGCTATGTGGCTATGCAGCACGCCAAGCGTATAGAGGCCTTGAAGCGCACTCCCTACTACAGAACCTTGCAGCGCAACAAGAAGGCAAGCTGCGTGAACGAGGTGGAGGCTGAGGATATGAAGATGGAGTTTAAGTTCGTGGCGTTCGACGATAAGGGCGACGAACTTTGGGAGACTTGCGAAAACCGCGTGCTCGACATTCCCGCCATGAACGAGGGCGAAACTCACGTGGCTGTGCTCGACCAGGCGTTCTTCGCGCTTTGCGACGAGAAGGTGGCGGGCACGCTCATCCCCGTATTCTCGCTGCGTTCGGAAGGCAGTTACGGCGTGGGCGACTTCGGCGACCTGAAGCTTATGATTGACTGGGTGGCTAAGACTCATCAGCGCGTGCTGCAGGTATTGCCCATCAACGACAGCACGTCCACACACACCTGGACCGACTCTTATCCTTATTCCTGCATCAGCATCTATGCCCTGCACCCGCAGTATGCCGACTTGCGTCAGCTGCCGCAGCTCAAGGACAAGGTGGAGGCTGACCGCTTCGAGATGTTACGCGAGGAGCTGAACGCTCTGCCGCAGATTGATTATGAGCGCGTCAACAACGCCAAGCTGCGCTATCTGCACCTTCTCTTCCAGCAGGAGGGAAAGGGGATGCTTGCTTCGGACGACTTCAAGGCTTTCTTCGAGGAGAGCCAGCACTGGCTGGTGCCTTACGCACAGTTCTGCTATCTGCGCGACAAGTACGGTTCGTGCCTCTTCAATACATGGCTCGACCACAACCAGTGGGACGAGGCTGACCGCAAACCTTTGTCAGATCCAAGCTCGAAGGCATACAAGGACGTGGCGTTCTTCTATTTCGTGCAGTACATCCTCGACCGTCAGATGCGCTCGGCTCACGAGTATGCCAAGGCTCGCGGCGTGATTCTGAAGGGCGACATCCCCATCGGCGTCAACCGCAACAGCTGCGACGTGTGGCACGAACCCGAATATTTCCACCTCGACTCGCAGGCGGGCGCCCCGCCAGACGCTTTCTCTGCCAATGGTCAGAACTGGGGATTCCCCACATACAACTGGGAGCGGATGATCAGCGACGGATGTAAATGGTGGGAAAGACGATTCCAGAACATGCAGAAGTATTTCGACGCTTACCGCATCGACCACATTCTCGGCTTCTTCCGCATCTGGGCAATACCAACCGAATGCGTGCATGGTCTGCTCGGACAGTTCCAGCCGGTTCTCGGTATGACGTGCGAAGAGATTGAGAGTTACGGACTGCACTTCCAGGAGGAAGCGTTCACACGCCCGTTCATAGCCCGTTGGGTGGTGGACCGTGTGTTCGGAGAATTGGCAGAAGAGGTTGTCAATACTTACCTCGAAGCTGACCGTGACGACCTCTATAAGCTTAAGCCCGAATACGATACGGAGCGTAAGATTGAAGCTGTATTCAAGGAGAAGACATCGGAGAAGGACATAAAGCTGCGCGATGGACTCTACACGCTCGTGCAGGACGTGCTCTTCATCCGCGACCGACAGAATCCCAAGCTCTTCCATCCGCGCATCACAGCGCATACCACCTGCCGCTACGAGGCACTGTGGGATAAGGACAAGGACGCTTTCAACCGTCTGTATAACGACTACTATTATCGCCGCAACAACGACTTCTGGTATACGGAGGCAATGAAGAAGCTGCCGCGTCTGGTGCAGGCAACGCGTATGCTGGTCTGCGGCGAAGACCTCGGAATGGTGCCCGACTGCGTGCCATGGTTGATGCAGGAGCTTCGCATCCTTAGCCTTGAGCTACAGCAGATGCCGAAGGACCCGAACGTACGCTTCGGCCAGCTCTCGCGCAATCCTTACCGTTCCGTATGCACAGTCTCCACACACGACATGCCTACGCTGCGCCAGTGGTGGGACGAGGACGAGGAACGCACGCAGGACTTCTACAACTCCATGCTCTATCATGCCGGCGCAGCACCTCACCCGCTCCCTGGATGGCTCGCCCGCGACATCATCTCACGCCAGCTCACGTCTCCCTCCATGCTGTGCATCCTCTCGCTGCAGGACTGGCTCGCCATTGACGAAAGCATCCGACTGAAGGACGCCAACGCCGAGCGCATCAACATCCCCGCCAACCCGAAGCACTACTGGCGCTATCGCATGCACCTGACCATAGAGGCTCTCCTCGCCGAGCGCGACTTCAACGACCAGATAAAGGAACTGGTGGACGAAGCAGGAAGAAGATTATAAACAGCAAAGAGGGTGTGCCAAAACGGTTGTCGTTCTGACACACCCTCTTTTTATAAAGGTGTCTTGTATAGATTTCTGATTACTTTACGGCTGCGCCGTCGTACGCCCACTTATAGAACGAAGCTCCGTGAACGAAGCCTGCGCCGAAGGCTGTGAAGATGACGTTGTCGCCCTTCTTCAGATTCTTCTCGTGGTCCCACAATGCCAAAGGAATTGTGGCGGCACTTGTATTGCCGTAGCGTTCGATGTTCACCACCACCTTATCCATAGGCAAACCGACACGCTTGGTCACTGCCTCGATGATGCGGAGGTTAGCCTCGTGAGGAATCACCCAGTTGACATCATCAACAGTAAGGTTGTTCATCTTCATCACCTCTGTAACGTCGTCGCCCATGTTGGTCACGGCATAACGGAACACGGTGCGTCCCTCCTGGTGGAGGTAGTGCAGACGGTGGTCTACCGTAAACTTCGACGGAGGACAAACAGAGCCACCTGCCTTCATGTGAAGGAAGGGCAGACCCTTGCCGTCCGTACGCATGTACGAATTGACAACGCCGACATTCTCCTCTTCTGTTGCCTCCAAGAGCACCGCTCCGGCACCGTCGCCGAAGAGCACGCAAGTGGAGCGGTCCTGATAATCCACGAGTGACGACATCTTGTCGGCACCGATAACGATGATCTTCTTGAAGCGACCACTCTGAATCATTGAAGCAGCAACGTCGAGCGTATAGATGAATCCGCAGCATGCAGCCTCAAGGTCGAAAGCGAAAGCGTTCTTCAGTCCCAGCTTACCCAGAACGATGGACGCTGTAGAGGGGAACTTATAGTCAGGAGTTGTAGTGGTGACGATGAGCGCGTCGATAGTGTCGGGATCAACGCCTGTCTTCTTGATAAGCTCCTTGGCAGCCTTACGCGCCATGTAGCTCGTACCAAGGCCCTCTTCTGTGAGGATGTGACGTTCCTTGATGCCGACACGAGTCATAATCCACTCGTCGCTGGTGTCCACCATGCGCGACAGCTCCTCATTGGTGAGGACATAGTCAGGCACGTATCCGCCAACACCGGTGATTATTGCGTTTATCTTACCCATCGTGGTAAAATTAATTATTCAGCAACTTCCTTTACGATAGCCACCTTGCCACGATAGTAGCCACAAGTAGGACATACTGTGTGGTATACGTAGTAAGCGCCACAGTTAGGGCATACTGCCAATGTAGGAGCTACTGCCTTATCATGAGTTCTTCTTTTGAGGGTACGAGTCTTTGACTGTCTTCTTTTAGGATGTGCCATTTTTCTTTAATCTTTAATTATTGTTTTTAATTTTTCAAGTTCATTCCATCGCGGATCTACCGCTGTCTCTTCGTCCTCATCACTACTTCGGGTAGCTGAGTGCTCTTCCAGAGCCTTAATCATCGCCGCGTTGCATTTTCCAGGTGCATGAACGTGCTTAATGGGAACGTTGAGCGCTATAAATTCGTAGACGAACCATGAGAGGTCGAGCGTGCCATCACCCTCTTCCACCGTCACGAGGTCGTCGTCCTCGGAATATTCTTCTCCAAACTTCACCACGAGGCGGTCGTCCGTCTCGATGGGCTGGTCCATATCATCGAGGCAGAGGTCGCACGGAATAACGACGGAGCCTTCGGTATGGATGTCGAGCTCAAAATAGCTTTCTGTACGGCGTATGTCTACAGACACACACACTTCTCCGCGCTTGATTTCGTCCTCTTCCAAGGAGCCGAACCAAGCGTCGCCAAGGTGGAACTGAAGGGCTGTACGGCCCTCGTCCAAATCCTTCAGATTTATCTTAAGTTGTTCTGAACTACACATTTGGTGTGCAAAGTTACGAATATTTTCCGACAAACAATATATTCTTTCAAAAGTTTTTGGGTTTATACGGGTTATTTCTTTAGTTCTATGCGGAATGTGGTGCCCACACCCACTTCTGACCACTTAACGAAGATGCGTCCTTTGTGATATTCCTCCACGATGCGCTTGGCGAGCGAGAGGCCCAGTCCCCAGCCTCTTTTCTTGGTGGTGAAGCCGGGTCGGAAGACGTTTCGGATGTCCTTGCTGCGGATGCCCTTGCCCGTATCGGTCACTTCCACGACGGCTTTCCTGTTCTCCTCGAACACCTTCAGCGTGATGGTGCCTTCGCCGCCCATTGCGTCAACGGCGTTCTTCGACAGGTTTTCTATCACCCACTCGAAGAGCGAAGCATTGATCTTCACCTGTATGTCGTCGTCGGGGAAGTCGCGAATCATCTTCACCTTATTGGAAGTGCGTCGGTCCATATAGTCGATTACATGTTCGAGCGCCTCCTTGAGGTCGGTCTCCACAGGTTCGGGCAGCGAACCTATCTTCGAGAAGCGGTCTGCAATGAGCTGCAGTCGCTTCACGTCCTTGTTCATTTCGGGTATGAGGTCGTCGTCGGGATAGGTTTCCTTGAGTATTTCCACCCATGCCATAAGGCTGGAAATGGGCGTGCCCAGCTGGTGCGCCGTCTCCTTTGACAGTCCCACCCACACCTTGTTCTGCTCGGCGCGTTTGGAGGTAAGGAGGGCGAATATGGCTATCACCACGAAAATCATCACCACGCCCAACTGTATGTAAGGATAAGAAGCCAGTCGGCGCAGCATCACGGAGTCGTCGTAGCACACGTTTATGTAGTCAGCGTTAGCCACGCCGTTCTCAGGATTATCGTCGATGGCTATGCGTATGTTGCGTTTTTCGAGCAGTAGATGGTGTCCCATGTCGGTCACGAAGCGCATCGTGTCGGCTTCGTTGGCGCAGTTCTTGATGATAAGATTGCGGTAAGCCTGTACGTCGCCTTTCGAGTCGAGCACGATTACAGGAATGGTGTTGTTGCCGTTGATGACTTTCAGCACCAGATTGATGTCGGTGTTCTCGTCGGCGCGGTTAAGCGTACGCATAGCCTCCGCCCACACCTCCATCTTGTTATGCTCCTCCGTAGCGAGGTCGCGGATGAGGATATGTGACACGACAAGTGATGCCACGGCTATTATCACCGCAGCAAACACAAGAAGAATCTTGACTCTACGTATTTGGTCAGTCCATTGCATATAAATGTATAACGCAACAATCCGTAGATTATTATTATTTCGAAGAAGGAATTACTTTCACACCTCACCAAAGACTGCTATCCACCACCTTATTGGTCGCTCCAACGGAAGCTGAGTCGGTGGGCGGCGTGCCTGTCGGGGCGGTCTGGCGTGCGTTCATCATCACGCCTATAACGACGAGCAGCACCAATGCCAATGCCACGAGTACAGCATTCACAACGGCTAACGACCTGCCCTTGCCTGTCATCAGTCGCCTTACCTGTGCTATGTCGGCAGGACGATGGTCGCATTCGTCCGCAGCACACTTCTGCCCCACCCTTGCAAGACTCTTGCAATGGGCAGCCTCAGCCATATATTCCAGCACCTTTCCAAACGAATAGATGTCGGCGCAGGGGTCGCTCTTTGCTCCTGGCTGCAGTTGTTCGGGCGCCATATAGCCGATTGTGCCAGCCGGAATCTTCAGCACGCAGAACGTCTCGCTGTCGGAGAGTCCGAAGTCGATGAGCTTCACGTCGCCGCCACGATGGGTGAGCATGATGTTTGAAGGCTTGATGTCGCGGTGCACGGTCTGCTTGGCGTGCATATATTCCATGGCGTCGAGCAGTTGGGAGGCTATCTTGCGCACCTTATCCTCCGTCATATTGCCGCCTTTGACAGCCGCTTCGAGCGTCTCGCCGTCCACATACTCCATCACTATGCAGTCGCCCAGTTCGCCCACCGGCTCCATGCTTATGGTGCGGCAGATGTTGGGATGGTCGAGCTGCAGCCCTATCTCGAACTCCTTCATGAGCGCCTGGCGATATATCGGGGTGTAGGCGAAGTCGGGCTTCAGGCATTTCAGCATATAGCGCTTGCCGTAACGAACGGCAGAAAACATGCGCGTGAAGCCTGATTTAGATACGTAAGCCTCGCTTATATTCGTGAATCCGCCGTTATGACGCGTAGAATTGAAGTCGCTCTCGTCGCCTATATCAGACACGAATCCCGATGTAGGTTGTTTATCCTTATCATTCATTGTCGCATGTCTTTAAAATTCTGACTATAGAGAGTCCGCCGTTGCGTCCGGCTACGAACGGAGGCGTACGCTCGCCGCCACGCTCGAGGAACGGCAGGTAAAGCGGTTGCTCGACGATGAAACATCCCGTGACAAAAACGTCGCCAAACAACATCTTGCTGTTGCGCGACTCAATGACCGTATAGCGGCTGTTTCCTAAGTATTCCAGACGTACCATGCGGTTGGGTCTCCACCCTATCTCCACCTCGTCGCCGCAACGAAGGTCGCTGCTCATGAGCTGGTCAGCATTGAAGAACGACGAGTTGTAACAAGGACTGGTCTTCAGCCATGCCACGAATCCGCTGAAGTCAGGATGGCCGATATAACGCGACAGCGCATTCAGGGTGGTCATGCGTGGCTTGTGCTCGTCGCCGACATAGTCGTAGAGCCGTTTTAGCGTAGATGTCGACACATTGGCATTATATTTATTCTTAAGCATAAGCGAGAACACCTCGAAGTCGGTGGACGTGGCAAGTGTGTCCTCGTATTTCTCCTTGACGAGACGCTTGAGTTCTTCTATCTCCGGTGATTTCATTCTTCTACGATATTATCAAAAACATTCCATTTAGAATTGGCACGATAAAATCTCTTCTTGCCCATCGGCACATGCAGACGGCAGGTCTTGGTAAAGTCGGTGCCGGTTGTGGTAAACGTGTTGGGACTGCATACTGGCGGCGTAGGGGCGCTGATGTATAGATCGGCAAGCGGACAACCGTCAAACACACGGTCTGACAGCAGCTCCACGTCGTCGCCTAAGCGCACAGTCTTCAGGCTGGCGCATTTCTGGAACACGCCCGTGGGCAACAGTTTCAGCGTGGAAGGGAGCACCACCTCCTTCACTTTACTGTTATAGAAGGCGCACTCACCTATCTTTGCAAGTCCTGCAGGGAAGACGAACTTCTCTATGCTGCAGTCGCGGAAAGCATACGCTCCTACTGCCGTGATTGTGGCAGGCAACGAGTATTCGCCACGCTTGCCCATCGGGAACCAAAATATGCTCTTGCCGTCACGACTCATAAGCACTCCGTCACGGCTTGCAAAGGATGTGTTGGCTTCCGAGACGCTTATGTTCTCGAGCGACGTACAGCCTGCTGACGGCACAATGTCGTTGACTGAGGCAGGAATGACGATGCTGCGCAACGAGGAACAATTAAGGAAAGCATCCTTTTCTATCCTAACGACGTCCATGGGCAGGTTGATGTTCTTCAGATTTACGCATGAGGCAAACAGCCCCACTCCTACGACATTGTCCTCGGAATAGCGCGACGCGTCATACGTGCCGCCTCCGGCAACGATGCTGGCTCCGGAGATGTCGATGTCGGCAAGGCGTCCGTCTGTGGCGCTGCCGTCGATGCCGAGTCCTGCCATGTGGCGCAGAGTGCGCAGGTCGTCGCCGTTAAGAGGTCCGGCTATCGTGATGGTGGTGTATTTATATATGTCGTCGCCAATGACAACGGACAGCATGCCCGGCTTATCAAGGGTTACTGCCGAAGACGTGGTGTAGGATAGCGGTTCGCCCACCGCCTCACCGTTTCTGTTTCTTGCGAACGGCGTGATGACGTATGTAGTGTTTGGCTGCAGATTGCCTATGCGCAAGCGGAAGAAGCCATCAGTGCTTACTGAGCCTGTCTGCATTATGGTGATTTGCTTTTCGCTGCCGCCGTCCATGTCGGCTCCGTCCTGCCGCGCCACTCGACAACCGCTTTCGGTTATATCGTCGCCACCGTCGTCAGCAATGCTGTAGCCCACAATCACACTCATAGGACTGCTGCTCAACACCTTCACCTCGCCCATTGTTGGCTGCAGGTTTGGGAGGGTCGTGAAACTGAGAGGCTCGCCGGACAGCACAGCCGTGCCGTTGCCGCCTTGCAGCATATAGTAATATGTGGTGCCAGCCGTGAGGTTGCGTAAGCGCATGCTCACACTTCCGTCCACGTTGTCAAGCACGTCCGAACGCTCAGACATACTCTCATCTGCACCGTAACGAAACCACAACTGCGGCATCTGCGTAGCCTTATCTGTCTGGCAGACACCTGAAATGGTGGCTTCGGTTCGGGTTATGTCGGTGGCTTGCAGCGTCTGCAAATGCGGCTCAAGGCTGTCAGGTCTGTCACTACTGCACGAACACATAAGCGTCAGGACGGCCATGAATGCGAAATATAAACGATGGAACATATTAAGATTTAAGCTATGATTCATATATATATAGTTTGATTCACCGTATATATTTATACGGTCGGTCAAAGCTTGAGGGGCTTTGTGGTCACGCGGTTTTTGCCTATACGTATGCCAATGCCCACGCATCCCTGCCAATGGCTGCCGCCGATGGTAAGCGTAGAGGCGCTCAGGCTCAGTCGTCCCGTTGTAAAGACGACGCCTATCTCCGCCGCCACTCCCTTGTGGGTGAGTCCGTCGTTGCGAAGCCATCCTCCGCCTTCGCTTTCTGCAAGCTGCCATGCTGTGGTCAGGCTGGCATAACCAGCTCCCTCAAAGATGTTAAGGTTGTCGTTTATGCGGTGTATCAGGCCCACAGTAATGGCGTATTCGGATGTCTGCGTCTTGCCGGTGTAATACGGCTTAACGGCTGCAGATCCGTTGCGATAACCCTCGCGATTGCATGTTCCTATGGTCTTGTTGGCGGAACGAAGATTGGTGCTGGCATGCACATAGCCACCATGACGGCTCATCATGGCTGCCATAACGCCCCACGAAGGTCCGTCGGTATGCATGGAGGCTGTAAGCAACGTGTAGGCATGTAGCGGCACCACGCGTCGGAGCGGCGCCACGGTTACGGTGTCGACGATGGTCTTGGTGTATACGATGGTGTCGTGCTTCTCCACTACCGCTGTCTGCGGCAGGCGAAGACGCATCTCGTAGGTCATGCGGCTCTCCAGCTTTGTGCCGAACTGAAAGTCGCGCAGCACTCCCCATTGGGGATGTTTCAGCGTTATGCTCTTGCTGCCTTTGGGAAGGAAAAGCCATATCTCGCCCACCTTGTCGCGACGTTCCACGATGCCCAACGGCGAAGAGAAGGCGAAGTCGGCAGGAGCCACAACCTTCAGAAGGGCACAAGCCTCGTCGTTAAGGTCGCGGACGGCATCGATGAAGGCGCTCACGTCTGTGGGCAACTGACGGAAACTCTCCACAGAGAATGTGCTGTCCGTAGGAACGGCTGCCTTGGCATCGTGCAACGACAGACACCATAAAGCGGCTGTATACACCACAAGAAGCGCCACTTTACGTAGCGTAAAGCTCAACTTTATTGTCCGTGAACTATTGTTTAGCATAATACAATATTTTGTCTATTCAAGATTAAAGTCGGAAGTGACGGTCTATTCAAGATTAAAGTCGGAGATGTCTATCACTCCTTCGCCACCACCGACCGTGGCGGAAGGTTGCCATGTACGCACATGGATGAGCGGCATGGAGGCATTGCGAAAGTCCCATAGCAGGAACAACCAGCCGTCGTCTGAATAACGGTCGCTCTTATAACGCTGGCGGAGCGACACGCCGTAGATGCCGTCCTTCGTGGGATGGCGCATTATGCGGAAGTCGGAGAACTTGACGTCCACGCTCTTGTTCATGCCGAACACCTTGGCAAGCCGCGAGAGATAGTCACGCTTGGTGTGCAGAGCGTAGCTCACGCGCGAGTCAGCTCCTACACCAGCTGTGGCAGCCGACTCTTTCACAACATTGCCTACAATGATCAGAGCCTCGTCGCTGAAGACCTGACGGAGGAAGTCGATGTCCTTGGTGGTGTATGCCGTGCGCAGATGTTCGCAGTAGTTGAGTATCTGCCGGCGGTGCGAAGCATCTGTCTCCGTGAGTTTTCCTTTTACTATCTTTGCCGCCTCGTTGTAGAACGGACTGCTTTGTGCTATCTTGCGGATGTCTGTCTGGCTCAGCCTTACCGCCTTGACATGGCTTTCACGGCGTGGCTGGGCAGACGTAGAAGCAGGTTCGGCGGTCTGGCTTTGCATGTCCACACTCTGTTGCGTCAGATTGTCTTCGGGCACTACAGCCTTGGCTTGCCCCATTGTTCCAGCCGTGAATGTAACCATACCGTTTGTGTCTACATACCCTTCTCGTCCTGTCGCCATCTCGCGGAAGCGGAGTCTGCCGCTACGGAAGCGCGTGTCAATCATACATCCACGCAGCGGAATGCGGAAGAGCATGTTGCCGCGGGCGTCCTCCACTATATACTGACGTTGACCGTCAGCCACGGTCTGCTCCACCACTTCCATGCCTTCGTTCATTCCATAGCGCGTCTCCTTGACGTTATCATTATAATCACCAAAGGGCAGCAGCCATAAAGCTACTGCCCATAGGGTAAGTGCCAGCACTACGGCTGACAATATGCAGGTTATTTTCTTCATTCAAATAGAGTTATTGCCAGTCCTGTATCTCTCCGCCGATATCTATCTTTACCTTATCCGGGTTGTCGGATATGATGAGATTTACAAGGTGCTCTGTGCCTGGCTTAAACTGGAACTTGCTCTCGAAAAGATAGCTCACACCCTTCATCACCACCTCGATGAGCGGCTGTCGGTTGTCAATGCGCTGCGGCACAATGATGGCCGAATAGCTCGTATCGCCGTCCTGATGTGCCGTGATGGTCTGGCGCGTGCCCTTCACATAGCGTGTAGCCACTCCAGCCTGAAGGTCCACGGTAGCTGTCGGCACGGTGTTGTGGATATACACCGTGGCGGTGGTGGGCATGTCGCCCTCGAAATCCTCACCCTTTATCAGACGTATCTTCAGCTTGCTCATGATATGCTTGAAGGTGAGTCTGATTGGGGAAACCGAAGCCATGATGTTCTTGCTTGTTGCAAAAAGCAGGTCGCTCGCCTCATAACCGCCGAGAGCAGTGGCCGTCTTGGCGGTGCTCTGGTCGGTGCTGACACTGAAGGGCTGGTCGGTGATGCTGCTTATCTCTTTGATGTACGGATAGTAAGCGTAAGCATTGAACGAACCTTTGTCCCAAAACAGGGTGCGGCTGGCAGCCCATTTGTTGCCGTCAAAGGTGAGAGCCTCGTTGTTGACCAGATTGCCGCCCAACTCCAACGGGGCATTTACATCAGCTACATACAGACCTATTCTGTCATCACGCTCAAAGGCTGTAGCTGTGGCACGGGTCTGACCCGGATGAGTCACCACGAAAGACATCGGCGTAGACTTGGCGTCTTGACTCGGAGCCGTTTCATGCTCCTCACTGCAAGCCACCACTCCTAATATAGCTAACGCCAAACTGGCATATCTTATTATATAGTTCTTCATATTTATTCTTTTAGAGATTCAAGTTTATGACTTACTCAACGGTGTCTTCTCACTTTCTTCATATTCAGCGGACTGCCCTTATGTATAACGGGGGTATGCTGATAGGTATGTGCATTGAGCTTGTTGTCCGTGTTCACACCGCGTGTCACGTCTCCTGCATCGCGCTTGTCATACTTGACAAACTCCTCAAACGAGAATGTCTCGCCGGCATAACTCTTGATGCGCTTCACGATGCTCTCGCGGCTGATGGTGCTATAGTAGGGGATGTCGTTGTTCATGCAGGAGTTCTGCTCCGAGCGGAACACGCCACGGTTGTGCATATAGCCGCCCTCGTAGATGTCAACGATGTCGCTATAGCGGTCGTCGAAGATGAGATGGCTCCAGCCTACATTGTGCATCTTGCCCGTAAGCGAGAGATTGTCATACCAGCCGAGCGACTTCGCACTGTTAAATTCCATGACATGACCGCAGCAGGTACAGCTGCAAGCATCGATGAAGGCATTGTGATAGATGTATTCATCGCCGAGCTTGCCGAATCCGTGACCGCCTGCCTCATGCTGAACCACGCCACGCGTGTCGAGCGGATAGCCGTATGTGCTAAGAGGGCAGAAGGCTATGGCTGAACCGTCTGGCCACATCTGGCAGATGCCGCCGTAGTCGGTGGAGTTGGGCACGATGATTATCAATGTCTCTTTCAGGTTGTCCTTGTTGACCGTCGGTGCGCCAAGAGCGTAGCTGAATATCTCGTCATAGTCAGCCTTCAGACCCACGCCACCAGTAAAGGTTGTGCTGAATCTGTTGTAGCGTATGGTGTTTACAGTTTCCACGCCAGTCTCTGTAGACAATGGCACGGCTGTATAGACATTGAAGTAATTGCGATAAGTCTTGTAAGGCTCTATGCCGAAGAAGTGTTCCACCTCCTGCTTGATGTGCTTCAGGTAGTTGCCGTCGGCAATGTCCTTGGCGTTATATCCATCGCCGAGAAGCACAATATTGATGCCGCCGTTGCGTCCCTTGGTGGCTTTTTGCAGGGTTATCCATTCGTCCTCGCCATATTTATAACCATATTGCGACACGCTGCATTCGTGGGTATAGTCCTTGTTCTTCAGTCGGAACACCACCTTGCCCTCGCGGTTGCCAGAGGTCATTGCCATACCCTTGATAGTCAGGGTCACCTCAGTCTTCTTGTTGCCGCTGGCAGGAGACACCTCACACCAGCTGGGCTTGCTTGCCACTTCCCACTCGCCCTCGGCATTAATCACCAGTTTCTGCTTATGCTGTGTGCTCAAGGCGCATGCCACGGACGGACGACATACCAGCTCGTGATGGGCTGCAATGCGCTTAAAGTCGCACCAACCGCTGGCTGCCTGATACTGCGAAATGGCAGACTCCGGCACTTCAAGGGTGAAGTTGTCCTTGGCTACGCCATCGAAGGCACCGCTCTCTATATATGCAGGCATTGTTCCCTTACATACAATCGAACCTATACCGAAGCAGTTCTCGAATGCTCCTCTACGTATGGTTTCCAACGATTCAGGCAATACCAGACCTTCCAACATTTTACAGTTTGCAAACGCACTTTCACCGATACTTTCTACTTCATCAGGAATATCAAGAACTCCCATCAATCGCCAATTGTTGGCAAAAGCATTGCTAGCGATATGGGTAAGGGTAGATGGTAATGTTAACTTTCCAGAAAAATCATTATTACAGAAGGCGTTTTCCGAAATGACTTTTAGTCTTTTTGGCAAGTGTAATTCGCCTTTGAAATGACAGTTAGCAAAAGCATCGTTTGCAATATTTGTTATACCATCATGTAAAGTTAGTGTTCCGTTAAAACCACAGTTATGAAATGCTTCAGATGGTAGGGCGGTAATACCTTGTGGTATTGATAACGAGCCTGTGAGACCAGAACAATAACTAAACGCACAATTACCCAATCTCTTAAGTTTAGAAGGTAACCTTAATTCACCATAAAATCCATTACATCCAGAGAAGCAATATCCTCTAATTAATTCCAAATTATCTGGCAAATTTAAATTTCCTGTAAGATTTCTACAATCTTGGAATACGCCTCCATAATAGTCAGTTCCTTCATCACTCATGTCATCTTTGCCTCTATTTCCTAATTTTTTTAGAGTAGATGGAAGAGATAAGATTCCATTTAGACCGGTACATCCTTTGAAAGCTCCACGTTTAATTTCTGTCACACCTTCAGGGATTATAAGAGAACCTGACAGATATTTGCAGCCGTAGAACGCATTTGAACCTATAGATTTTAAAGTGTCAGGAAGAACTATTCTATTGAGACTATTACTTCCTCCCACAGTCTGAATGAAATAGAAAGCACTATTTGGAATTTGATCATCCATATTCTCTTCATACTCTTCGTTCATTCCCCATCCTTTTATTCGAACTTCTTTCAAATTCAATGCCGACAGACGGCTCATAGAATCTCTCATGAAGTAGAAATCCTTTGCATTAATATTTCCAGTAATCTTGAGATTTCGGACCTTCGTATAGTCCTTATTAGCTGCAGCGATGGCATCCTTCAGATGTCCGGCAGTGGAATTGACAATCACATACTCCTTGGCTGTGGCATCATGGCTTACGAGGTCGTTCTCCCACGGCGTGATGCTCTCGCTCACCAATGTCAGCTTATACTGTCCGGTTCCCGCCTTCTTGTCCACCTTGATGCCGAAGTTCATCATCTTTCCAGCAACGTACGTAAGAGCCTCGTTCTTGGCAAACTTGTAAGGCACGCCGCCAATGGTGATACTGAACAATGTGGTGCTGGGCTTCAGGGTCTGGGGCACTACAATGGTACGCCATTCGTCGCCTACGCGCGAGGGTATTGTGGCTGTACTCTCCACGCTTCCGGCTGGCTTCACCTCTCCGTTGGCGAGGTTGATGCTTGCCTTGCGCACCAGGTTCGGCGCAAGCACTATCTTCTCTGTATTCGCCCACTCGCCTTCTGCGAAGCCCGAACCCTGAATCAGTGTTACACGGGCATTGGACATACGGTGAGACAACGGCAGACGGATGACATTGGTGGTGGGAGCTACATCGCCCACCTTGCCCCAAAGGAAGTCGCTCGCCTCATAGCCGCCCATTTCTCCATCCTCAGAAATCTTGCTTTGGTCTTTCTGCACCTCAAACTGATAGTCGTCGATGCTCTCGGGATTGGCAAAGGGATAGTAGCCATACACATCGATATGTGTGTGCTTGTCCTTCCAGAAAAGGTCGTAAGCAGAATTCCAATGGTTGCTGGCCTCTTCATACGTGTGGCGAACATTGTCACCACGATTGCCGTCGGGCTTCAATGTGCCAGGTGTGCCGCCATCATAATCAACAACATACACACCCATCACATCGCCGTCACAGAAGCCGCTGTCGTTGACACGCGTCACCGAAAGCTGTGTGATATCGCCCGACAACTGTATGCGGTCTTCGCTGTTAAGTTTGCCGCCGTTCTCGTCATACAAATAGTCGGAACAAGCGGCAAGCATCATGCAAAGAACTAATACAACTGTAAATATATAAGAGTTTTTGTGTGTCATATTAAATGCAATAGTTTTTAAAGTTCATTTATACATAACTAATATAATGATCAGCTTGCTATGCCACCATAATCAACATCGTCGTCTTTCCATTCTCCGATAGTGACATTCACGCCGTTGCTTATCTTCTTGACAGTCACATTAATCGTGTGGCGCTTTCCGCTTACGAAGGTAATGTTCTGGGAGAGCTTATATTCATATCCGTCAATCGTCACGGTTATAAGCTGGGTGCCTGTCACCGTCTGCGGAACAACAATGGCACGATAGACATTGCCGTCCTTGTAAGGTATGACATTGCTTGCTGTTCCGTTCATTGTTACTTCCGACGTGCTGAGGTTAACCGTTGACGAAGTGACAAGATTGTTGATCCTCACCGACGGATTTGAAGCAGCAAGTGAGCTTTCTGTAAATCCCGCTCCTGCCTTGAGCACAATCGCCACCTGGCTCATGATATGCTTTGCCATGATGTTCACGGGGGAAGCAGTTGGAACAACATCGAGTGTAGAACCTACTATCAGGTCAGAAGCCTTGAAAGCAACCTCGCTGCTTTGGTCTGCATTGACCTTAAAGGGCATTGCGTCAACACTTGTGATGGTCGAGGTGTATGGATAATACATATAGAAGTCGGCATGCGTCTCGGCGTCCTTCCAGTATAGAGCAGAAGCTGGATTCCATGACGTTACGTAAGTATAGAGCATGTTGTCCACATAGTTACCGGAAGGCTTTAGTGGCACTGCGCTGCCGTCAGCATTGCGGTTGACAACGAACAGACCCATCTGGTCACCATTCTCAAACGCCGTCTCTGTTGCACGGCTTATCGTTGTGCCTATATTAATAGGTATCTGCACATTAGGTTTGTCCGGCTCGGATGGAGTGGAAGGAACACTGGGGCCGTCATTACCACAAGAAGAACATGCTGCGAGAATAGCAAAAGCTATTGCAAGAAAAGGTTTATTTTTCATAAGGATTTTTATTGTTTGCAATATTAATAATGCAAAGTTAAAGAATAAAAAAACACAAAACAAGTTCATAATAGTTCACTCTAAAGAATAACAGAAAAATAGCGAAGACCGAAGCCCTCGCTACTATAAAAAAATCAAATCGTATTCTTATAACTCTATATCCTTGGCTGCTGCATTATCTTATTGCGATTTCTGGCTTTTAAGAATCATCTCTGTATAGCGACAGCAAAGTTATCAGATAAATACGACTTATGCAAGTCCATAATAGTTCATAAAACAAAAAATCATGTACTTCGCGTCAGGGCACAAAAAAAGGTCTTCAAAGTCGTTTGACTCTGAAGACCTAAAGTAAAAGAAGGCAGCCACCTACTCTCCCGCATTGCATT
>OIZP01000285.1_pt1 | contig 33325 bp, 31 predicted proteins | sample 1588531 | NCBI WGS metagenome assembly OIZP01 (sample SAMN03283283) | human gut metagenome | biome: human-associated habitat; material: feces | host: Homo sapiens | place: Peru | collected 2012
TGTCCAAGGTGTTTTAGTTTGTCTTTACGTTATTCAATTTACAAGGTACAGCCGCTTTCATCAATGTGTCTCGCAGAAAGCTTCATGATATTAACACTAAATGAAGAATTTGTCAAGCACTTTTTCGCTACTTTATCATTTTTCTTTTCCTTTCTTCCGGATGTGCATCTTATTTGCTATTTTTATCCTTTATTTTCCTTTTTTCACACATTGTCGGCAGGAAATACCATGCCGTCGCCGCGCACAGGGCCGCAAGCCAGCCATTTATGCGGAATCCTCCCAGAAAAAGGGCTGCGGCCAATGCAGCGGACCAGATGCGGTCCCCCGGGTTCTCCTGGGAGAGCAGCTGCGTCATCATCAGAAAAAAGCTCAGCGCCAGTCCCACCGCAGCCAGACTTTCCAGCCGCCGGGCGGAACCCATCCCGGAAGCACTACGGCTCAAAAGCAAAAACGCATTCTCCCCGACCCAGCCCACACCCGCTGCCGTTAGGCAAAAGGCAAGCGCCCACAGCCAGCCCTGCCGCCGCCCGCCCCCCGGCAGCAGAAGCGCCACCAGCAGCCATCCATCCGGAAGTCCAGCTCCCGGCAGCAGATTTTCCGGGCGAATCTGGCGGAGACTGGCCAGCAGCACCGCCGCCAGCAGCCCCGCCTCCGCCAGGCCCAGTACGCCGGAAGCCGCCTGTACTGCCTCCGGTCCTTTTTGCGCCAGCCAAAGAGCGAGGCCCAGCAAAATCAGCCCGATCCACATTCCGTTTCCCGCGCCCTGCCAGCTTGCGCCCGCCCAGGTCAGCGCCTGGCACAGTACAAAAGCGCCAAACAGGGCCTGCACCGCCCGGAGCCATCTGGGTACGCACGCATTCCCCCGCAGTCTTCGAAGCAGCGCCGCGGCTGCGCTGACGACCAGAACCCCCGGCCAGCCGGCACCCGCTGCGGTCCGGGCAAGGCCCGCCAGTGCGGCTGCTGGGATTCCGTTTTTCTCCTCACTGCCCTTCAAAACGCAGCTCCTCCCCCTCTGCTGTCAGTTTTGGGAGCTGCAGCTCCCTCTTTTGCAGGCGATACAGCGGTGCATCCGGACCATGGGTCTTCAAAAAGGGGCCGATTTTCGAAAGCTCCGCCGTGCCCTCCAATTTATATACCCGGGTTCCCGGCCGCACATAGTCCTGCAGCCTTTCCATGCATTCCTCCGCTTCCCCAGTCAAAAGCACATAGTCTGCCGTATCCAAAAACAGGATTCCAGGTGCTTCCGCCCGCAGCGCATCCACAGCCTTTTCCAGACTGTCGCCCCGGCCTGTATTGACCGTATCCGTAGACACCCGGTACTGCCCCGCCTGTTTCTCGATCAACAGTGTTTCCACAGGCAGCAGCTTTCCAACCTCTGTGCCCCGTCGGGGCAGCAGAAGCAGAGCCAGCGCTGCAAGCCAAATTCTCTTCCTCATACCTGCTTTCTCCTGTCTTCCGAATGGAGCAGCGGGTCTCGGAATTTGTCCGTGACCATGCGGTCCCGCAGCACATTGGCCTGCCCCTTGTGGAAGGGTGCCAGATAGGGTACCTCCAGGCATTGCAGCTCCGCCAGATGGCCCACCAGGACGATGAACCCCGCCGTCAGGCCAAAGAGCCCCGCCACGGCGGCGATCAGTGCAAAGCCCAGCCGCCACAGCCGCAGGGCCTCTGCCAAGTCCCGATTGGGCAGCACAAAGCCGCAGACTCCCGCAATGCTCACCGCAATCAGCGCCGCCGGAGACACCAGCCCCGCATCCACTGCCGCCGTACCCACCACAATGCCGCCGATGGTGGAGACGGATTGGCCAACGGCCTGGGGCAGATGAATGCCGGACTCCTGCAGCAGCTCAAAGGCCAGCAGCAGGCTCACCACCTCTGCCGCCGTAGAAAAAGGCACATCCTTTTTGCTCTCAACGATGGCCCGCAGCAGGGGCAAGGGGATCATCTCCTGGTGAAACACCGCCAAGGCGATATACAGCCCCGGCAGCAGCAGCCCCAGAATCAGCGCCCCATAGCGCAAAATCCGCAGGAAGGAGGCGCTGAGATAATCCCGGCTCCAGTCCTCCGGGCTCTCCATCAGGTAGCCCAGGTCCGCCGGGGCCAGATAGCCCAGGGGCAAGCCGTCCACCAGCAGCCCCACCCGGCCCTCCAGGAGCCCGGCGCAGAATTTATCCGCCCGCTCCGTGTATTGAATCAGGGGAAAGGCCGTCTTCCGGGAACCGGTGACGTACTCCTCCACAGCGGAGGGAGCCAGGAAGCCGTCCACATCAATCTTTTCCAGTCGGCGCTGCATCCGCTCCACCAGGCGAAGATCCGTCAGGCCGTCAATGTAGGCCACAGTCACATTGGTCAGGCTCCTGCGGCCTACCTGGGTCTCCCAAAGCCGCAGGGCCGGGGTGCGCAGATGGCGGCGGATGAGGCTGGTATTGGACCGAACCGTCTCCACGAAGGCATCCTTGGGCCCCTTGACGGTATTCTCCACCTCCGGGGCGGAGATGCCCCGCTTTTCCCCGGTTTTGACCTCAAAGGCAATGGCCCCGGCCCCGGGGAAGAGAACGACGCAGAAGCCGTTGACCAGCTTCCGGGCCACGGTGTCCAGGTCCTTGCAGGGGTCTGCCACACTGTTATAGACGTTTCCCAGCAGCGCCTCTTCATAAAGGGCCGCCGGTGTACTCCCGGTCAGATTGTCCGTAATGGGGCGGATGACGTACTCCGAGGTATCGGCCCCTGAGGTCAGGCCGTCAATGGCATAGGCATAGAGGCTCACCCCATTGCAGCAAAGCCGCCGAACGATAAAGTCCGCCGCCCCCTCAAAAATCCCCGTGATCGTTTCATGGTTCACTTCCCCGGAATACATCCGCCTCACCTCCCGGGTAGGATTCCACAGATTTTCCACAGTATGCAAAAAGCGAGGACGCAGAACACCCGCGTCCTCGTTTTATACTGTCGAATGACACTTACAGAAGCTCCCGCATCACCCGCATATAATCCCGTTTTCCGTTGAACACGGCCATGACATACACGGCGTTCTTCTCTTTTTCATGCAGATAGAACAGCAGATAGTCCCCGTGGACCAGGAAGCGATAGCCGCTGCTTTTCAACACCCGGTCTCTGGGGACGGCGCCGGATTCCGGGAACTGCTCCAGGCGCGCTGTCTCCTGCTGCAGCTCCCGGACAAAACGGACGGCAAAGGCTTTATCCTTGGAAATCTCCGCAAGGCTGCGGGCAATATCCAGTAGATCCGACTTGGCTGTATCCGTAAAGATTACTTTGCAGCTCATACGTCCATGTTCTCCAATTCATCCAGGATATCCGCAAATGCATTCTCGGCGCTATGCACTCTGCCGAGCTTGATGTCGTCCATGGCCTGGGCCAGATGGGAATAGACCTGGAGCTTCGCTTCCAGAGCATCAATATAGCGCAGCTGGTTCTGAAAATCCTCATGGCTGAGAAGCACCGTATCTTCCCTGCCGTTGACGGTGATGGCCACGGGATTCTGCCGGGTAAGGGCAGAAATCTGGGCATAGTTCGTGCGAATGTCCTTGGAGGGGCGAATGGAAATGTTCGGGCTCATGAAAATACCTCCTTGTTTTGGTAGTCATATTATATCCCAATCTTGCCACCTTGTCAACGTTAGCACGCAAAAAGCCCGCCTGCAAATTGCGCAGGCGGGCGTCTCTCGTAAATTTCACTGTGCGCTGGGCACGACCTCCGGGCCGATGGGGCAATCGTAACCGGCGGCGGCGGTTTCCCGGAACTCCTGCCGGGCGGCTTTTACCAGCTCAGGCTTTTCCATCAGGTCCATGGCAGCACCGGCCAGGACTTTAGCGGCGTACAGCAGGCCCTTGTGGGCCATGCCGGTCTTGCCGGCGGCAACCACCTGCCAGCTGTGGCCGGGGACCTGGGAAGGCCAGGTGGCCGTATTGAACTGGGCGGTGGGGGTCAGCCAGCTGACGTCGCCCACATCCGTAGAGCCGGGGCTATAGGAATAGGCAGGGTAATAGGGCACCACGAAGTCGTTGATGGCCTTATTTCCCTTATCGGACAGCTGAATGATCTGCTTTTTGAGCACGGGGTTGGTCTCCGTGCTGTGGCCGGGCAGGCCATCGTGGGGGTAGGTCTCGCGAAGCTTGGCCGCGAAGTCCCACTCCTGCTGGGTATACTCCGGCAGAGGGGCTTCCACCAGATTGTCATAGAGCAGCTGTTCCAGAACGGTATTGGACAGGGTATCGGAGGTGCCGTCCAGCTGGTGCCAGGTGACGGTGGTGCCGGTCATGAGGGCCGCGCCCTTGGCGATGTCATTGACCCGGGCCAGCAGGGCCTTGGCCTTGCGGACGGTCTCCGCCCGGACCATATAGATGAGCTTCGCCGTGGGCTGCACCACATTGGGGGAAATGCCCCCGGCATCGGCGATGGAATAGTGGATAGAGCTCTTGGGCTCCATATGCTCCCGCAGGAACTGAGCGCCTACGTTCATCAGCTCCGCGCCGTCCAGAGCGGAACGGCCCTCCCAGGGATTGCCTGCGGCGTGGGCAGCGGTGCCCGCGAACTCATAGGCCATCTGCAGGCAGGCGGCATTGGAGCCGGTGGTGACCTCATTGGTGTAGCCGGGGTGCCAGGTGATGGCGGCATCCAGGTCCTGGAACAGACCGTCTCTGGCCATAAAGGTCTTACCGGCGCAGCCCTCTTCTCCGGGACAGCCATAGAAGACGACCGTACCGTGGAGCTTTCCGGCGGCGATTTGGTCTTTGATGGCAATGGCCGCACTGAGGCTGGCCGCGCCCAGCAGATTGTGGCCGCAGCCCTGGCCGCTGCCGCCCTCGCAGAGGGGCTGCTTCTCGGTCACGCCTGGAGCCTGAGACAGACCGGACAGAGCGTCATATTCCGCCAGAATGCCGATTTTCGGGCTGCCGGAGCCGTAGGTTCCGGAAAAGGCCGTAGGAATGCCGCAGAGGTTCTCTTCCACCCGGAAGCCCTCCTGCTTCAGCAGGGCCACATAGGCGGCAGTGGACTTGATTTCCAGCATGGACAGCTCGGCATATTCCCAGATCTTGTCACTGAGGGTGAGAATTTCCTCTTTTTTCGCTTCAACGGTCTGATAAAGCTCCTGCTTGCTCATATTACAACACCTTCTTCAGGAAGTCCTGGAGCCGGGGATGGGTGGGATTATTGAAAATCTGCTCCGGGGCACCCTGCTCCAAAATATTGCCCTCGGCCATAAACAGCACCCGATCGGAAACCTCCCGGGCAAAGCGCATCTCGTGGGTGACGATGACGCTGGTCATGCCCGTATCCACCAGGCCCTTGATGACATCCAGCACCTCGCCCACCATCTCGGGGTCAAGGGCGGAGGTAGGCTCATCGAAGAGCATTACGTCCGGCTCCATAGCCAGAGCCCGGACAATGGCAAGCCGCTGCTTCTGGCCGCCGGAGAGGTTGCCGGGCATTTCATCGTACTTGTCCAGCAGGCCGACCCGGGAGAGCAGGTCCTTTGCCATCTGGCTGGCCTCGGCCTCGCTCTTGCCCTTGAGCATCTTGGGGGCCAGGGTGATATTCTGAGCCACCGTCAGGTGGGGGAACACATTGAAGTGCTGGAACACCATGCCCATCTTCTGCCGGTGAAGATCGATGTTCACTTTGGCAGGCTTGGGGAGCTTTCCCTCCTTGATGAGCTGCTTTTCCTCCTTGGTCAGGTTGCCGGTGATCTCGTCGCCCTCGAAGTAGATTTTGCCGCTTTCAGGCTTTTCCAGCAGGTTCAGACACCGCAAGAAGGTGCTCTTGCCGCCGCCGGAGGGGCCGATGATGGAGACCACCTCGCCCTTTTCAATGGTCTGGTTCACGCCTTTGAGAACGTGCAGCTCGCCATAGCTCTTATGCAAATCAACGGTTTTGATCATTTCCATAATTAAACAGTTCCTTCCTTTTTTGCCTTGTGGCTGCGGTAGCTGTTGGGGTTTGCCATCTTCTTGCCGAAGCGGTCCACGATTTTGCTCAGAGGATAGGTCACGCACAGGTAGATAATGGCAACGATGGTCAGAGGCTCCAGGGTCAGATAGGACACGCCCTTGACCACCAGGTAAGAGGTCATGATATCGCCCAGGAAGAAGGTAGAGGCCAGAGAGGTCTCCTTCAGCATCATGATGAACTCATTGCCGAGCGCCGGCAGAATATTGCGCACGGCCTGGGGCAGGATGATCTTCACCATGGTCTGGCCCTCGCTGAGGCCCAGAGAACGGGCAGCCTCGGTCTGGCCCTTGTCCACGGCCTGAATGCCGGAACGGATGACCTCGGACACATAGGCAGAGGAATTGATACACAGAGAGATGGAAACCCACATGAACTGGCTGAGCTTCATGAATTTGAAGATGTTGGGCAGCACGAAATAGAACACGTACAGCTGCAGCAGAATGGGGGTGCCCCGCAGGACCTCTACATAGACGGAGGCGACGAAGCGGAGGATCTTGGACTTGGACATCTTCAGCATGGCAACCAGGGTGCCCAGAACGGTGCCCAGGGCCACGGAGATAAAGGTCAGGATCAGGGTGTTTTTCAGGCCGGTGAACAGGAAGAGCTTCCAATACTGGCTCCAAATCTTTGCCATATTCGGCAGAAACAGGCTAAAATCCATCTTTCTAAATTCCTTTCAAATCATTATAGCATCATTCGCGCATTTTTCAAGAGCAGTGGGTGCTCGCAGGATGCTTCTCTTTTCAGCGCGGCGGCGCTGCGTTCAAAAGGAAAGCATCCGTTTTATGGGATTCTTTCCGGACATACCGTTGCGAACCAGTGGCCTTGGCCACCGGTTCGCAATGATTGTCTCCGTTTCAGAAATTAGTTTGCAACGTTGCCGTTGTCGTCGTAGGAGACCTCAATGCCGGAGATGGCCTTGGCCTCTTCATACCAGGTGTTCCACTGGTCCTTGGAGGAAGCCAGCGCGGCGTTGACGGCCTCGGTCAGCGCATCGTTGCCCTTCTGAATCAGGGCCACGTTGCCGGTGTACTTCTCGTCAACCACAAACTTGAAGCCGGACTTGGCAATGTCGGGGTTGTTGGCGATGATGGCGTCGCCATTGCCCTTGGCAACTGCGATGCAGTCAAAGTCGCCGTTCTTCAGCTGCAGCACGCCGGTGCCCAGGTCGGTGAAGAGGGTGAGCTCGCTGTCGGGCAGCTGCTCGGTGGCCAGGGACTGCTGCAAAGAGGCGTTCTGTGCGCCGATCTTGGCGCCCTTCAGGGCATCGGCAGTGGCGAACTTGTCGCCGTTGGAGGCCAGGGTGATCAGAACCTGCTCGTCCTCGTTGTCACCGGCGTGGTAGTAGTTGGAGGTGTTGTAGTTCTGGGCCCGCTCTTCGGTCCAGCTGAAACCGGAGATGGTCATATCCACGGTGCCGGCGTAAACGGCGGTCTGGCAGGCGTCGAAGCTCATGGGCATGATCTGCAGCTCCAGGCCCAAGCTCCCGGCAATGTACTTTGCCAGAGTCACATCGAAGCCGACGTACATATCCTGGCCCTGCTTGGTGGGGTCGGTGAACTCCATGGGGGCGAAGTCGGGAGAGGTGGCGACGGTCAGGACGCCAGGAGTAACGGTCTTGATCTCGGCCGTTGCAGCGGTTTCCTCTGCGGCGGTGGTGTCGGCAGCGGCAGCTGTGGTCTCAGCAGCGGCTGCGGTGGTGGAAGTGGAGGCGGTGCTGCCGCAGCCAACCAGCATAGCGGCCAGCATCAGTGCGGCGAGGATAAAGCTAACGGTCTTTTTCATTTTCATTGACTCCTTTTCTCCGGGGTTGATTGATGGCTGTATTATAGCGCGAATATTATGCAATTTCAATTGATAAAACATACAAATCGGATTTCTTTTTGCAGCGTATCTTATGTATGTTTTGTATATCTCATTCATTTTCTTGTTGTATATTCGCATATTTATATGTTATATTCAAAATATTTCTGTATATCTGCATATTTCAGTGTTCTGCGCATTATGCATATTATTCATATGACCATGCATATTTGGATAGAAAGGCCGCACAAAAAGGCGAGGCCTCCGAAGAGGTCTCGCTTGATTCACTCTGTTGATAACTTTGGGTTATCATAAAAAGGAGATCAGGACAGCAGCAGCTTATCGTCGGCCTCGTCGGAGCCGGAGGCCTTGCTGAAAAGCTCCAGCAGCTGCTCAACAGTCAAGTGCTTCTTCTCCTCGCCGGAAACGTCCACGGCCACGTGGCCCTCATACATCATGATCAGGCGGTTGCCATAGGTAATGGCGTCGCGCATATTGTGGGTGATCATCATGGTGGTCAGGCGGTTCTTCTCCACAATGCGCTCTGTGGCCTCCAGAACCTTGGCGGCGGTCTTGGGGTCCAGGGCGGCGGTGTGCTCATCCAGAAGCAGCAGCTCCGGCTTCTGCAGAGTGGCCATCAGCAGCGTCAGAGCCTGGCGCTGGCCGCCGGACAGCAGGCCCACCTTGGCGGTCATCCGGTTTTCCAGTCCCAAGTCCAGGATTTTCAGCTGCTCGATATAGCGCTCCCGGTCCGCCTGGGTAATGCCAGGGTGCAGGGTGCGGCGCTTGCCCCGGCGGTCTGCCAGAGCCAGATTTTCCTCGATCTGCATGGTGGCAGCCGTGCCCATCATAGGGTCTTGGAACACCCGGCCCAGGTAGGCCGCCCGCTTGAATTCCGGCAGACGGGTGATGTCCCGGCCGTCGAGAATGATGGAGCCCGTATCCACCTGGATGGTGCCCGCCACGGCGTTCAGCATGGTGGATTTGCCCGCGCCGTTGCCGCCGATGACGGTGACGAAATCCCCGTCGTTCAGGGTCAGGTTCAGGCCGTTCAGAGCCGTTTTGGCGTTCACCGTGCCGGGGTTAAAGGTCTTGCTGACGTTTTTGATCTCAAGCATTCCGGGCACCTCCCTTCTCTTTCTTCACATGGACGCTGTTCTTCCAATAGGGAATGGACAGGAACAGGGCCACGATGGCCGCGGTAAAGAGCTTCAAATCGTTGGTATTCAGGCCCAGCTGCAAAACGATTTGCAGCACCAGATAGTAGATCACCGCGCCTACGACCACGGAGCAGAGCTTCAGAGCAAAATTCCGGAAGATCTTATCCAGCAGCACCTCGCCGATGATGACGGCGGCCAGACCGATGACAATGGCGCCCCGGCCCATATTCACATCCACCGCACCCTGGTACTGGGCCAGCAGCGCGCCGGACAGGGCCACCAGGCCATTGGAGAGCATCAGGCCCACGGTGACGGTAACCCGGGTGTCAATGCCCTGGGCGCTGGCCATGCGGCGGTTGGCGCCGGTGGCCCGCAGACCGGAGCCATACTCCGTGCCGAAGAACCAATAGAGGATGCCAATGAGCACCGCCAATGTGACGACTGCGGGAATCAGGGGATTGCGCGCAGACAGCTCCTTCACAAACCGCTGGGATACCACCAGATTGTACTTGTCCACGGAAATGGGCTGGTTGGACTTGCTGCCCATGATCCGCAGGTTCACGGAGTACAGGGCCAGCTGGGTCAGAATGCCCGCCAGAATGGCCGGAATGCCGCAGCGGGTGTGCAGCAGGCCCGTAACCATGCCCGCCAGCATGCCCACCAGAAACGCACACAGCAGGGCGATCCAGGGGTTGCAGCCGGAACGCATGAGCATAATGCACACCGCGCCGCCGGTGGCCAGGCTGCCGTCTACGGTCAGGTCCGCCACATCCAGAATGCGATAGGTAATGTACACGCCAATGGCCATAATGCCCCAGAGCATTCCCTGGGCAATGGCGCCGGGCGCGGCATTCAAAAGGGAGGAGAAAAACATAGGCTTGTTACCTCAAATCTTTCTAAAAATTGCAACACAGGGGCAGGGCGAAAGGGCCCTGTCCCTGTATTCTATTCCATTGTATCAGCCCTCGATGGCTGCGTAGTCATCGGGAACGGTGACGCCCAAGGCCTCGCAGTTGGCTGCGTTGTACTTCTTGGTGACCTGAGGTGCGTACTCCACAGGCATTGTGGAAATGTCGGCCTCGCCGGTCAGGATCTTGACGGCCATCTTGCCGGTGGCATAGCCCAGATCGTAGTAGCTGATGGACAGGGTCGCCACGCCGCAGCCGGAGCAGATGCCCTCTTCGCCGGCAATGACGGGAACGCCTGCGGGCAGAACCACATTGGCAATGGCCTCGGTGTTGGAGGCGGCGGTGTTATCGGTGGGGATGTAGATCACGTCGCTGGAATCGCAGGCCTTCTGGGTCACGGAAGCCACATCGTTGGTATCGGTGAAGGCGTACTCCTCACAGGTCAGACCCGCCTGCTCCAGATAGCCCCGAATCATATCCACCTGGTACTTGCTGTTGGACTCGGCGGAGCAGTACAGCAGGCCCACGGTCTTGGCATCGGGGAACAGCTCCTGGAGCATAGCCGCCTGCTGGTCCAGAGGAGCCAGGTCGGAGGTGCCGGAGATATTGCCGCCCACGGTGCCGGTCCAGTTGTCAATTTCCAGGGCTGAGGCGTAGTCCGTCACGGCGGTGCCCAGAACGGGGATATCGGCAGTGGCAGAGGCAGCGGCCTGCAGAGGGGCAGTGGCGTTGGCCAGGATCAGGTCCACCTGGGAGGCCACCAGGCCATTGACGATGGTGGCGCAGTTGACGCTCTCGCCGGATGCGTTCTGCTCATTGAAGGAGACGGCATCGCCCAGCGCTTCCGTCAGGGCGTCCTTGAAGCCCTGGGTAGCGGCGTCCAGTGCAGGGTGCTGCACCAGCTGGCAGATACCGACGGTATAGGTCTTGCCGGCTTCGGTCTCGGCGGAAGCCTCGGTGGCTTCGGTCTCGGCTGCGGCTGCGGTCTCAGCGGCAGCGGCGGTGGTGGCAGCAGTGGTGGCAGCGGGCGCAGTACCCGTGCAGGCCGCCATGGATACCAGCAGCAGGGCTGCCAGCACAAGCGCAAGTGCTTTTTTCATTTTCATTTTCTTCCCTTCGTGCTTTCTCTACGAACTTTTGTGCTCCACCGGTGGAGCGGTTCTCGACTACTATACACCCGCTTTTCTCAATTGTCAACGAGAAAAATAAATTATTTTCGAAGAAATCGTATATTTCTCAGGCAAAACCTGAATTATTCCCTTTCAAAATGAATATATGCATTTCCCCATTCATTTTACGGCTCCGGGGCGGAATTTTTTCATTTTCCCCGCTTCCGGCAAATTCGGCGCTGGAAACGTGGTATGCTGGCGGCAGTACAAACGCATGGAGGGATGGAATATGCGCAGAAACATCTGTATTCTGGTTTTGGGCTTGCTGCTGTCCGCGCTTCCCCTGGGGGCCGGTGCGGAAAACGCCCTGGTTTTGGAAGGCGGCACAAAGGACATGCTCTTTGCCGCCGACGGCAGCACACCCATGGACCATCTGTTCGGCAGCTACCTTGCCATCAGTCCCGGGGAAAATCCGGAAGAGACCGTGATCCTCCGCCCCCCGGCGGAAATGCGGCTGGTGCTGCAATGTCTGGACGTAACCCCGGCGCTCTCCGGCATCCGCCTGACCGTTCAGGGGGAGACGCTTCTCTATGACGGTCCCCTTGCCGGTCTGGCAGACCTGGGCCTGTTTTCTCCGGAGGAGACCCAATTGCAGCTGCGCCTGGCGATTCCGGAGGACCTGAGCCTTCAGGGCCGGAGAGACTGGCCAAAGCTGCGCTGGTGCCTGACCGCCCAGAGCCCCCAGTCCCCCAAAACCGGGGACAATATCCGCCTCCCCGCCGCCGTCTTCACCGGCGCGCTGACAGGCCTGCTGCTGGCCCTGCCCTGGGGCCGCAGATTCCGCCGGGCGCAAAAGCCCTAGGCGCAGCCCGGAAGGGCTCTACCCGCGATTGCCGCGACAGGGAAAAATGCGCCTGATATCCGGGACAGTCCTTGGATATCAGGCGCATTGTTTTCTGGAAAATTACTCGATCAGGCCGCTTTCCTTCAGCAGCAGCTCAATGTCGGTGCCGCGGGTCTTCTTGACCAGGAGCTTCAGCATCTCCTTCTCGCCGAAGGACAGAGGTGCCTGGGAGATGGGCTTCTTGTCGATGGCGTAGTAGCAGGCCCGCAGCAGCTCCCGGACATCGTACTTGCTGCCCCAGACCTCAGGGACGGCCCGGTCGACGTTCAGCAGGGTGTAGACGGACTCCATACCGGTACGCATGGAGTATTCGGTGGTGAAGATGGTGTCTCTGGGGGTCTCGGCGAACTGGCCGATGAACGCGAAGTTCACAGCACCGTCGGGCACCACCTTAGGCCGGTCGGATTCCTTTCTGGGCTGGAAGAAGGCGTTGATATAGGGCATATAGCAGGTGGTTGTGTTGCAGGCGCTCTCCGCCAGCTCGGGGATTTCCTCCTCGGGCACACCGATGTGGTACAGCCACTCCTGGCAGATCTCTTCACCGGTGCACTCCCGCATGGCCTTCTTGACGAACTGGCCGGGCTTGTTGGTGGTCAGGCCGTAAACCCAAACCAGAACGGTGTCCTTGTCCTGGGCCTTGAACTGGGGCTGACGGTTGATGGTCCAGCTGAGGTACCAGTTGTCGGTGCTGTCCTTGACGGTGACGATGCCGCCGGTGGTGACTTTCCCGGCACGGGGGTCACGCTGGCAGATATCCATAATGTGACGGATGATCTTCTCGTCCTTGGTCTGCACGGTGGCGCTCATCCAGTTGGTGGCTTCCACATCGGAGCAGAAGGCATCGGGATTGCCGTACTCGCCGTTCTTGGCCTGGGCGGCAATGTTCTTCCACAGATCCCAGCTCTCGCCGCAGCCATTGACGATGCCGCTGAGGTCCGGGGCATGGGTCTGGTCGCCGTAGCAGGAGGTGTCGGTGCAGCAGCCGTTGGTGATGAACACCAGATCATCCTCCACCAGGTCGATGGACTGCTCCTGGCCTTCCTTCACATAGACGATCTTCCGGGCGATCTGCTTGTCGCCCACGTGGTCGATGACCACGTTCTTCACGTCCATGCCAAACTCCACCTTCACGCCGTGGCTCTCCAGGTACTTCACCAGGGGCAGGATCATGCTCTCATACTGGTTGTACTTGGTGAAGCGCAGGGCGGAGAAGTCGGGCAGGCCGTCGATGTGGTGGACGTACCGGCAGAGGTACCGCTTCATTTCCAGAGCGCTGGACCAGCGCTGGAAGGCGAACATGGTCTGCCAGTACAGCCAGAAGTTGGTATCCCAGAAGGAATCGGGCAGGACCTCGGAGATCTTCTTGCCCTCCAGCTGGCTTTCGGGGGTAATGAACAGCTTGGAAAGGGCCATGGCAGACTCCCGGTCCAGCTTGAACTGCTTGTCGGTATGGGCATCCTGGCCGCACTTGACGGTGGCCCGGCACAGGGAGTAGTTGGGGTCGTGCTTGTTCAGCCAGTAGTACTCATCCAGCACGGACACATTGGGGGTCTCGATGCTGGGCACATCCCGGAACACATCCCACATGACCTCGAAATGGTTGTCCATTTCCCGGCCGCCGCGCATATAGAAGCCCTTGGAAACGTCCTTGCGGCCATCGCAGCTGCCGCCGGCCAGGTCCAGCTTCTCCAGCAGGTGCACCCGCTCGCCCTTCATCTGTCCGTCACGGACCAGGTAGAAAGCGGCGGTCAGACCGGCCAGGCCGGTGCCGATGATATAGGCAGACTTATTGTCCACGCCCTGAGGCTTCTCGGGATGGGCAAAGGCTTCATAGGTTCCAGCAGAATAATACATATACTTTGCAGCTCCTTTTTCGTTGGGCAGCCCCGCACCTTTTATACGGGTGCTGCCTTTTGTTTTTCTTTATGGCCCTATTGTACCCAGTCAAACCCATTTTCACAATAAACACAAATGCCCGGCTGATGAACATTTCATCAACCGGGCGGTTTTGGCAGAAATTTTGGCATTTCGCCGTTTTTGATAAAAGGATTTAATGGGTCTTCCAGATGACCTGAATGCCGTGGTCTTCCAGCCACTTGGCGTTGGCCGCCATATAGGGGCACTTCTCCCCCTTGGGCTGGGCGCACACGCCGATGTGGACCGCCTGTGTACCGATGGACACCAGACGCTCCAGCTTTTCCTGCATTCCGGCATCCTCCTCAAGGGGTGTGCTGCAATGGCTGCACCGCAGGAAGGCCAGAAGCTCCGTCTCCTGTCCCTCGTAGCAGGCAAAGCCGCCTCTGCGCTCCCGCAGCGCCCGCAGACACCCGGCCCCGGTGCAGACATCGTTGGCATCCAGGCAGCACAGCATCGCAAGATTCGTCATATCTATTTTCTCCCTTCCGGATAGTATTGAATTCTCAGGATTCCGGCCTCATCCCGGAACACCTTGGCCTTCACGCCGTATACCTGCCGGATGAGCTCCGGGGTGAGCACCTCCTCCGGCGTTCCGGAGGCAACCAGCTGCCCCTTTTCCATGACAAACAGCCGGGTGCAGTACATAGCTGCAATGTTCAGATCGTGAATGGCCGCCACAACCGTGCGGCCCAGACCCTGGACAATGTCCATAAGCTCCAGCTGGTAGGTGATGTCCAGATGGTTGGTGGGCTCGTCCAGAATCAGGCAGGGGGTCTGCTGGGCCAGTGCCCGGGCCAGAATCACCCGCTGCTGCTCGCCGCCGGAAAGGGTGGAGAAGCTGCGCTTTGCCATATCGGCCATGCCAACAGTCTCCAGCGCCTGGGCCACAATGGCATAGTCCTGGGCATTGTCCCGCTCCATGGCCCGCTTGTGGGGAGAGCGGCCCATGAGCACCACATCCTGCACGGAAAATTCAAAATTATAATAGTTGTGCTGGGCCAGGACCGCAATGGACTGGGCACTCTTCTTATAAGAGAGCTCCCGGATATCCGTGCCGTCCAGCTTCACAATACCGGCCTGGGGCTTCAAAACCCGGTAGATGCACTTGAGCAGCGTGCTCTTGCCGCTGCCGTTGGGGCCGATGATGCCCACAAATTCATTGGGTTCCACCTCCAGAGAAACACCCCGGAGAATGGCGTTTCCGCCCAGAACCGCTTCAATGTCCTTTGCCTCCAGTTTCATCCCTCGCCACCTCCAAATCCGTAGCGGCTGCGGGCCATGAGATAGATGAAGCAGGGCGCGCCGATCATAGAGGTCAGGATGCCGATGGGCAGCTCCGTCCGGTCCAGCAGCGTCCGGCAGGCCACATCCGCCCACAGCAGGAACACCGCACCCAGCAGGGCGGAAATGGGCAGCAGCTTCTTGTGGTCCGTGCCGAAGAGCATCCGCACAATGTGGGGAATCACCAGGCCCACAAAGCCGATGATACCGGCATTGTACACGGAGAAGCCCACCAGCAGAGAGGCCACCACCAGATAGAGAATGCGCCAGCGGTGCAGGTCCGTGCCCAGGGTCACGGCGGATTCATCGCCCACCAGCATCAGGTTCAGCGTCCGGTGCTGGGTCAGGAAGAAGATCACGCAGGCAACCGTCACCGCCAGCATGGTGGGATTGGTGTCCCAGCTGGCGGCAGCCAGGCTGCCCATGGTCCACCGGCCCACGGCGGCAATGGCATTGCTGCTGTTGTTGATCACATAGAGGATAAAGCTGGAAGCCGCAGAGCAGATGGAGGACAGGGCCGTACCGGCCAGAATCAGCTTGACGGAGGTTGCCCGTCCGCCCACATTTGCCAGGAACAGCACACCCAGGGATGCCGCCAGCGCTCCCAAAAAGGCCATAACGCCCACATAGTTGGCCCCAAAGGCCGTTCCCACACCCAGCAGGATTGCCAGGGTGGCACCCAGGGATGCGCCGGAGGAAACGCCCAGAATATAGGGGTCTGCCAGAGGGTTCTTGACAATGGCCTGCATCACAACGCCGGACACCGCCAGAGCCGCGCCCACGCAAATGGCCAGCACCAGCCGGGGCAGGCGGATAAACCAGACAATATCGCTGAGGCTGCCGCTGCCGTAAAGCTCCGCATCGCCAATGCCCAGGGTCTTATAGAGAATCACGCCGTAGACATCCTTCACGGACAGATTGGCCGCGCCCATGGTCACCGCCCAGCACAGCGAGAGAATCAGCGCCGCAATCAGCAGGAAAATGGCAAGGATATAGACGGGTTTTCCGTGAAAAATTCCGTTTTTTAAGTCCATAATCGTTCCTTATAGCAATCTGTGGGTATCGATTGCGCGATACCCACAGACAAATTCACATGAAAGAATTACTGATACAGCTCGGGATACAGGTTCTTTGCAACGTCCAGAATGCCGTCAATGGTACGCATGCCGCTGCAATAGATGCCGGACAGGTTGATGGCATACACTCTGCCGTTCTTCACGGCGTCCAGGCTGGCAAAGGCGGGGTTCTCGGTGATCAGCTTCACCACCTGCTCGCCGGCGTAGTCCACATCGTTCACACTGTAGCCGTCATACCAGACCATGAAGATGGCATCGGGGTTGGCCAGAACCAGGTCCTCAGCGCTGATGTTGCCGTTCTCGCCGTGCTTGCCAACGGCCAGCTCTGCGCCGCCGTGGATGGCAACGTTGCCGCCCAGAACGTCCTCACCGTACACGCGGTAGGTGCCGCCCTCGTCCTCCAGGACTGCCACGGACAGCTTCGTCTTGTCGGCCAGGTAGTCCTCGATCTGCTGGACCTGGGCCTTCATGTCGTTGACAATGGCCTCGGCTCTGTCCTGCACGTCGAAGATTTCGCCCAGGGTCAGGATATCCTGGTACTCGTGCTCAACGGTCTGGGGATTCTCGGCAGCCTTGCCCCGGCAGGCGCTGTTCAGGGCCATGTAGGTGCCCACATTGCGCTCATGCCAGAAGTCCACATCGCCCAAGCGCTTGTCGGAGAAGGTGGAGTACCAGCCGGTGATGAAGTCCGGATTCAGAGCGATGATCTCTTCCTTGCTGGGCATTTTGTCGTAGTAGTTGATGGTTTCAAAATCAGCCTGCAGGTCCTCCCGAACATCACCGTCCAGGCCACAGGCACCTACGATCTTATCCGCCAGACCCAGAGCCAGCAGAATTTCGATGTTGTCCTGGTTCTGTGCCCACACCCGCTCGGGGGCCTTCTCAAAGGTGTACTCCACAGGCTCCTTGGCGTAGTTGTAGGTCTGGATGGTCAGGGGATAGACGGTGTGCTTGACCTCGGCGGGAGCCTCGGTGGCTGCCTCCGTAGCGGCCTCAGTGGCGGCCTCGGTGGTCTCGGGGGCTGCGGTGGTCTCGGGGGCTGCGGTGGTTGCGGTGGAGCTCTGAGCGCCGCAGGCGGCCAGAGCCAGAACGAGCACCAGCGCCAGGGTCAGGGACAAAATACGTTTTGCTGCTTGCATGGTTACTTCCTCATTTTCTCTAATATTTTCAATCCCGAAGGAATTGAATGCGCAAAAAAGCCTGCCGTCGGGCAGACGGCAGGCAAAAGCGCAGAAAAACGGGGCTTTCTGAAAAGCCCGGAAAAATTCTGGGTTCTGCCTCCGGTTCCGGCGGAGACAATGGATTCACAAGGTAGCCTGACTTATCCCAAACCGGGCTTCACAGTGACCGACTCGCGGGGCCTTGCACCCCATTCCCCTTTGCGGCAAACAGCCGCAGGTGAATCCATATCTTTGTATCGATTTCGCTGGTACTATATCACGTATATTTCCCAAATGCAAGTATTTTTCATTTCTTTTTCAAATTATTTTCATATGTACAAGAAAAGCGCCGTCTCCGGTGCATACCTTCGACGGCGGAAATTCATTTTTCTTTTTTCTCTTCCGGCCAAAATGGGCCCGGACAGTTGGCCCGCTGGCGGATCTGCAGCTCCTGGCTCTTGACGCTGACCGTAGTGCAGGGGGGAATGGAATGGGTGATGAAGACATTGGAGCCGATGACGCAGTCCCGGCCAATGACCGTATCGCCCCCCAGAATGGAAGCGCCGGCGTAGATGGTCACATTGTCCTCAATGGTGGGATGGCGGCGCTTGCCCCGCAGGCTTTGGCCTCCCCGGGTAGTCAGTGCGCCCAGGGTCACGCCCTGGTAGACCTTCACATGGTCCCCGATGACCGTGGTCTCGCCGATGACGATGCCGGTGCCGTGGTCGATGAAGAAATACTTGCCGACGGTGGCCCCGGGGTTGATATCGATGCCCGTCTCGCTGTGGGCGTGCTCGGTCATGATTCTCGGCAGCAGGGGCACCCCCATGGTATAGAGCACATGGGCCAGGCGGTAAACCGTAATGGCGAAAATGCCGGGGTAGCAATAGACGATCTCATCGGTGCTGTAGGCGGCGGGGTCTCCGTCGTAGAAGGCCTCCACATCCGTCTGGATCACGTCCCGCAGCGCCGGAATGGCCCGGAAGAAATCCAGGCTCACCTGCTGGGCCTTCTCCTGGGCCTGCTGCTCCTCCATATCCGCCCGGAAGACCATGGTCAGCTGCTTGACCATGTTGTACATCACGTCCTCAATGAGCATGGACAGGTTGTGATGGGTATTGTAAATGCGGTAGTTTTTGTCCCGGCTGAAGCCCGGATAGACAATGCGCATGAGCTTGCCGATCATATCGATGACCACCTCTTTGTCCGGATGGGCAAAGGGGTTCATGCGGTCAATGCTGCGGCCATTGCGATAGTCCTCCAGAATGGTATCCACAATGCTTTCCACCTGCTGCTCCATGGTTGCCATGGCCACACCTCCTCTGATTCGTCTCTCCGAATTAGTCTTCTACCCGGCGAATGTCCGCGCCCAGCGCCGTCAGCTTGCCGATCAGGTCCTCATAGCCCCGCTCCACATAGTGAATGTCCTCCACCTGAGTGGTTCCCTGGGCGCTGAGGCCTGCGATGACCAGGGCCGCACCGGCCCGCAGATCGTGGGCAAACACCGTAGCGCCGTAGAGCTCCTCTACGCCCACCACCGTGGCGGTTTTTCCGTTGATCTTGATATTGGCCCCCATGCTCTCCAGCTCCGCGCAGTAGCCGAAGAACCGGGTCTCATACACGCTCTCGGTCAGGCGGCTGGTGCCCTTGGCCAGGGACATACACACGCACACCTGGGCCTGCATATCCGTGGGGAAGCCGGGATAGGGGCTGGTTTTCACCGTGGTCCACCGCAGCTTTCCCGTGCGCATGACCCGGATGGCATCGTCAAAGACGATGACCTTGGCCCCCATCTCCTCCAGCTTGCTGGTGATGCACTCCATGTGCTTGGGGATGACGTTCTGCACCAGCACATTGCCGCCGGTGGCCGTCACCGCCGCCATATAGGTTCCGGCCTCGATCTGGTCCGGGATGATGGCATAGCTGCCGCCCCGCAGGCTGTTGACACCGCGGATTTTCACCGTGTCCGTGCCTGCGCCGGTAATGCGGGCGCCCATGGTATTCAGGAAATTGGCCAGGTCCACAATGTGGGGCTCCTTGGCCGCGTTTTCAATAACGGTCTGCCCGGGAAGCAGAGTTGCCGCCACCATAATATTCACGGTAGCGCCCACGCTTGCCATATCCAGGGTAATTCTGGCCCCGTGAAGGCCCTCTTCCGTGGGCTTCAAAGCCACATAGTCCTCCGTCTCGTCCACATCCGCACCCAGGGCTAAAAAGCCCTTGATATGCTGGTCGATGGGACGGGAGGCAAAATTGCAGCCGCCGGGCAAGGCCACATGGGCATGGCCGAACCGGCCAAGCAAAGCCCCCATCAAATAGTAGCTGGCCCGCATCTTCTTAACAAGCTCCGGGTCTGGAGTGGTGCACTGCACCTCTGAGCTGTCCAGCTCTACAACGTGAGGCTCGGGATAGGCGAGCTTTACGCCCATACCCTCCAGAATGTCCAGCAGAATGCGGACATCGGAGATATCAGGTACGTTTTCAACGCGGCACTTTCCGCTGACCAGCAGCGCCGCAGGCAATATGGCAACTGCCGCGTTTTTCGCGCCGCTGATGGTGACGGTCCCTTCCAGGGGTTTGCCGCCGTTAATTTCATATCTGGCCAAGGAACGATCCTCTCCTTGTGATAAATTCGGGAATGGAACATTAGAATTCCAGGGTATTCTACCATGGAACCGGCAATTTGTAAAGGAAAACCTTTTTTGCCCCTAACAAATGCCAGGGCGGGGTGGCTACATTGGCCCTGGTAGCTTTTATTGAAAGTCCTGTTGAAGATTTCAACTGGGAATCCCTCCGGGGGCCCCTTTCTTGTCCCGCCAAGAAAGGGGGAAAGAATGCGGCTTAAGGAGGCGCTGAAAGGTTTGCTCCCGCAAACCAATCCGCCCTCCTTAAGAATTCTTCCGGCCCGCTCTTCGTTTAGAGAAGCAGGGTTTCGGCGCTTTCTACGGAAGCATCCCCATGACCAACCCATTCCATGCCAGTGTGCGCACTGGCGCGGAATAGAGAACCACCTTAGTCTTTGGAAACGATTGCCGGTGGCAATCGCCTGTTACAGATTTTTAGCGTTCTCACGAAATGCGCCTTGGAGAAGTCCAACCCAATGGGTACGCCAGATCACGCAGTTTCATAGCGCCTAGATAGGCGCATTTTCCGCGCCGGGAGTGCCCTAGCACAGACTTTGTTTCTTCTGAGGCCGGAAAGGATTCTTAAGGGAGGGCGGTGCGTCGCGCAGCGAATCTCATGAACGATTGCCGGTGGCAATCGCACCACTATTCATCGGCTTTGCCGACAGCGCCTCCCTTAAGCCGCTTTCTTTCCCCCTTTCTTGGCGGGACAAGAAAGGGGCCCCCGGAGGGATACCCAGCCGAAATCTTCAACAGGGCTTCGGTTAGAACTCCCCGCCTAAACGGCTCATGACCGGTTTGCCCACGGCAATTGTTGCGGCTATGTGCGGTTTGCGGTTGCATTTGCAGGGGGGATTTGATATAATGACTATAATTATGGGCTTTTGTGCCCTTTCACCGGGAGGGAAAGGCTGTATGTACCAGAGATCGGGGCTGCCGTGGACGAAATACTGGGATTTTATATTGCTGGATATGCTTTCCATGGTTCTGTCTATGGTGGCTGCCTACTATGTGTATATCCCGACGGACTTCAATCTGACGAAGAGCCCGGAGTATATGCTGCTGCTGCTGGGAATGCCCCTGGTGGATTTTGTGGCCATCGTCCTGGGCAATACCATGAACGAGGTCCAGAAGCGGGGGGCTTTTGCGGAATTCTGCGCCACGGTGCGCAATACCGCCGTGGTGTTCGCGGTGGAGGCCCTGATTTTCTTCGTGGTGAAAATGGGCGGCTTCTATTCCAGAATGAATTTTTTCTACACGGTGGTGTTCTATTTCTGCATCAGCTACACTACCCGGTGCCTGTATAAGTGGTATTATGTAAAGCACATTGTCCCGAAAAACGGCCGGTCCCTGCTGATCATTGCCGCGCCGGAGAACATCCCGGGGCTCAATGAAAAAATCGCCAAGGGCATGTACAGCACCTACCGCATGGCGGGGCTGATTCTCTCCGAGCCCCTGCCGGAGGGAGCGGACTGCGCTCTGAAGGTTGTGGCGGACAGCAGCCGGGCGGAGAGCTGGATTCGGCAGAACTGGGTGGATGAGGTGCTGATCCTGCTGGCCCCCGATGAGGCGGTTTTGAAGCTTGCCGACGCCGTGACCTCCATGGGCATTACGGTGCACTTAGGCCTGGATTACGTCCGGGACCTGCTGGGCAGCGGCATGAAAACGGTGGAGGACCTGGGGGGCTACGATGTTCTGACGGTTTACCGCAACCGCATTGGCTTTGGGGCCTCGGCGGTGAAGCGCCTGTTTGACATTGTGGGCGGCCTGGTTGGCTGCGTGTTTACGGCGGTTCTGACGCTCTTCATCGGCCCTGCCATCTATTTGACCGACCCCGGCCCCATTTTCTATACCCAGGAGCGCATCGGCCGCAACGGCAAGGTTTTTAAGATGTACAAGTTCCGCAGCATGGTCACCAATGCGGATGAGATCAAGCAGCAGTATCTCAAGGAAAACCGGGTTTCCGGGGGCTTCATGTTCAAGCTGGACTGGGACCCCCGGATCATCGGAAACAAAATCCTGCCGGACGGCACGAAAAAAACCGGCATCGGCGAATTCATCCGCAAAACCAGTCTGGACGAGTTCCCCCAGTTCCTGAACGTCCTGAAAGGGGATATGAGCCTGGTAGGCACCCGGCCCCCTACAAAGGACGAGTGGGCGCTGTATGAGGACCACCACCGGGCCAGAATGGCCATGCGCCCGGGCATTACGGGCATGTGGCAGGTCTCCGGCCGCAGCAACATTACGGACTTCGAGGAGATCGTCCGGCTGGATACGAAATACATCGACCAGTGGTCCCTGGGGCTGGATTTGAAAATATTGGTGAAGACCGTGCTTGTGGTGCTCAAGCACGAGGGCAGTATGTAAGGAGCGCGCTATGGATACCAAGACCAAGGCAAACATCAAAAGGGTGCTCAATGTCTTCTGGCATCTGGAGCCCACCAGCGATATCTATATGTTCCACCATGTGACCATGACGCCGGAGGTGGAGCGCAGCTGCTGTAAGCTGGACACGGAGGACTTTGTCCACTTTCTGGACCAAAAGCGGGACTATGTGTCCCTGGACGCGCTGACGGACGACAAGCGTTACCCCCGGAAGGCCGCCATTACCTTTGACGACGGCCTGGAGGACACCTTCACCGTCGCCTATCCCATTCTCCGCCAGCGGCAGATCCCCTTTACGGTGTTCGTCCTGAGCCATATGGTTGGGCAGCCGGGGTATTTAAGCGCCGAGCAGCTGAAAAAGATGCAGCGCGACCCCCTGGTGACCATTGGCGTCCACGGCTCCAAGCACAGAATCCTCACCGAGTGCACCCCGGAAGAGCAGGCGGAGGAGATTTTCGCCAGCAAGCAGGTTCTGGAAAAGCTGCTGGGGCAAACATGTGACCTCTTTGCCTATTCCCACGGGCAGTATGACGACAATATTCGCAAGCTCACGGCCTTTGCAGGCTACCGCAAGGCCTTCGCTGTGGCGGGCAGGCCGCTGAATGCCCACTTCGACAAAGGCCCCTATGCCTACCCCAGAATGTCCGTAGAGGCGGACACAAAGGCGATGTTTGGGCTGTAGGGGAATACGAGTTGACAATTGACAGTTGACAGTTAAGGGATTTCCTACGGAAATGAATGAAAATATTTTAAAATCGTCCCGTAGGGACACCACAACTGTCAACTGTACACTGTCAACTATCACGCAAACCTTCGGTTTGCGGTCCCTGTGTATAACCGGGCCGACCCCCGGAAAACTACAAAGGAGGGCAGTCCATGACAAGAGTTCTGGCACTGTTTACCTGTTTCAATCGAAAAGAAAAGTCGGTTCACGCCGTGGAAAGCCTGATTTCCGGCAACCCCCAGATGGATTTCACCTTCCTGGTGGTGGATGACGGCAGCACCGACGGCACCGCCGAGGCTTTGCAGAAATTCCCCGTCCGCATTCTCCGGGGGGACGGGAGCCTGTTCTATTCCCGGGGCATGGGCCTGGGCATGGACACCCTTTTGCAGGAAAAGACCGACTATGACTACCTGCTCATGATGAATGACGATGTGGCCTTTTTCCCCCACTGCATTGAGGCGCTGGCGACCCAGAGCGGGGGCAGGGATGTGATCGTGGGCGCTACCCGGGACACCCGGGGAAATCTCAGCTACAGCGGCATTCAGTACGAAAAGGGCATTCACTACCGCTTCATGAACCCCGGGGAGGCGCAGGAGGCGGATACCATGAATGCCAATTGCGTCCTGATCCCCTATGATCTCTTCCGCAAAACCGGCTCCATGGATAAGCATTACCACCACTCCCTGGGGGACTTTGACTATGGCTTCGCCCTGCGGCAGGCAGGGGGAAGGCTCTATGTCTCCAGGGACTATGTGGGCGAGTGCTGCGACAACCCCCAGACGGGCACCTGGCACGACAGGTCCCTCTCCATCCGCCAGCGCATCCGGAAAAAGGAAAGCGTCAAGGGAGACCCGGCAGGTCCCTGGTTTTATTATCTGAAAAAGCACTTTGGACTGTTCACCGCTGTCAAAAGCAGCGTGACGCCCTATATTCGTATTTTTCTGGGCCTGTGACAGCCCGGGAAGAAAGAGGAAACCATGCGTAAGAACAAAAAGAAGATCGTGGGCAATCACGCCGTAATGCTCATGTTTTATGACCTGGTGATGCTGGGCCTGGTATCGGTGCTGCTGCTGGTATTCTACCCCAGCAGCTACTATCCCATTACAACGCTGGAGGCGCTGCTGCACTATTTGCTGGCGGCGGCCTGTATGCTGGGCGCCCGGGCTCTGGGCAACTCCTATAACAACGTCTGGCGTTACGGCGGGAACAACCTGTACGTAAACCTCATCTGCTACGATGTGCTGGGCGGCGGGGTGTATTTCCTCTTGCAGCGGCTGCTGCCTCTGCGGGATGTGGAATTTCTCCGGGCGGTGACCCTGTTTGCCCTGAATCTGCTGGGGGATATCCTCATGCGGCAGCTGTACCAGTACCTGTACGATGCCAACAGCCGGAATTCCAAGGCGGCGAATGTGATCCGGGTGGTCACCCAGAAGCTCACCGGCATCCAGGCGGAGCCTGCGGACCAGGGAAGCGGCCGCCGGATCAACATCGCCATCATCGGTGCCGGCCGGGTGGGCGCAGGCCTGGCAGCGGACCTGGCCAGCAACCCCCGGGCCGCCTACGCCGCCAAATTCTTTGTGGACATCGACCGGAACAAGATCGGCCGCGCCATCAACGGCGTTCCCGTGCTGTCCGACGAGGAGGCCGATGAGCGGGCCTTCCGGGAATACAACATTCAGGAGGTGGTTTTCGCCATTCCGGGAGCCACCGCAGAGCGAAAGAAGGAGCTCTATGAGCGCTATAAGGCCACGGGCTGCAAGCTGAAAACCTATGACTACCCCACCACCCAGGCGGTCAACGGCAAGCGCAGCCTCCGGGAGTTTGACGCCGAAGAGCTGCTGTTCCGGCAGACCTCGGAAATTCTAACCGACGATACCAAGGCCTACTACCGGGGCAAGACCGTTCTGATTTCCGGCGGCGGCGGCTCCATCGGCAGCGAACTGGCCCGGCAGATCGCCAAGATCGGCCCCCGGCAGCTGGTGATCCTGGACGTCTATGAAAACGGCGCTTACGATATCCAGCAGGAGCTGAAGATCAAATTTCCCCTTTTGAATCTCCGTGTGGAGATCGTCACCATTACGGACAGGGGGCAGCTGGAGCGGGTCTTCGGGGAATACAAGCCCGATGTGGTCATCCACGCCGCGGCCCACAAGCATGTGCCCCTGATGGAGACCAACTGCTGCGAAGCAGTGAAAAACAATGTGTTCGGCACCCGGAACCTGCTGGACGTTGCGGAAAACGCCGGCTGCGGCAAGTTCATCATGGTCAGCACAGACAAGGCTGTGAACCCCACCAACGTCATGGGTGCCACCAAGCGGATGTGCGAGCTGGAGGTGCTGAACCATCGGGGAAACATGAGCTGCTCTGCCACCCGGTTCGGCAACGTCCTGGGCAGCAACGGCAGCGTGATCCCTCTGTTTAAGCGGCAGATCCTCTATGGCGGACCGGTGACCTTGACGGACCGGCGGATCATCCGCTACTTTATGACCATTCCCGAGGCGGCCCAGCTGGTGCTGACCTCCGGGGCCTTTGCCAAGAACGGGGAGCTGTTCGTGCTGGATATGGGCAAGCCCGTGCACATTCTGGAGCTGGCGGAAAACATGATCCGCCTCAGCGGGTTTGAACCCTATAAGGACATTGACATTGTGGAAACCGGCCTGCGGCCCGGCGAAAAGCTCTATGAGGAGCTGCTGGTGCGGACCGAGGACCTGGGCAAGACGGAGAACGACCAGATCTTCATAGAGCGGGACAAGAAGCTGGCCCCGGAGGAGATCGCCCAAAAGTTGGCGCTCCTGGCCCAGGCGGTGGAGAGCGAGGATGACGAGACCTGCCGAAAGGCCCTGAAGGCGGCGGTGGAGACCTTCCGTGACCCGGAAGAGGTGAACTGCCGCGCCGAAGAGGCCCGGGAAATGCAGCAGGTCCGGTAAATAAGAAAGGGGAGCAAGCACGTGAACTATCTGATCGTTGTGGATATGCAGAATGACTTTATTGACGGCAGCCTGGGGTCTGCCATGGCCCAGGCCATTGTGCCCAAGGTGGTGGAAAAGGCCGCCCATTTTGACGGGAAGGTGATCTTCACCCGGGATACCCACGGCCCCAACTATCTGAACACCCAGGAGGGCCGGAAGCTGCCGGTGAAGCACTGCATCCAGGGCACCCCCGGCTGGCAGATCTGCGAGGAGCTCCAGCCCTTTGCCGCCAACGTGGTGGACAAGCTCAGCTTTGGCAGCATCTCCCTGCCCCGGCTCCTGGCCCAGGAGGGCACCCCGGAGTCCATTGAGCTGTGCGGCCTGTGTACGGACATCTGCGTGATCTCCAACGCCATGATTCTCAAGAGCGCCTTCCCGGAGGCAAGGGTCAGCGTAGACAGCGCCTGCTGCGCCGGTGTCACCGAGGAAAGCCATAATACGGCCCTGAACGCCATGCGTGCCGTGCAGATCGAAGTGAAATAAGAAGCGCCCCCGCAAGCCAAGCTTGCGGGGGCGTATGCTATAAAATGGCCTATTTTGCTCGTTCCTTCCGCAAAAACGCCGCTGTCTGGGCCAGGGCTTCCTGCTTGGGCACCCCGGCCAGGCGGAGACGGTGGGCCAGGGCCAGGGCGGGGGCGAAATCCTTGCCCGGGGCGAAACCGGCATCCACCAGGTCCGCGCCCTGGACATAGGGCTGGGCCAGAAGGGCTCGGTAGGCGGCGAGGGCTGCGCCCAGGTAGCTTTCCGTGGGGGCATAGTCCGGGAAGCCGGTCTTTCCCGTGGCGTCGGCCTTGGCCAGCAGCAGCAGGTCCTCCGGGCAGAGGCTTTCGTCAAAGAGCCTATTGCAGCTTTTCTGCCCGGAATGCTGGGCGGCGAGCATATTGGGCCGCATGTGCAGCTTGACCATATTCAGCACATAGCACCTGAGCTGCTTCTCCCGGCAGATGCGGGCCAGGAAGGCTTCCGCCGGGGCCAGACCCGCCTCCTCGTGGCCCAGGGCGCGGATACGGCCGGTGTCGTCCCGCCGGGTGGTATCGGGCTTGCCGAAGTCGTGGCACAGTGCGGCAAACATCAGTTCCCTGGGGTGCTCTGCCTGGGCGCGCAGGGCTGCGGCCCGGTCCAGCACCAGCACGGTGTGGTTCCAGACGTCCCCCTCGGGGTGAAATCTTGGCTCCTGGGGCACGCCGATCAGGGCCTGCACCTCGGGAAACCAGACGCCCAGCTGCCCCATTTGCCCCAGGGTTTCCAAGAATACGGAGGGCCGGGGCGCTTTCAAAAGGGCCTTTTCCAGCTCGGCCATGACCCGCTCCCCGGAGAGGGCGGCCAAATCCATGGCTGCGCACAGGGAGGCGGTCTCCGGGGCCACGCAGAAGCCGAACCGGGCCGCAAACTGAGCGCCCCGCAGCACCCGCAGGGGGTCTTCCGGAAAGGATTGGCTGCTGACATGGCGGAGAATCCCTTTTTCCAGGTCCTCCCGGCCCTGGAAAAAGTCCAGAATTTCCCCGGTCAGCACGTCCTCCATCAGGGCGTTGACGGTGAAGTCCCGGCGCATGGCCGCCTTTTCCGGGCCGAGAAAAGGGTCTGTAAAGACGGCAAAATCCCGGTGCCCCCGGCCGCTGAGATGCTCCTTCCGGGGCAGGGCAATGTCGATGTCATAGTGGCGCAGGCCGTAAATGCCAAAGCTTGCCCCCATCTGGGTACGGGTGCCCAGGCGGTCCAGAATGGCCTCCAGGGCGGGGGCGGGGACGCCGTGGATCTCTATGTCCACATCCTTGGTGTCGATCCCCAGCAGCCGGTCCCGGACGAAGCCCCCCACATAGTAGGCTCTGCCTCCCGCCTGGGCCACGGCTGCGGCAATCTGCCGGGCCATGAGAATATTCCTGTCTTCCATAGGCTTTTCACGGCTCCTCTGGGAACAGGGGGTAGTCCCGGACGAAGGAGATGAAGCTTTCCACGCCGCTGGGGGTGTACTTGGATTTGCGCCAGAGCAGACCAACCTTCTGCTCGATGCGCGGCTCGATGGGAATGCCCACAAGATCCGGGTGGTCCTCCAGCAATGAGGCATAGAAGAAGCTGGCGCAGGTGGAATTATGGATCATGCCCTTCATGGTGTAGATCTGGCTGGTGTAGATCTGGATGTAGGGCGTGATGCCGAGGCTTTCAAACCGGGAGAGAATGGCATTGTTCTGCACGGAATCCGTATTGTACATCACAAGCGGCGTGGCGGCCAGGTCCTCCAATGTGACGCTGTCCCGCTTGGCCAGAGGGTGGGCCGGGTCTACCACGATGACGAAGTGGTCCCGCCCGATGCAGACGGACTGGAAGCTCTCCGGGTCGTCCTGGTTCAGGTTGGCCAGGGCAATGTCCAGCTCCTTTTCCTTTACCAGCGCCGCCGCCCGGGCGGAGCCGTACTCGTAGAAGGTCAGGCGGATATTGGGGTGGCGGGCGTTGAAATCATGGAGCAGGTCCGGGAAAAAGGTGGTTCCCCACAGGGGCGGGATGCCCACCTTCACGTTCTGCTGGGTGCTGCCCAGGTCGCTGAGCTGCTGCTTTGCGGACTCCACCTCCCGCAGAAGCTGCTCAGAGCGCTCATAGAAGATGCGCCCCTCGTCCGTCAGGGTCATCCTGTTCCGGGCGTGGGAGAAGAGGCTGACGGAGAACTCCTTCTCCAGCTCCCGGATGGCCCCGGAAATGGCCGGCTGGGTCACATACAGCTTTTTCGCCGCCGCCGTAATGCTCTGGCATTCCACGGCGGTGCAGAAATACTCCAGTTGTGTCAGTTTCATGGGTGGACTCCTTTCAGAAAATAACCTTCCCCTACGGGGAAGGGGGACCGCGTCAGCGGTGGATGAGGGGCCTTACGAGCGAGAGCGGTGCGTGACTTGTGGCACCTTTCCTTATCACTCTCGCCCATTACGCCCCTCTTCAGTCAGGGCTGCGCCCTGCCAGCTTCCGCTGTGCATTAAGAATCCGTAAGCCGCTGAAGCGGCAACGGCTTCTATACCCGGAGGGGAAGCTTTTTCAGATATATACTACCACACATCCCCCTATAAGTAAATTCTTTTGACATTATAAATTCTGCTGATACCCCCATTTTAAACGCTGATTTTACTTTCGTTTCCAAAAATGTTACACTTAGGTCACAAAGCAGATGACTACCGGCCGGTTCTCCTGCAATGCGCGTAACCGAAAGAAAAGGAATTCAATAGGAGGAAACAAAGATATCTCCCAGTACCATTACACTGCTCTTCCTGGCCTTCGCCATTGTGAGCTTCATTCTTGAAAAGATTCCCCTTGGCCTGACCGCTACCATCGTGGCCATCGGCCTGAACCTGACCGGTGTTCTGAGCAACTCCGATACCTTCGCCGGCTATGTCAACAGCAACGTCATCCTGTGCGTGGGCATGTTCGTCGTGGGCCAGGCCCTGTTTGAGACCGGCATGGCCAACAAGATCGGCGGCCTGGTCACCAAGTTCGCCAAGTCCGAGAGAATGCTGATCGTGGCCGTTATGACCATCGTTGGCCTTATGTCCGGCTTCCTGTCCAACACCGGCACCGCCGCCGTGCTGATCCCCGTGGTCTGCGGCATTGCCGATGAGTCCGGCTACTCCCGCTCCCGCCTGCTGATGCCCTTGGTCTTCGCTGCCGCTCTGGGCGGCAACCTGTCCATCATCGGCGCACCCGGCAACCTGATGGGCGTGAATGCCCTGCAGGAAATGGGCATTGCCACCAGCTTCTTCATGTATGCACCTGTGGGCGTTCCCATGCTGGTGCTGGGCATCGTCTTCTATGCCGTCATCGGCTACAAGCTGCTGCCCGACGGCACCCACGGCGGCGAGGCTCCCGAGGCCCCCAAGGACTACTCCGATGTGCCCGCCTGGAAGCAGATCGTCTCCCTGGTCGTCCTGGTTGTTGTCATCCTGGCCATGATCTTCGAGGATAAGATCGGCATCAAGATCCAGGTCTCCGCCTGCATCGGCGCCATCATCCTGGTGCTCACCGGCGTTATCTCCGAGAAGGAAGCTCTGAAGTCCATCGATCTGAAGGTCGTCCTGCTGTTCGGCGGCTCCCTGGCCCTGGCCAAGGCGCTGGAAACCACCGGCGCCGGCAGCATCATTGCCGATGCCATCGTGGGCGCGCTGGGCTCCAACCCCAACCCCATGGTCCTGCTGGTGGTCATCTTCGTGGTTGGCTGCGCACTGACCAACTTCATGTCCAACACCGCTACCACCGCTCTGATGGTGCCCATCGCCACCTCTCTGGCCGAGAGCCTGGGTGCTGACCCCCGCTCCATGATCATCGCCACCGTCATCGCCTGCTCCTGCGCCTATGCTACCCCCATCGGCATGCCCGCCAACACCATGGTGGTGGGCCTGGGCGGCTACAAGTTCAAGGACTATGTGAAGGCCGGCCTGCCCCTGATCGCGGTGTCCTTCCTGGTCTGCATCGTGCTGCTGCCCATCCTGTTCCCCTTCTACGGCTAAAAAATCAGTTCCGTTGACGGCAAATGCCGCCAACGGATATATAGGAAACATTCAAAAATGGAGGAATTTCCAATGGCAAATGAAGAAAGCGTAAAAAAGCTTACCGACATTGTGGCAAGCTTTGTGTGCCACATCAGCAAGAAGCTGCCTGACGACGTTGTCGCCAAGCTGGAGGAGCTGGGCCGTCAGGAGACCGCTCCCCTGCCCAAGGTCCTGTATGAGACCATGACCAAGAACCAGAAGCTGGCCGTGGAGCTGGACTGCCCCAGCTGCCAGGACACCGGCGTTCTGCAGTACTGGGTCAAGTGCGGCACTGCCTTCCCCCTGATCAACGAGCTGGAGGCCCTGCTGAAGGAGGCCACCGTTCAGGCTACCTTCACCGCCCCCCTGCGTCACAACTCCGTTGAGACCTTCGACGAGTACAACACCAAGCGCAACGTCGGCAAGGGCACCCCCACCGTGTGGTGGGACATCGTCCCCAACTCCGACCAGTGCGAGATCTATGCCTATATGGCCGGCGGCGGCTGCACCCTGCCCGGCAAGGCCATGGTCCTGATGCCCGGCGCGGGCTACGAGGGCGTTACCGACTTCGTTCTGGACCAGATGACCACCTACGGCCTGAACGCCTGCCCCCCGCTGCTGGTTGGCGTGGGCGTGGGCACCTCCATTGAGACCGCTGCCCTGCAGTCCAAGAAGGCTCTGATGCGGCCCATCGGCTCCCACAACGACAACCCCAACGCCGCTAAGATGGAGAAGCTGCTGGAAGACGGCATCAACGCCATCGGCCTTGGCCCCCAGGGCATGGGCGGCAAGTTCTCCGTGCTGGGCGTGAACATTGAGAACACTGCCCGCCATCCTTCCACCATCGGCGTTGCCGTCAACGTGGGCTGCTGGTCTCACCGCCGTGGCCACATCGTTGTGGACAAGGATCTGAACGTCACTTGCGACACCCATTCCACCTGGAAGTTCAACGGTTAAGGGAGGTTATTAGCTATGGTTGAAATCAGAGGAGATAAGAAGGTCCTGGTGACCCCCGTCACCGCCGAGGATCTGGCTGACATTAAGATTGGCGATATCGTCTGGCTGGACGGCGATCTGATGACCTGCCGTGACGTGGCCCACCGCCGCCTGATCGAGTACGGCCGCGAGCTGCCCTACGACATCCGCAACAAGGCTATTTTCCACGCAGGCCCCATCGTCCGCAAGATCGAGGGCACCGAGGATGACTACGAGATGGTCTCCGTCGGCCCCACCACCTCCATGCGTATGGAGAAGTTTGAGTACGAGTTCATCAAGCACACCGGTGTCCGCGTCATCGTGGGCAAGGGCGGCATGGGCCCCAACACCGAGCGGGGCTGCAAGGAGTTCGGTGCCATCCACTGCGTGTTCCCCGCAGGCTGCGCCGTGGTTGCCGCTACCGAGGTGCTGAAGATCCAGGAGCATCACTGGGATGAGCTGGGCATGCCCGAGACCCTGTGGTGCAACAAGGTCAAGGAGTTTGGCCCCCTGATCGTCTCCATCGATGCCAAGGGCAACAACCTCTTCGAGGAGCAGAAGGTCATCTACAACGAGCGCAAGGAGAAGGCCAAGCAGGCCATCTATCCCGAAGTGAAGTTCATCAAGTAATTTATAGGGCTGCACCGCACAATCCGTCTGCGACAGTCAGCGGATATTTTCCGCCTATATTACGTAAAACCTATAAGCGCCGCATCCACCACCGGGATGCGGCGCTATTGACAAAAAAATCAAATCGGTGTATACTATGAGTACAAAGGGTGCTACCAGTAGGTCGGCTCCCCCACATGTTGGAAGAGAAGTAACCGGGAATGTAGGAGTTAGCGGTTACTTCTCTTTATTGTTAACCTGGAGAACCGAGCCAATGACGGCAATAATGACGAGGCAGAATTGAAAAATTCCTTCCCATGTAACGTCCATATACTGCCATAAATAGAGGTGCGATTGCCACCGGCAATCGTTTATTAGATTCGCTGCGCGACGCACCGCCCTCTCTCATCTGCGATTGGGGGTAAAAGAGAATATATCACCCCCGAAAAAGATCGAGGGGAACCGCCTACCGGGGTACTGGTAGCACCGACTACAGAATAACACAGGATTCGAGAAAATGCAAGAAAAAAGCGGGGCATATCGCGTGCAGCCATGCAGCGATATGCCCCGTGTGTGCCTATTCTGCGTTTATTCTGATGAACAAAAGCCATTGCAGCATAAAAGAAATGTCAATATTTATCCGTTGGGTTTGACAAAGGGCCTGTGCGGGGGTATGATAGAAGTATCTTTTACGACATAGGAGGCCCTGCAATGGAGGAATTGGCGAAAAAAACAGAGACGGCTGAGAAGAAAGGCGACCTGCTGCTGTTTGTGAAGATCCAGACGGCTCTGGTGGCGGTGCTGGTGCTGCTGCTGGTGGTGGGCGGTATTTTTGCCGCCGTGCAGGTGAACAAGGCCATGCGCGTGGTGGACGGCCTGGATATGGAGCAAATCAATGCCGCCGTGCAGTCTCTGAGCAACATCGCCGCAGAGCTGGAAAAGTTGGATATGGAAGGGGTGGGCAAGACCGTGGAGGCCCTGCGGGGCGCGGCCCAGAAGCTGGCCGAGGCCGACATCGACGCCGTCAACGACGGCATCGAAGCCCTGACCGATGCCGCCGGGAATTTGCAGAACCTGGATATCGAGAAGCTGAACGACCTGATCGCCGCCCTGGAGAAGACCGCCGCCCAAATGGAAAAAACCAGCGCCGCCTTCGGAAAGCTGTTTGGGAAGTAAAATAGGAAGCAAAAGGGACTGTTAGAAAAGTATGTCGCTGCGAACCAGTGACCGACGTCACTGGTGTGGCAGC
>OIZP01000287.1_pt1 | contig 33224 bp, 25 predicted proteins | sample 1588531 | NCBI WGS metagenome assembly OIZP01 (sample SAMN03283283) | human gut metagenome | biome: human-associated habitat; material: feces | host: Homo sapiens | place: Peru | collected 2012
CTTTTGATAAGGCGGGCTACGCCTCAGCATAACATTCAAGCGTTGCTTGATGTTCTGCCTTCAACTTGCACCGTCTTTGTAGAAGTCATATTTGAGGGAGATGCAGCGGTGCCAGGACTGGATCTGTTTTGAAGATAGATGGAAGCATAAATAACACTCCTGTCAAATTACTTGAAGTATTATCTGAATAATTTTAATAATAACATTGTTGAAAATGAAAAAAACGGAAAGATTGCAAAAATAGTTCATTGAAAGATTGCTTAATTCAGTATAAAATAGTATTTTTGCTGAACAAAAATGGCAATTTTGCCGAAATATTTCAATACGCATATTATGCAGATACAAAGAGACTTCTATTTACAGCAACTGATAGACGGTAAGCAGAATGGATTAATAAAGATAATTACCGTAATTCGTCGTTGCGGATAATCATATTTACTTTTCACACTTTTCTATCAGTATTTGAATAATAGTGGCATGACAGAAGACCATATTATAAAGATTGCACTTGATGACATTGAGAGTGCAGACCTTCGTGCCCCATTAGCATTGTATAAGTATATCAAGGCGAAAATGGTGGATGATGATTTGTACTATATACTCCTTGACGAAGTACAACTTGTAGCGAGATTTGAGGAAGTGCTTAATAGTCTGTTGCGCATGGACAATGCGGACGTTTATGTAACGGGAAGCAACTCAAAATTTCTTTCAAGCGATATTATTACCGAGTTTCGAGGACGTGGTGACGAGATTCGGCTTTATCCGTTGTCATTGTCAGAATATTGTGAAGGAACAGGACAGAAACCTTATGAAGCATGGAAAGACTATTATACATACGGAGGACTTCCTCATGTGCTGACACTTGAAACAGAGAAGAAAAAGTTGGACTATCTCTCAAATCTATTTGAGAGTGTCTATTTGTTAGACATACTTGAACGTCATCGTGTCAAAAACAAGTCTGAATTTGAAGATTTGGTACGTATTGTAGCATCAAGTATTGGGGCACCAACAAATACCACAAAGTTGTCAAACACCTTTAAGAGTGTAAAGAAAGTAGCTATAAGTTATAATACGATAGACAAATATCTTGGATATATGCAAGATGCGTTTATCATAGAGAAAGCCACAAGATTTGACATTAAAGGCAAGAAGTATATCGGTAGTCTTGCCAAATACTATTTTACAGACATGGGGTTAAGAAATGCCGTCCTTGGTTTAAGACAGCAAGAAGAGAGCCATATAATGGAAAACGTCATATATAATGAGTTGCGCCGTAGAGGATGTAAAGTGGATGTTGGTATTATGGAGCAACGATATGTAAGTAAAGACGGTAAATGGCAGAGGAAACAACTTGAAGTTGATTTTGTTATCAATGAGGGCAGCCAAAAGTATTACATCCAATCCGCATTAGCCATGCCAGACGAGGAAAAGCGTAAACAAGAAATGGCTTCACTTTTGAGAATAGGCGATTCATTCAAGAAAATAATCATCGTGAAAGATGACATTAAACCTTGGACTGACGAGAATGGTATTCTTACAATGGGATTAATGGATTTTCTTATGGGCGACACAAAAGATTTAAATATCTAAGATTAGCTTATACATTTCTATCCCATTCACCTCAAATACACATACGTCTCGAAGCTGCCGGATTTTATTATGAAACAGGAAAAACCAATATCCATTATATCATGGTGTCGACTTATGAAAAATGCAGCAACATCAGCAAGAAAAAGACAAACGCATAGACGAGGTATTTCGCAGTTTTTTATTGGACGATTATGAGCCAATGTAGCATTTACAGCATAAAAGGTTGATTTTCTATACTTCCCTTATCTTGCGTAAACACAGGATAGGGGATTTTTTAATAAGCAAACTTTCATCTGTATTCTTATTATATTATTCATCAAGGTTTTGCTTTTGACGAACTTGGCGATGTACTTGACTCTATGATTGAAACAGGTGGAATGAGCAAAGAAGAATACCAAGCAAAGGTAAAGGACTTTGTTTGTAGCCTCTAACATCGGTATTTTGGTGCAAAGTTAGTGTTAAACACAAGGAATTTATCTTTATTCTAATTGTTTTATACTAACTTTGTACCAATAATAGGATATAACGCTACATCGTGCTACAAGACGCTACAAGTAGGCTACATATTTCAATGCCTATAAAAGTTATGTAACATCTTGAAAATCAATATTGCTACATGAAGATACAACTTTCAGAGTCATATTTGACTTATAGGCATTTGAATAATAATGGTAAGATAGTGGTGGTCATGGTGTAGTATTATCCCCCTTTCATAAGGGCAATTCATAAACATAATACAAAGGTAATGAGAAGATAAACAGAAAATAATGGCAATCGACTTATTGAAAAGTAAGAAGCGAGTGTCGTAATGCCATAATCTCCTCAAAGATTTGAGGAGTGGAGTAGGAAATAGAGTGCAAAAAAAGCGAAAATGCTTAAAGACGGCACTTGAATATCAATAAGTTACGGAAACTGGTAGAGTGATATAAAATCTCTCTCTTCTCAATAGAGTCCTGTAGATCGAAATATTTACAGGACTTTTTCGTTATGGTGTGTCCATTAAATGTTACCCTCCCCTCCCCAAAAAATCTTCAATAATTATGTAGGTTTTGATGTTGGATTATTTTCAAATATTTTTGTCGTAGGTATAAAAAAATGCCAACTACGCGTTTCGCAACGCATAGTTGGCTCACAGAACTTATATAGAGATGAAAAAACTATCATATATTACAAGAATCAGCACATAGAATGCTTAATTCCTTAATTCGATTGCAAAGATACATTTTGGGATAGAAAACTCCAAATTTTTATCTACTTTTTTCCTGCATATTTTGAAAAATTAATATTACAGACTTGCTACTTATGTTTTGTGACAGAAATTCCTTGGCCTGAGATTACAATTTCGCGGTTCTTGTAGAGTGTGCCTACTGCACGCTTAAAAGTTTTTTTGCTCACTCCAAAACGTTCTTGAATTTCTTCGGGGGTAGAACGATCTGTAAAGGGAAGTGTGCCACCTGCTTCTTGTAGTTGGTCACGTAGTTGGTCTGCAAAGTCACGAAAACGTCCTTTACCAATGCGTTGGAGTGAAAGGTCGAGTTTTCCATCAGGACGCACATTCACAACGGTTGCTGTGAGTACATCGCCTGCATGAGGCTCTTGTTCAAATATTTGGTCATCATAGATGAGGCCTGCACAACGATTGTCGGCAATCACCTTAAAGCCGAGCGGTGTTTTTTGTTGTACCATGATTTCAACTTCTTGTCCACGGTGATAGTCACTGCGCATGGCTGGTTGTAAGTATCGTTCAACCTTTGCTGAAGCCACAATACGTTGTGTCTCGTCGTCGATGTGTATATGCACTAAGTATGAACGACCTTGCTGCATAACCATTTTTTGTTCGCGGAAAGGCACAAAAAGGTCTTTCATTAATCCCCAATCAAGGAATGCACCATACTCGTTTACCCAAGCTACTTTAAGAAAGGCAAAGTCGCCTACGCGAGCCAAGGGAGTTTCGAGAGTACCCACGAGTCGTTCGCTTTGGTCGAGGTAAACAAATACGTCAACTTCAGTGCCAGGGCGCATTTCGCGACGTACATAAGCTTTGGGCATAAGAATTTCTCCTAATTCGCCACCATCAAGGTATGCACCATGGTCAGTAAAGCGAGTAATGCGTAATGTATTATAGTTGCCAAGTTTTATCATGTGAAGAAGTGTGTTTATAGGGTAGGGAATATATATATTATAGAACAAAGCCCTACAAGGTAGTTTCTTTGTCTACACGTCCATCTAAAAGGTGGATGGTACGATCAGTTATTTTAGCAAGTTCCTCATCGTGTGTCACGATAACGAAGGTTTGTCCCAATTCATCGCGTAGCTTGAAAAAGAGTTGGTGTAACTCTTGCTTATTGTGTGAGTCGAGACTACCCGATGGTTCATCAGCCAATATAACGTCGGGTTTATTCATTAAGGCGCGTGCCACAGCCACACGTTGTTTTTCACCGCCTGAGAGTTCGGCAGGTTTATGTGTAGAGCGATCTGCTAATCCCATAAAGTCGAGCAACTCCATGGCACGTTTTTTATTTTCAGAGTCTGCATGTCGGGCAATCATGCCAGGAATCATCACATTTTCGAGTGCTGAAAATTCGGGTAAGAGTTGGTGAAACTGAAAAACAAAGCCCAAGTGGTTACAGCGAAATTGTGAGAGTTTGTTAGCTGAGAGTTTAAGCACATCTTCTCCTGCAATTTCTATAGTGCCTTGGTTAGGCTTATAAAGTGTACCCATAATTTGTAGCAAGGTGGTTTTACCTGCGCCACTGGGACCCACAATACTCACCACCTCGTGAGGATTGATGTCGAGGTCAATGCCTTTAAGCACTTCGAGGTTGCCAAACGATTTATGTATGTTTCTAAGTGTAATCACGGTTTGAAGTTTTTTGTATGGGAGAGTTGTAAAAGGTTTTTATAACCGTAACCTAAAAAATGTGCTGATATGTGGTATTCACGGATATTGCGACTCTTGCCGCAAGCGCCGTATTCCAACATATCAGCACACATTACTCTGTAAGAGAGTGGGGTTGATTTATTTTATTTACTTCTTGGCAGGAGTAGTAGCAGTAGCAGAGATGCCAAGCTTCTTCATGATGGCAGAAGTAGCATCGTTGCTTGCACTTTCATTGATGAAGATGCCAGCTTGCTGTGAGGCAGTCTTGTCAATGATGTAAACGTAGCCATTTTCTTTAGCCACAGCGTCAACAGCGTTGAACACCTTAGTCATGATAGGCTGCATCTTCTTAGCTTGTTCCTTCTGCATATTCTCAGAGTTATCTTGCTGAGCTTGCTGCAAGCGCTGGTACATATCCTGCAATTCCTGTTGGTGGCGTTCGCGGATGTTAGCGGGAGTAGCCTCAGTGTCTTCCTTCTGATACTTTTCAGCCTTAGTTTGGAGTTCTTTTTGCATATTCTCCATGTCCGACTGATACTTCTTATAGATAGTTTCAAGTTCAGTTTGTGCTGTTTTAGCTTCGGGCATAGCTGAGAGAATTGCGTTGTAGTCGAAGTGTGCGAACTTCTGAGCGCAGAGGCTCAAGGGTGCTACGAAGAGCACGAGTAATAAGATTTTTTTGAACATTTTCTTTTAAATGAATTGATTTTGGCCACAAAGTTAGTGCAAGGCGAGCGAAAGACAAAACGAAAATGGTTAAATTTTCGTTTTTCTTTCCGAGCCGCTGCCTAACTTGGCGTCAGCAAAGTGTGCAAGGTGAGCGAAAGACAAAACGAAAATGGTTAAATTTTCGTTTTTCTTTCCGAGCCGCCGCCTAACTTGGCGTTAGCAAAGTGTGCAAGGCGAGCGAAAGACAAAGCGAAAATGGTTAAATTTTCGTTTTTCTTTCCGAGCCGCTGCCTAATTGGGATTAAGCCAAGAGTGCAAGAAGTTCAACTTAGCTTTTGTGATTTATTGTAAATTGCCCTACTCCGCGTAGTAAAGTAAGACAAAATAAGTAAAAATTTTTTACTTATTTCTTAAAAACATGCTTGCCATAGTTCACGCCCTTAGCGTCGTAATAAGCAGGTTCAGACTGAAGGCGTTGCAAGAAGTCGGGATACTTGCGTAATTGTTGGGGAGTCCAACCAGCTTCAGCCACAGCAGCCAAACGGGGGAACATTAAATACTCTACGGTAGAACCATCTTCCACCCATTCAGTCCAGAAGTTAGCCTGTACACCCATGTATTTAGGCTGCAAGTCAGCAGCTACGTTGTTCATGGGCACATAGTTATACACAGCTTCAACTGTCTCAGTACCCCAACCTTGTGAGCGAGGTTCGCTGGCATCTTTGCTTTGGCGACGGTTGATGTAGTAAGGGATCTGCGGAGTGAGAATGGTGTTAAAACCACGTCGTGCAGCCTCTTGTGCAGCCGCATCAGCACCAATCCAAGCCATGATTGTAATATCTTTGCCTAATGCCGAAGTATTACCATGCAACACCTCATTCCAGAAGATAAGTTTACGTTGTTTGTTGGCAGGTTTTTGTGCAATGTGTTGTTGCAGTTTATGATAGAAATCAGTCTGCAAGTCGCGATAGTTCTCACTGTGCATTGCAGCAAGTGCCTTTTGGCAATCTGCATTATTTTGCCATTTATTAGTGGGGCATTCGTCACCACCAAGGTGAATATAACCAAAGGGGAAAACCTCAGTCAGTTCGTCAATCACATCCTTGGCAAATTGCACAGCTTTGGGGTTCGACACATTTATCACATCGCCCGAAACACCTTGATAGAGCCACACCTCGTGTTTGTTTTCAGGGTCGCAAGCCAATATTTCGGGGTACGAAGCCACAGCGGCTTGTGAATGACCAGGAATATCCACCTCAGGCACAATTTCAATAAAACGATCGCGAGCATACTTCACAATTTCGCGAGCATCCTCTTGTGTATAAAAACCACCGTAGTGCTGACCATCAGGTTTTGTTTGATCCCAACCCAATACCTTACTTTCGCGCCAAGCGCCTACTTCTGTCAGTTTGGGGTATTTTTTTATTTCAATACGCCAACCTTGGTCCTCAGTCAAGTGCCAGTGGAAACGGTTAAGTTTGTAGGCAGCCATCACATCGAGCAACTTTTTAATTTCTTCCTTGCCATAGAAGTGACGACCTTCGTCGAGCATAAAGCCACGCCATTCAAATCTTGGAGCATCCTCCACACACATAGCCTGTACCGACCAAGTTTTAGTAGACTTGTCAGTAGTTCCAGCTAAAACATTGCGTGAGGGAAGCATTTGTTGCAAAGTTTGCAAGGCATAGAAGAAACCTGCAGGACGTGCAGCCTCCACCACAATGCCCTTGGGGGTTACATTCAAGCGATAAGCTTCCGCACCAAGTTCGCGGTTCAGTTTTAATTGTAGAGCCGCATTCTTTTTGCCATTAGCCCACTTCAGACCCGTGGCATTGGTAAACTTTTGCTGAAATTGTGTCAGCACCATTTTAATACTGTCACCAGCATAAGCATCTGCCCAAGCACTTGTTTTGTTTTTAAACGTAAAGCAACCTTCTCCTTGTGTAATTTTTGCAGGCAAGGGGATAATTGAAGGCGAAGTGGCATTTTGAGCCTGACAAACCGTTGTGCCGCACAATACGAGTGCTGACAAAAGCGTTTTCAGAAAATTCATTATTTAAAGGGGTTAAGGATTAAATTGTCAGTGTTTTATTAAGCATAGGGCATGAAGCGTTACAATCAGAGCTACCCAAAAGGTAGTTAACAAGAAAGGGCATAAAGTCCTCATTCCTTCTTCACACCTCACAGAACGTCATCTTTAGCAAGGTCTTCCCAAAAGTTCTCAAGGTCTTCGTTGAGTCCTTCCATGAGCTCTCCGCTAATCACAATGTTTTCGTCGTCAACTAAGTAAATGTCGGCAATCGTTTCGCGGTCTTCGCCAATAAGCACATACGAGTAAGGCTTTAGCACAGCCACATTCTCGGTCACATCCTTAATGCGTTTAATCGCATCCGTCAGAATGGGTTGTACAGCCGTATAAAAGTTCTCGTCTGTATTTCCAATCCATTCTTCTACCACGCAACGAGTCAATTCATTGTCATCGTCGTCGTATACGCGTATTTCGCCACTATCCTGCAACACCTGCAGATAGATGTCAGTGAGAGGCATATTTTCTGCCTCTTGTGGAAATTTCGAGGCTACTTTGCGCAATGCGCGTTCTATTTGTTGATAAGTTTGTTCAGTAGCAGTCATGGCATTTTGAGTTTTCGAGGCAGATGTTAGCAAGCCGCCGCCACCAACCTACGGTTAATATCTGAGCAAATGTACAACTTTTTTGTAAGTGTGCAAAGATTTAGAGCGGTAAAGGCAATCTTTTGCATTGTCTTTACCGCTCTAAGCGTATAATTTTAGAAGTTTAAAATCAGAATTTTCAGAACCGCCCTAAAGTTTTATGGGCATGTCACAGGCTGAGGCATTGCAGCTGCAGGATTCTTGTCACCTTGCGCAGCCATACGCATTTTTGCATGTTGCATATAATAGCGCACAAATGGGTCGTTCAAGAAATGTGCAGGGGCTGAATCCAATATACGTTGAATCTGTCCCGTCATAATGGGCGAAGGAAATTGGCTGCAAAGCAGTCTAAAATATCCAGGTCCAAGCACATTGTTGTAATTGTCCATTACAAACTTAGTTTCCAACTCCTCTGCGCGTTGGTCTAACTGTTGTTTCTTTTTGCCCAACTTGCGTTGAATATCAATGGGCGAGTTTCCTTCGCGCATCATACGCATTGTTGCTTGTTGCAACTCCCATATTTCGTTGTCCAATCTGGTGCGCTTTTTAAAGTATCTATAAAGTTTTTCGTTAAGCGGACTTCCCGACACACGTTGTGTGGCATTATCCACTTGGATGTTCAGGTTGCCACTTTCAAGCACGATGGGCATCACACAATCGTTTCCCCTATAAAGCATAGCCATCATTGTCGAATCAATGTCGCCTTCAAAGCGAAATTGTCCGTGAATAACAGTACATGAGTCCAAACAAACCATCACCGTTTCTTGTTGCACGGTTGATTTGTGTGCTTGTTCTTGCTTGCCATTGTTCGACACTCTGAGGTAAAGTACTTTACCGTCAAGGCACGGCAGGGACGAGTTGCCAGCAATGTTGTATTGCTCAGCACATGAGGTGAGCAGTAACAGAGAGGATAATATGTAAAATACTTTATTCATTGCGTCAAAGCGGTCAAAGGTTGTTTATCTGTGTTTCTCCCAAGAGTAAACTTTTTGTCTCTCTCAAGTTTTTCAGATGCAAAGATACTATCTAAAAGTTGGAATAACCAAGCCTCATCTAAAAACTAACACCTCTGTAAATCTTTTTTGAGAAATCTGGGCTTTATAGTGTACAAATTGCACACTTTTTTCACACTTAGCGTAAATATTTAAGCGTATCATTTTCTTTTTCTGTTCAATTTTTGTCTACAAAATCTCTGAAAGTCATCTACAAAAAAGTCCAACTGGTCTAAAAGTTTAGGATTTTGTCTCTCCTCCGAAAAATAAAAACGCATAGAGCGCGTTCTTTTTTTTACCCCTAAATAAAAAAACGGAGAAAGTAATTTGCATTACAATCTCCGTCAATTAATAACTTATAAAATTAATCGTATGAATCCTTTTTTTGGGGGGATTACATCATGCCGCCCATACCCGGGTTAGCCATAGGAATTTCGGGCTTATCTTCCTTCTTGTCGCAGATTACGCACTCAGTAGTGAGGAACATACCTGCCACAGAAGCAGCATTTTCAAGGGCTACACGAGTAACCTTAGCAGGGTCAACTACACCTGCTGCACGCAAGTCGCCAAACTGTTCAGTCTTAGCGTTATAGCCATAATAACCTTCGCCTTCGCGTACCTTGTTTACAATCACAGCACCCTCAATGCCCGCATTGCGGCAAATCTGGCGAAGCGGTTCTTCAATAGCACGACGAATAATGTTGATACCAGTAGTCTCGTCAGCGTTGTCGCCAGTCATATTTTCCAAGCCCTTCTGAGCACGGATGTAAGCTACGCCACCACCTGTAACGATACCTTCTTCAACAGCTGCACGAGTAGCGCAGAGTGCATCGTCGCAGCGGTCCTTCTTCTCCTTCTGTTCAGTCTCGCTGGCAGCACCTACCTCGAGCACACATACACCGCCCGAAAGTTTAGCCAAACGTTCCTGCAATTTTTCCTTGTCGTATGAAGAAGTAGAGTTGTTGATTTCGTTCTTAATCTGACCAATGCGTTCCTGGATGCAATCCTTGTTGCCCTTACCATTCACAATCGTAGTGTTCTCCTTCGAGATAGTAACCTTCTCGGCAGAACCCAACATGTCAATAGTAGCCTGTTCAAGCTTCAAGCCCTTATCTTCGCTAATAACCACACCACCAGTCAATACGGCAATATCCTCAAGCATCGCCTTACGACGATCGCCAAAGCCAGGAGCCTTTACAGCACAAATCTTGAGCTGAGTGCGCAAGCGGTTCACAACCAATGTAGTCAAAGCTTCGCTATCAACGTCCTCGGCAATAACCAAGAGCGGACGACCACTTTGTACGGCAGGTTCCAAGATGGGGAGGAAATCCTTGATGTTCGAAATCTTCTTGTCGTAAATCAAGATATAAGGATTCTCCATTACGCACTGCATTTTCTCAGTGTCGGTAACAAAGTAAGCTGAGAGGTAACCACGGTCAAACTGCATACCTTCAACAGTCTTCAACACCGTGTCACGACCCTTAGCGTCTTCAATAGTAATTACACCATTTACGCTTACGGCACGCATACCATCAGCAATGAGCTTACCAATTTCAGGATCGTTGTTAGCAGAGATAGTAGCTACTTGTTCAATCTTGTCATAGCTTTCGCCCACCTGCTCGCTCTGTTCCTTGATGCTTTCTACCACCTTGGCAACAGCCTTGTCAATACCACGTTTCACGTCGAGCGGATTAGCACCAGCAGCCACGTTCTTCATGCCCTCAGTCAAAATAGCCTGAGTAAGCACAGTAGCAGTAGTAGTACCATCACCTGCATCGTCACCAGTCTTTGAAGCTACACTCTTCACAAGCTGAGCGCCCGCATTTTGGAAAGCATCTTCCAATTCAATTTCCTTAGCCACGCTCACACCATCTTTAGTGATGCGGGGAGCACCGAACTTTTTGTCGATAACTACATTGCGACCTTTAGGACCGAGTGTAACCTTAACTGCATTAGCAAGTGCATCAGCACCTTCGCGCAGACGCTCACGAGCGTCAACATCGTATACTATTTCTTTAGCCATGATGAATTTTCAATTTTTTTGGATAGATAAGTTTGTTTTTGTGAGGTGGAGTGGGGGTAGGCATTACACCTATTATATATATGATATAACCCGTTATCTCCACGCAATGCCTTTAAGCAAGCACAGCAAGCACGTCGCTCTGACGCATAATCAAATACTTTTCGCCTTCGTGTTCAATTTCTGTACCAGCATATTTGCCATAAAGCACGGTGTCGCCAGCTTTCAGCACCATTTCTTCGTCCTTAGTGCCATTGCCCACGGCGAGAACTTCGCCATACAAGGGTTTTTCCTTAGCAGTGTCAGGGATGATAATACCACCAACAGTTTTCTCTTCTGCGGGAGCGGCTTTAATAAGCACGCGGTCAGCTAACGGTTTAATGTTCATAACAACTTTGTTTTTATGTCTTTTTTGTTTTAAATCTTTTATTTCGGCAGTGCATTGTTTGCACCGTTCGTTAGTGTATATGCCAAAAGCGTGCCAAAAGCGATTTTCTTGCGTTTTTTTCTTTATGCAATGTGGCTTAAATGCAAACTTTTTACCCAATCTGCCATCTTGTCAGTCAGTGTCAAAAGCATGACATGTTTTCGATGTAGGTACTCTTACATTCGTATCTGACCTAGCAATATAATGATATTTTTTCAGTCATTCAAAATCAAAAAAAGCCACATTTCGGTTCGTAGCGAAAAAAAAATGCGTGTAAAGCCTTTCTTTTGTCAAAAAAATATTACATTTGTGCGATTTATTTTTGGCATGTTCCAAAAATTACGAGTTTATAGACACAGAAAGACCATTGTGCAAATGTCTGCATTTGTCTAATATCCAACTGTGTTTAAACTGGCAATTTGGAATTGCCTTATTCATAAACATATATAATTGATACGCTTATGTTGGCATTTATCAAAACAAATTATCAGGTGGGAGATCCCATCGAAATTAATTGCTCAGAAGGAGTGATTACAGGTACTATTGAGTTTGTAAACAACAAGTACATTGTGCTTCGTCAACCCAACGGAAAAATTTGTGGCATCTCGGCTGCAGACATCCGTACATTCACAGCAGCAAGCCCCGTTGCCATGGTGCCCGAACACGGCACATGCGCTACACAAGCCCCTGCTTACAGCGAAGAACTTTCCGACGCCTTTGTTCAAGCCGATGTTGCAAACGATGAATTACAGAACGAAGAATTTGTCTCTTTAACAGATGCAGAGGATGACGATGCTGAAAAGCCTCAAACTCTCCGCGACATTTTGGGCAATGAAAAACCTGTGCAGTCGGCCGACGAATTGACCGGAAGTCCTAATGTAGTGGCAGAACCCAAGGTTATCGGACACATCGACCTCGATCGTATTGACCCACGCTATGCGCGTCGCAAATATTTTAAACCTGCAGACGACGAAGCAGATGATGCCAACAATAACTCATATCGTGACAACACACAAGACAATGGTTGGGGCAATAATAGCTACCAACGTCAGCCTTATGTAGCTGCCAAAGGTCGCATCACCTATTATAATTCGGCAAAGCGATTCGGATTTATCCACGATTTTGCAACCGATACCGACCTCTACTTCTACATTCAGCAAGTAGCCGATAATGCACTCTACAGTCACCTCACTAAGGGTACAAAGGTAGTATATACTGTCAGCCGCAACAACCAAGGTCCCACAGCCGAGTGTGTACATCTTCCTCATACAGTCGACGATTTGCTCGACATGGCAGAAGATCTCTACGAATCACGTCATCCGCACTTTGCTCGTGGCGTTTTGCAGCACATTCTCGACGTATATCCCGACAATAAGGATGCTTCCGACCTCATGGGCGACATTGAATCGTCAATTCCTCAGCGCACGGCACAAAGCTTTGAGCCTTCGCAATATAACCCTTGCACCATCTATGCCGAAGCAAAGAAGGCATATCTTGCAAAGGATTATGATAAAGCCGAAGAGCAATATCTTAAGGCAATCGAGGCTGACGAAAAGCCCGAAAGCTGTGTAAAAGACCTCCTTACACTTTACGTGTCGCGCTACAAGCAGTCTGACGACCCCGAAGTAAAGAACGAAGAACGTCGCAAGGCAAGCGAATTCCTTGAAAAGAATCGTTCGCTCCTCGCCGACAACCTCACAACCATGCAGTTCCTCGCCCTCAATTATTATTTGCCCATTCAGGATTACGAAAAGTTCCTCGAAATGGTCGAAGAAATTTTGGTCGATCCGCAAGTGAGCCGTGTAACTTCTCGCAAAGTCTTCTATTTGTGGCAGAAGGGCATTGCCCTCAACAAACTCGGTCGCAAAGAAGAAGCATTGCAACTTGTTGAAGAAGGTCTTTCTATTGCTCCTTATAATCGTCAACTTCAAAGTCTCCGCGATTGCATAAACAATCCTGAGATCGACGACGAAAAGCCTGCTGCAGCTCAAGTCGATGAGGCTCCTGCTGCCGAATCTGAGCCCGAAGTCCCTGAAGCTGAAGTAGCTCCTACCGAAGAAGAAGCAGAAAGCAAGGCTGAAGAAACTTCAGAACAGGCTGCTGAATAAGCCTATTTTTAAAATAGGGAGGTTGTTCTTACCTCAAAAATCCTAAGATATTTTGGGTGTGTCTCTACATGAGACACACCTTTTTAGTATAACTTTATTGGATTTTTTCGTCGATAGATGACATGTTGACACCCCTATAATTTGTTTGAGTCTTACCATTGTAGTAAGAAATTAGAGATAGATAATAGTAAGATTAACCCCCTTGTTCCGCCGATCCTCATTCGTTTGTCATTCGTTCGTTTCCGTATCGTTTCCGCTTCCCAATAGAAGAACGATAGAAGGAGAATAGAAGAACGATAGAAGGAGAATAGAAGGACGATAGAAGGAGAATAGAAGAACGATAGAAGTAGGATAGAAGAACGATACGGAACGATACGGAAAATATATCGTCGGAATTATCGTGCAACCCCTTCTTCACATACCTTGCAATGCTTGTCGTATTTGCAAGGAATGCTTGTTTTTAATAAACTTTGCAGCAAAACTTAATTTATTATGACAATAGAAGAATATTTTTACTTAGACCATTATCTTGAGCATTATGCTATAATATTCGGAAATAATGATATGAAATCATTATTTAATGAAGTTGACGAATACCAGTATTTCTTATTTAAGAATATGGATAATATGTCTTTTGATGAAGGGAAAAATAGGGTTGAATATTTCTACAACAAGGCTCAACCTTTTGATTATTGGCCAAAGCCTACTTTTAAAATAGACGACCCCAAACCTTTTGCTTAATTCTTTCATGATATATTAACTGAGGCGTCAGCATACCTTTATCATCGACAAAAATCCGATACACCCCATGCCTAAGGTGTTCAAAATTCATGAATTTTGCCGTATAATTCTGTAGAGAATTTCATCCCAAAGAAATCCAGATATCATCTAGATATCATCCCGAAGAAATTCCGAAGGAATTCCGATATCATACCGAAGGAAGACAAAATGAATTCAGAGTTGTAAAAATAGCCATATTTGTAGATGGAGAAAAGACTTTTTTATCATCAAACATGAAACTGAGTGGGGAGGGGGAGGTTTTACATTTACTTTTCACTTTTTTGTCTTATTTCCCTTTTTCCACAATTTAATTTGTAACTTTGCAGCGCAGAGGGTATGGCAGTTTGCAAAGTGCCCTCACATTCATACACAAATGAAACAACTGCTTAACATACTATTTGCCTTGATGCTGTGGACCGTTTCGGTACATGGTCAACAAACTATGGCACAGTTTGTGGCACAAGGCAATCACGTAGCAACTACAACCCAAGAAACTAAGGTTGCAGATAGTGAAACTGTTGATGATACAACACCCCATAACGACTCAGTAGCAATTAGTATCCTTACTTGCACCCCCGGTACATTGGTATACGAACTTTATGGACATACCGCTATCCGTGTGCGCGAGTTTGGCGACCATGGTAGCGACTGGGTGTTTAACTATGGCACATTCTCGTTTAAACAACCCCATTTTATGTGGCGCTTTATGTTGGGCGAGACCGATTATGAGTTGAGCGTAATTCCTTACAGCTATTTCTACGAGGCTTATGCTCGCGAAGGACGTGGCATTGACGAACAAATTCTCAATCTCACAAACCAAGAAACCGTGCGTGTGCGTGATGCGTTGGCACTAAATCTCGATCCGCACAATGCGGTTTATCGTTATAACTTTTTCTACGACAACTGCACTACACGTGCCTTGGCAAAAGTGTTAGAGCCCATAAAGGACAAAGTGCAGTGGGGAAAAGTAAATGCGCAAAAAACATTGCGCGACATTGTACACGAATATTCAGATGTCAGTCCGTGGAATCGCTTTGGACAAGACCTTTTGTTGGGTGCTGAGGCTGATCAGCCTGCCGACCGCAGCAAACAAGAATTTGCGCCACTTTATGCTGAGCGCTTCTTGACCGATGCAACCGTAAAGACCGATAAAGGGGTGCAACCTTTGGTGAAAACGCACCTCACCTTGTTGCCCGCACAATTTAAGGCAGAAGATGCCTTCCCAATTAGTCCGATGTGTGCTTTTGGCATGCTATTTGCACTAACTTTGGGTATTGTGATTTATGAATGGAAAAAAGGTAAAAACTGTTGGCAATTCGATGTGCTGCTCTATGTGGCACAAGGTTTAACAGGTTGCATCATAACTTTTCTATTCTTCTTTTCGGCACACCCCGCAGTGGGTAGCAACTGGCTAATCGTGTTGTTCAACCCATTGCCCCTCGTTGCTTTCCCGTGGTTTATGAAGGCCGCCAGTCAGCACAAACGCAATTGGTTGCCCATTGCACAAATCGTGCTTGTGTTAATCACATTGGTTATTGCCGCCTTGGGCGTACAAAAATTCCCGCCCGAACTTTATCTGATTATAGCTACGCTGTTTGTGCGTGCCGTGAAGTCGGTAAGTAACAAAGTAGCCATTGCAAAAAAATAACTCTTGCACTCTAAAACAAAGTTTAGGTATGCGGTATGCACCTTCGTTTGTAATGCCCAATACTTAGCACTTAACATATAAAATAAATGCGCTCGAATCCCAAAAATTCATCACACGCATCCGCCATGCGTTTGCCCATTCTTGTGTCGTTGCTTACAGCAATGACCGTGTTGTCGGGTGCCAACGCTTCGACGGCAGGGACAGGTGTGCCCCGTGTGGTAGTGAATATTTTGGTGGATCAACTTCGTACCGACTATCTCAATGCCTTCATGCCCCTTTACGGACAAGAGGGTTTTGTGCGTTTACTTAACGAAGGACGAGTGTATGCACAGGCTGAATATCCGCATTCGCGTCCTGACCGAGCTTCGGCAGCAGCCACATTAGCCACAGGCACAACCCCCTACAATCATGGTATAGTGGGCTTGAAATGGCTCGACCGCGAAACCTTGCGTCCTGTGTTCTGCGTAAACGATAAAAACTACGCCGGACTGCAAACTGCCGATGCTTCCTCGCCTACCTTCTTGGGCGTTTCGACCGTGGGCGATGAACTGAAAGTGGCTACCGAGGGCAAGGCATTGGTTTATGCAATCGCCCCCTTCCGCGATGCAGCTATACTTAGTGCAGGACATGCTGCTGATGCTGCCGTGTGGATTGATGACCGCACAGGACAATGGTGCTCTACCTCGTACTACGGCAAAACCTTGCCCAGTTGGACCACGGTGCTTAACAGCAACCGCCTTGACGACAGACTGAAGTCGCTCACTTGGAAACCCTCGAGCGATTTGGTGGGCAACTTCTCTTACTTCCTTTCGGGGGGTATGAAAAAGCCCTTTAGTCACAAATTTACGGGACCGGGACGCTTTGCTACTTACAAAACAAGCGGACTGATAAACGAAGAGGTAGTGCGTGCTGCCACACAGTGCATAAATGGCACAATGGTGGGTAGCGACGCCATAACCGACTATTTGGCATTGACACTCTATGCTGGCAACATCGACCACCACACGGTGAGCGAAAGTCCGATGGAGTTGCAAGATACTTATGTGCGCCTTGACCAGGCTTTGGCACAACTTATAAAATCGGTAGAACACAAAGTGGGACGCAACAACGCGCTCTTTGTGCTCACTTCAACGGGATATGCCGACGAAGAAACTGCCGATTTGTCGAAATATCGCATCCCCACGGGTACCTTCGACGTAGAACGCTCGGCTGCATTGCTTAATATGTATTTTGTGGCTGTCTATGGTCAAGGACAATACGTAGAGTCGACACTCGGCACGCAAATCTATCTTAACCACAAACTGGTTGAACAAAAACAAATCAATCTGGCTGAGATGTTAGAGCGTGCGCAAGACTTCTTGTTGCAACTCTCGGGCGTGAAGGATGTTTACACCTCGTCGCGTCTGTTGCAAGGCGCTTGGACACCTGGCATTAGTAGAATGCGAGGCGGATATAATCCGCGCTATTCGGGCGATGTGCTTATTGAGGTGGCACCAGGTTGGCGTTATGTAAATAACTCTACACACGAGAGTCAACTCGTTCGTGAATCGTACATTCCATTTCCCATCATATTTTTAGGCGAGGGTTTCAAGGCCGAAACCGTTGAAACTCCCGTCACCATCGACTACATAGCTCCTACGCTGTCGAAGGCGATGCGCATTCGTGCTCCTAACGCATGTCGTGTAGCTCCACTTTTTTAAGAACGGAGTCTTCATGAATGCTTTGCAACAGCACATAAAAGTTGCACACGAATCAAAAAACACTTTCAATCATAAAACAAAAGCCCCTATCTTGGCTAATGCCACCCATGTTTCAATAAGCAGGGTGGGTAAGAGGCTGAGAAACGGGAAACCTATAATATGGATATTAATAAATTTCTTAGCAAACTTTTCGGCAACAAGTCAACTCGCGACATGAAACTTATTCAGCCGTGGGTAGAAAAAATCAAGGCAGCTTATCCTGCCATTCAAGCACTCGACAACGACGCATTACGCGCCAAGACTAAAGAGATTCAGCACACCATTCAGCACTCGGCTGACGACATTAAGGAGAAGATTGAGGAACTCAAAGCCAAAATCGAAGAAACTCCTATTGAAGACCGCGAGGTAATCTTCAGCCAAATCGATAAACTCGAAACACAAGTGCTCGACAAAATGGAGGTGGCACTCGATGAGGCTTTGCCCGAGGTACTTGCCATTGTGAAGGACACGGCTCGCCGTTTTGCTGAGAACGAAACCGTAGTGGTTACTGCCAACGACTTTGACCGCGAATTGGCTGCAAGTCACGATTTCGTGACTATCGATGGCGACAAGGCTATCTATCAAAACCACTGGATTGCTGGTGGCAACGACACCAAATGGAACATGGTGCACTATGACGTGCAACTCTTTGGTGGTGTGGTATTGCACCAAGGCAAAATTGCCGAAATGGCAACAGGTGAAGGTAAAACACTTGTGGGTACACTCCCTGTATTCCTCAACGCATTGACAGGTAACGGTGTACACGTGGTAACCGTGAACGACTACCTTGCTAAGCGTGACTCTGAATGGATGGGCCCGCTCTATATGTTCCATGGTCTTTCAGTAGACTGCATCGACAAGCACCAGCCTAACTCAGAGAGCCGCCGTCGTGCTTATCAGGCAGATATCACCTTCGGTACGAACAACGAATTTGGTTTCGACTACTTGCGCGACAACATGGCAATGAGTCCTAAAGACCTTGTGCAGCGTCGCCATAACTATGCCATCGTCGATGAGGTCGACTCTGTGTTGATTGACGATGCCCGTACTCCGTTGATTATCTCAGGTCCTGTGCCTAAGGGCGACGACCAACACTTCGAAGAATATCAACCCTTGGTAGAGCGCTTGGTTGAAGTGCAGCGCAAACTTGCTACGAAATATTTGGCTGAGGCTAAACAACTTATTGCTACCGGCGATAAAGAAAAGACCGAAGAAGGTTTCCTCGCCTTGTTCCGTAGCCACAAGGCATTGCCTAAGAATAATCCACTTATTAAGTTCCTCTCAGAAACAGGTATTAAGGCAGGTATGCTTAAAACCGAAGAGGTATATATGGAGAACAACAACCGCCGTATGCCCGAGGCTGTTGAACCCCTCTACTTCGTGGTGGACGAGAAGATGCACAGCGTAGACTTGACTGATAAGGGTAATAAGTGGCTCGCTGACCAAGTACACGACGATCAACTTTTTGTACTCCCCGATATTACCAGCGAACTTTCAGCACTCGAGGCTGACGAGACTTTAAGCGAAGAAGATCGTGTGAACAAGAAAGACGAACTCTTGCAAGATTATGCAGTGAAGAGTGACCGTGTACACACCATCTTACAGTTGCTCAAGGCCTACACCATGTTCCGCATTAACGAAGAATATGTGGTAATGGATGGTCAAGTAAAGATTGTCGACGAGCAGACAGGTCGTATTATGGAAGGTCGTCGTTGGAGCGATGGTTTGCACCAAGCTGTTGAGGCGAAGGAGCACGTAAAGGTAGAGGCTGCCACACAAACCTTTGCTACGATTACGTTGCAGAACTACTTCCGTATGTACCACAAACTTGCAGGTATGACCGGTACCGCAAGTACTGAGGCTGGCGAATTTTGGAATATCTATAAACTCGATGTAGTAGAAATTCCTACCAATCGTCCCATTGCACGTGTTGATATGAACGACCGCGTGTATAAAACAAAGCGCGAAAAATATAAGGCGGTAATCGAGGAAATCGAAAAGATGCGTATGGCAGGCCGTCCTGTATTGGTGGGTACTACCAACGTCGACGTGAGCGAACTTTTGAGCCGTATGCTTCAACTTCGTGGCATTCCTCATCAGGTGCTCAATGCTAAACTCCACCAAAAAGAAGCTGATATCGTAGCTAAGGCAGGTCAGAGCACTTTGGGTAAAGTGGTTATAACCGATGCTGAAGGCAATAAGGTTGAAGAAGAACGCATGCTCGGTGCAGTGACGATTGCTACCAACATGGCAGGTCGTGGTACAGATATTAAGCTCACCGACGAGGTGAAGGCTGCAGGCGGTTTGGCTATTATTGGTACCGAACGTCACGAAAGCCGTCGTGTAGATCGTCAGCTCCGTGGTCGTGCAGGACGTCAGGGTGACCCAGGTTCTTCAGTCTTCTTTGTTTCGCTCGAAGATAACTTGATGCGTTTGTTCGCCTCTGAGCGTATTGCTCGTGTCATGGACAAACTCGGCTTTAAGGATGGCGAAATGATCGAAGCAAAGATGATCAACAATAGCATTGAACGTGCACAACGCAAGGTTGAGGAAAATAACTTCGGTATCCGTAAGCGTTTGCTTGAATACGATGACGTAATGAACAAGCAGCGTACGGTTATCTACGAAAAACGTCGTCACGCCTTGATGGGTGAACGTGTAGGCATGGACATTGCCAACATGATTTGGGACCGCGTAATCAATGTGATTGACAAGAACGACTATCAGGGTTGTCGCGAGGCATTTATCGAAATCTTTGCAATGGAGGCTCCCTTCACCGAAGAAGAATTTGACGGCATGAAGCGCGACGACCTCTATGAAAAGGCATTCGAGGCTGCAATGGCTACCTTTAAGCGTAAGACCGACCGTTTGGCACAAGTAGCTACGCCCGTTATCAAGCAGGTGTACGAAAACCAAGGCGATATGTACGAAAACATCCTTGTGCCTATTACCGATGGTAAGTTGATGTACAACATCCGCACAAACTTGAAGAAGGCTTACGAAACCGAGGCTAAGGAAGTTGTAAAAGACTTTGAAAAGGCTATTATTCTTCACAACATTGACGATGCTTGGAAGGAGAACCTTCGCGAACTCGATGAGTTGAAGAAGTCGGTGCAAAATGCTTCGTACGAACAGAAAGATCCGCTTCTCGTCTTCAAACTCGAGAGCGTACAACTCTTCGACAAGATGGTAAATCGCATTAACAACGAGACTGTGGCAACTTTGATGCGTGGTCAAATTCCCGTGCAAGTAGCTGAAGAGGTAAAGGATGCTGGCGAAGAAGAACCCACTCAGCAGCAAAACCTCACCACAAGCCACGAAACACTCGACGAAGCTGGCGATCCTGAAGCAGCAGCTGCCGCCAATCGTGATACACGCGAAACACACAACCAGCCCATCGTAAAAGAGAAAGTACCTGGTCGTAACGATCCTTGTCCTTGTGGTAGTGGCAAAAAGTTTAAAGACTGCCACGGCAAGAACATTTAATGCAACTATATTATAGTTGATAATAAAGAATAATTCGTCTTCCCTTCTTTGGGGGAAGGCGAATTATTTTAGTTTTCAAAAATAAGAAAACCTCCCTTTCCCCTTGGACGAAAATGGGAGCATAAAAGTCAAACCCAATTGGCAATATAGCCTTTGTAGCTAAACCTTTTGGGCTTAACCATAAAATAATTCATACGAAACACTTTTTTTATAGACAAAAAGTTGCAATAGCCAATAAAAAAACAGTAATTTTGCACACAAAACAGCGAATTTGCGCATTGCGTAAACACGTTGGATACATAAAACAGCAAATAACATACTATTCAATATGTCCTCAACAAAGAAAATCAAGACCGCGCTCGTATCAGTTTTCCACAAAGATGGTTTAGAAGAGTTGCTCGGCAAATTGCATGAAGAAGGCGTACAGTTCCTTTCAACAGGTGGTACGCAACAGTTTATTGAGTCTTTGGGTTACCCCTGCCAAAAGGTTGAAGATGTGACTACATATCCTTCAATCTTGGGTGGACGTGTGAAAACCCTTCACCCCAAAATCTTTGGTGGCATCTTGGGACGTCGTGAGTTAGAGGACGACCAAAAGCAAATGGCACAATACGAGATTCCCGAAATCGACCTCGTTATTGTTGACCTCTATCCCTTTGAGCAGACTGTAGCAAGTGGTGCTAGCGAAGCCGATATCATCGAGAAAATCGATATAGGTGGCATCTCTTTGATTCGTGCTGGTGCTAAGAACTTTAACGATGTAGTTATCGTTCCGTCAAAGGCTGAATATAAGCCCTTGCTCGACATCGTTAGCAAAAACGGTGCACAAACTGAGCTCGAAGAACGTCGTTGGTTTGCTACACGTGCATTTGGTGTGAGCAGCCACTATGACACTGCCATTCATAACTGGTTTGAGAAATAATTAGTACACAATCTTTCGATATGGGATTTTTTTCTAAGCTCTTTTCCTTCACACAGGAATTGGCCATCGACTTGGGCACTGCCAATACCATTATCATTGATGATGGCGGTATTGCTGTAAACGAGCCGTCGGTCGTGGCTCTCGATACTCACTCCGACAAGATGATTGCGGTGGGCGACGAAGCCAAACTCATGTACGAAAAGACCAATAATAAAATACGTGTGATTCGTCCCTTGCGCGACGGTGTGATTGCCGACTTCAACGCTTGTGAACAAATGATGCGTGGTTTGATTAAGAAGGTACACACGGGCAAGCGTTTGTTCTCGCCCTCATTGCGCATGGTTATTGGTGTGCCAAGTGGTTCGACCGAGGTGGAACTTCGTGCTGTGCGCGACTCTGCTGAACATGCAGGAGGTCGTGACGTATTCTTGCTTTACGAACCTATGGCTGCTGCTATCGGTATTGGCATTGATGTCAATGCACCCGAGGGAAACATGATTGTGGATATAGGTGGCGGTACAACTGAAATCGCTGTCATCTCGTTGGGTGGCATTGTTTCGAATAACTCTATCAAGATGGCTGGTGACGACTTTACTAGCGACATCCAAGAGTATATGGGCCGTCAGCACAACGTGAAGGTAAGCGAACGTATGGCAGAACGTATCAAAATTAACGTGGGTGCAGCATTGACCGATTTGCCCAACCCTCCTGCCGACTATGTAATTCATGGTCCGAACCGCATTACTACGATGCCAATGGAGGTGCCTGTATGCTATCAAGAAATTGCACACTGCCTCGAAACGTCTATCGCACGTATTGAACAGGCTGTGGTAAATGCTTTGGCAAACACACCGCCCGAACTCTACGCTGATATTGTGAAGAATGGTATCTACCTTACTGGTGGTGGCGCATTGCTTCGCGGACTTGACAAGCGTTTGAGCGATAAAATTAATATTCCTTTCCACGTAGCAGATGATCCGTTGCTCTGTGTGGCTAAGGGTACAGGTATTGCGTTGAAGAATGTTGAAAACTACACATTCCTTATGCGTTAATTGCCTCATCATTCTATGACGAGCGGCTTCACCCCCTCGGTTCCCATCTCATATATATAAGCGAAGGGCGACCAAGGGGGTGAGGTTTTATTTGTAAATGGGTGCTTTTACTCTGACACATATTTGCAAATGCTTTTTGAATTAAGTTATAAAAATGAGTGACTACTCTCCCAAAAGCAATCTGCTAGACTTTGTCAGCAAATACAGTTACGCTTTCCTTTTTGTGATTCTCGAAACGCTGAGTATGATTTTACTCTTTCGTTTCAATAGCTTTCAGGGAAGCGTATGGTTCAGTGCTGCCAATTCTATGGTAACAGGGGTAAATGGAGCCTACACCAATGTGATAGGATTCTTTAATTTGCAACAGGTAAATCGCCAGCTCACTGACCAAAATATTGCTTTGCAACGCGAAACCGAAATTTTGCGTCAAGCTTTGAACTCGGCAACCAAAGATACCACAATGACCGAAAAACTGATGCGCGAAAAGCTTAAAGGCTACGCCATGGTGCCAGCCACCGTCGTAAGCAACAGCTCAGAGCGCACCAATAATTATTTGGTGATAGACCGTGGCGAAACCGATGGCATTCGTCCTGAAATGGGCGTAGTTGGCGGAGGCGGTGTGGTAGGTATTGTCTATCTCACAGGACCACACCATTCATTGGTTATCCCTGTAACCAATCGCAAGTCGAGCATTAGTTGTCGTGTGCGTGGGCAAAACTATTTTGGCTACTTGCAGTGGGACGGTGCGAGCATGCTCAGTGCCTATGTTGACGATGTGCCACGTTATGCCCGTGTAAAAGTAGGACAAGCCATCGAAACCAGTGGATATTCGGCAGTCTTTCCTCCTGGAATTTTTGTGGGACGTGTAAGCAAAATTAGTAACTCGGCTGATGGACAGTCTTACAGATTGGATGTGACGCTGGGCACAAACTTTGCGAACCTACGCGATGTGTCGGTTGTTACCACTCCCTATAAAGCCGAAATTGATACACTCCAAATGCACGCTTTGCAAATGGAGAATAATGCAAATTAGTTACGGGCTGACTAAAGGCTGAAAGTCCCCCGAGCACATACTCTTATCCAGATTTTTATGTTTCAAACACTTATGTCGCGCATCGGTTGGTTTGTGGCACTTATGTTTTTACAAGCATTGGTGTTCAACCACGTACACATTTTTGGTTACGCCACACCGATGCCCTACGTTTATTTCTTGCTCATTCTTCCGAGCAACACCCCCCGTTGGCTTTATGTCCTTTCGGGATTTTTGTTAGGCTTGGCGATTGATATTTTTACCAATACACCAGGCATGGCTGCGGGAGCCATGTGTTTGCTTGGCTTAATTGTGCCCATGCTACTTAGGGCGTTTTCACCTTCCGACAAGAACGAAAGTTTCGTCCCCTCGCACAAAGAAATGGAGTGGAGCGCCTTTGGCAAATACGCGTTCTTTAGCGTGCTTATATATTGCTTGGTGTTCTTTACTTTCGAAGCTTTTTCGTTTTTCAATTGGCAAATACTCCTCATCAACATCGTGGGTAGCACGTTGCTTACCACCCTTTTTGTATTTGCGATGGAACTTATACGCAAGTAAACAGTCGCTAAACAACTGATAGTTTTTTGTACAATCGGTTCAAGACATGTAATTCTCTAAAAAATCCCCCTAAGCTCATGTCATCCAATAATTTCGAAATACGCAAATTTGTAATCGGAGGCATTGCCATAGGCATTATCTTGGTATACATGATTCGCCTTTTCACATTACAACTGTGGAGTGACGACTATAAGAAAAATGCCGACTCTAATGCTTTTCGTAAAGACATCCAGTACCCCTCGCGCGGACTCATATTCGATCGCAAGGGGCGCATTTTGGTATACAATGAGCCGTCATACAACATCATGGTGGTGATGAACGACCAACGCGGCATTGACACCTTAGATTTTTGTCAAACCATTGGCATTACGAAGGAAGATTACATTAACCGCATGGCAAGTATAAAGGATTCAAAAAAGAATCCTGGCTACTCACGTTACACCCCCCAACTCTTTATGGCGCAAATTCCTGCCGAAGAGTTTTCCCTCTTTCGCGAAAAGCTTTTCCGTTTTAAAGGCTTTAGCATCGAAAAACGCTCCACACGCCAATATACTAGTGGAATTGGTGCACACATATTGGGCGATGTGGGTGAGATTAACGAGAGAGAACTTAACGAAGACTCTTTGCACTATTATGCCTCGGGCGACTATATCGGTAAGTTGGGCGTAGAGCGTGCTTACGAGGATCAGTTGCGCGGTGTGAAAGGCATGCGCATTATGTTGCGCGACGTGCGTGGACGTACACAAGGGCATTACCAAAACGGTAAGTACGACAAACAAGCTCAACCAGGCAAAAACCTCACCTTGGGGCTCGACAAAGACCTGCAAACACTTGCCGAACGCTTGCTTCAAGGCAAACTCGGTGCCATCGTAGCGATTGAACCCAGTACGGGTGAAGTGCTTTGCATGGCTTCTTCGCCAACCTACGACCCACGTAGCATGGTAGGGCGTAATCGTAGCAAAAACCACAAAATGCTCAATGCTGATGCAATGCGCCCTTTGCTTAACCGTGCAATTATGGGTACCTATCCCCCTGGTTCTACCTTTAAGATTACCCAAGCCCTAACGGGACTACAAGAGGGGAGTATCAATCCGCAAATCGCTTTCCCTTGTAGTCATGGTTTTAACTACAAAGGCTTGCATGTGGGTTGTCACGGTCATGCCTCGCCCATCAATCTTGTGCCTGCCATTGGTACCTCATGCAACTCTTACTTTTGTTGGAACCTCTTCCGCATGATAAACAATAAAGCCAAATATGGTTCCGTGCAAAAGGCTATGACCACTTGGAAGGATTATATGGTGAATATGGGCTTTGGCTATAAATTAGGCATTGACCTTCCGGGCGAAAAACGTGGCATGATTCCGAATGCCGAATACTACGACAAGGCTTACAAAGGGTCATGGAATGGACTTACCATTATCTCTATTGCCATCGGACAAGGCGAAGTTACTGCCACCCCCTTGCAAATTTGTAATTTGGCAGCAACCGTAGCCAATCGTGGTTATTACATCACACCTCATGTGGTACACGCTGTGCAAGATGGTCGTCTCGACCCAATCTATTATAAAAAGCATTACACCGGGGTAGACCGCAAGTGGTATGAATATTGTGTAGCGGGTATGCGTAAAGCTGTGCTCGGGGGTACTTGTCGTGGTGCCAACATTCCCGGTTACGAGGTGTGTGGCAAAACAGGTACTGCGCAGAACCGTGGTCACGACCACTCCGTGTTTATGGGATTTGCTCCCATGGACAAACCTCGCATTGCCGTATCAGTTTATGTGGAAAATGGTGGTTTTGGTAATGTATATGGTGTGCCCATTGGCGCACTCATCATGGAGCAATACCTTAATGGTAAACTTTCAGCGTCATCTGAAGCAAAGGCCACCCACTTCCAAAATATGCACATCAAATATGGTGACTATGCTAGATAAGGGGGCACCCTTTCCTCTAACTCCCCCAAACTCCCTCTAACTCCCTTCCTAGTCCTTTATTATTCAATTTCAAAACAATGCTCAACGAAAACAAACAATATCCGCTATTCAATGTCGATTGGGTGATACTCACCCTCTACATCGTGTTGCTTATATGCGGTTGGTTCAGCATTTGCGGTGCCAGTCATGAGCTTGGCGATACAGATTTCTTTGCATGGTCAAGTCGCACGGGTAAACAAATCGTTTGGATTGGTTGTGCCTTAAGCATGGCATTTGTCATCATGATGAGTTCCGATAAGTACTACGACACCCTGGCAGGCATCTTTTATTGGTTTATGATGTTTGTGTTGCTCATCACTCCCTTTGTAGCAAAAGACATTAAAGGTTCTCGCTCGTGGGTAAGTTTAGGTTTTTGCAATGTGCAACCCGCTGAATTTGCAAAGTTTGCCACAGCACTGGCAGTTGCAAAACTCATCAACGAATACGGTTTCACACTCGATAAGATGCGCAATTTTGCCAAAGCCGTAGGACTCGTTCTTTTGCCCATGGCACTCATCGTCTTGCAGCGCGAAACGGGTTCGGCACTTGTCTATCTCGCCTTCTTCCTCATGTTCTATCGCGAGGGAATGCCAGGTAGCATTCTCTTCACAGCAGTAGCAGCAGTAGTCTATTTTGTGGTAGGCATTCGTTTCAGCGAGGTCGAGTTGCCTGGCACACGCTCTTCAGTAGGCGAGTTCGTTGTGCTCACCCTCATTTGGATTTTCACCATCGGATTGTTGCGTGTCTATGACAGACATAACCATGCCGCCCAACTTTTCATAAAATTGGGCGCTGCAGTCATCAGTCTCTCGCTAATCGTGTCAGAGTTCATCATCCCCTTCGACATATCATGGATACTCATGGCGCTCACCATCTTTATGGCAGGTTATTTGGCATGGCAGTCGTTGGGGCAACGTGTCAGCAAGGGCATGCTCATCGCCGTGTTCACATTGGGTAGCACAGCGTTCTTATACACTTCCGACTTTGCGCTAAATAAAGTGCTCGAGCCTCACCAGCGTGTGCGCATTCAAGTGCTGTTAGGCATGAACGAGGACAACCGTGATGCTGGATACAACGTCAACCAAAGCAAAATTGCTATCGGATCGGGTGGACTCGAAGGTAAGGGTTTTATGAACGGAACCCAAACCAAATTAAAATACGTGCCCGAACAAGACACCGACTTCATCTTTTGCACCGTTGGCGAAGAACAAGGCTTCTTAGGCTCAGCAGGTGTGTTATTACTCTTTTTGTGCATGATATTGCGCTTAATTTATCTCAGCGAGCGACAAACGTCCACCTTTGCACGAGTCTATGGATATTCCGTGCTAAGCATCCTGCTCTTCCACGTTTTTATCAACGTCGGCATGGTAATGGGCGTTACGCCTGTCATTGGCATTCCGCTCCCCTTCTTTAGTTATGGTGGTTCCTCTTTATGGGGCTTCACACTGATGCTTTTCATTTTCTTGCGCATGGACGCAGGACGAAAAAGGGCTTCTTGGTAAGTGTTTTTTCTAAACACATTCCTCATTACATTTTTTTTGAAACTCTCCTCACATTATGAATTACAATAATAAACCGAACGGACAAAATCGATGGCGCACATTTTCTTTAGTGCTTATTTGTCTGCTTGTGGTAGTAAGCATTATTTACATGAAGCGCTCTTCGAGCGAACAAAAGCAACTCTTACCTCTTGGAGCCACAGACACTTCGCGCACCCAAGTAGCTGTTCCCGATACTACAGTCGATCCAGGTACATTGCCTCAAGTCCCCGACACGGTACAGACCTCTCAACTTTCCGACACCATTTTGGGAAAAGACAAGCGTAATCCTTACGAAGCCGGATACGACGATGGCTACACAGCTGGTTGTGATGATGGTGCAGCCCATACCGAAAAGGCAAATTACGATGAAACCAACAACTTCGCCACCTCTGCCGAAAAACAAAACTATGTGCGTGGCTATCGCGAAGGCTATTCCGAAGGCTTCGAAGACGGAAAGACTGGCAAACAGTTTAATATTTAAGGAGGGATAAGGTATTAAAAGCCATCAAATATTCACTCCTTATTTATCATTGATATGGGCATATTACAAACACGATAATTCAGTCTGTGCATTCCCCAAAACTTTCCTATCCTCAAGACCACAACCTTTATGAGAAAACTTCTCTTCCTATTCCTACCCCTCCTCTGCACCATGAGTTGTCGCAAAAGTACAACCCAAGTCAACGAGGAGATCACCCATGCCGACAGCGTAATTAGTCGCAACACCGACCTCCTGTTCTCTAACCCACGGCAAGCCATACGTGTGCTCGACTGTCTGCAAGCCAACCTTACAGACAGCGCAGCATGGTACAAAACAGAAGTCTTCAAAGCTACTGCCCATAATTTGCTAGGCGATACAACCCTAGCCAATAGCCTCTACGTAAAAATTGAAAACTGGTGTGAAAAAACAGAACCGCGTCAACCCCATATCGCAGGATTGGTATGGAATCATCGTGGCGTAAACGCAATGATGAAAGGCAACACCCACCAAGCCCAAATGTGCTATCAACGCGCCTACAACCTTTTAAACACACCTCCCAAACCACAAGAAATCATATCCACCAGCATCAACCTGGCAGACATCTGTTTACAAACAGGACAACTCCCCCTTGCAGCCAGCCATTATCGCGAAGCCCTTTTCTTGTGCGACTCAATGGGCGACACCCGAAACCGAGCAAGCGTGTGCTGCGGTCTCGGACAAGTATATATGGAGTTACAAAGATACATAATAGCCCATGAGTTCTTTGCTGAGGCAGCACGAAACATTCATAAAGAAAGTCGACAAACCCAATTCTTCTACCATTTTGCCTTAGGCAACTGCTATTATTACGAAGAACGCTACGACTCAGCACTCATCTGCTTCAACCAAGCCCGCATGCTTGCCGAGGCGTTTCAAAATCCCCTTATGACGTGCAACTGCGAGGCAAATATTGGCGAAATCTATTTAATGCAAGACAAACTCGACCAAGCAGAACAACATTTAGCGCGTTGCAGCGAAATGCTCACTAAACATCCCCATGCGCTCCCACAACAAAACACGTTCTATATCCGCAGTCTGCTTGCCGACCTCGCCATAGCACGCGGACAACGTGCCAAGGCAGCCACCATCATGCCCCAAATAAGCGACACTTCTTTTGTGTCCTCACCGCGCTACATCATGCTGCACTACCGCCGTTTGCAACATTATGCACAACGCGACGGTTTGTGGCGCGAGGCATACACCTATCAGTCACTCTCTAACCGTTATGCCGACTCCATTAACAGCCGACAGACACGTAATTCGGTCGAGGAAATAGCAGGACGCTATCAGCGCGACACCACCTTGCTGCGACAGCGTTTAGACATTGCTGACTATGCCACCAAAAATATGCGTCAGCAAAACACCATCCTCATTATCCTCAGTGCCCTTATTGCCCTTGCCATGTTGGCAGCGCTCATCATCATTTATTATCGTCGTCACACACAAGAGCGCCTAAAACGACAAATGGAGCGCATCACAGAGTTGCGAATGGACGTAGTGCGCAACCGTGTGTCGCCACACTACATCTTCAACGTCTTGGGCACAGTGTTGCCCAAACTTCAGCGTTACCCCGAAATGGTGCAACCCGTCGAAATGCTAATCGATGTGCTTCGTGGCAACCTTCTCACCTCGGGTAAGGTATCTGTTCCCCTTTGCGATGAAATCCAACTCGTGCGTCGTTACGTCGAACTCTACCATTACAGCCATGGCGACTTTCCACAAGTCACATGGAACATCCAGCCCGAACTCGAACAAAGTAGCATGCCCATCCCCTCCATGTCGTTGCAAATCCCTGTCGAAAATGCTTTAAAGCATGCCTTCCCCGTGGTCGACGCCACCTGTGCCATTCACATCTCAGTAGTTGTCAATGCCGATAACGAACTCATTCTGCAAGTCACAGATAACGGACAAGGCTATAACCCAGGAAGTGTAAAACGCACAGACCGCGACACAGGCACAGGCTTACGCCTACTCACGCGCACCCTCGAAATCCTCAACCAATACAATCGTCGTCCTGCCTCACTCACCATAGTGAACGTAGCTCCCCCTCATCATGGCACCCGTACCGAACTCCGTCTGCCTGTAGACTATACATACGAAACGCAGAAGAAAAAGAAGAATGAGAAATAAGCAATCGAACTTTCCCCTCAGTAGTTTGTAATACTTAATACTTAATACTTAAAAATGTCCTTCCCCCAAATATGCTCCCTCATCGCAGCACTGTGCTTCACTCTCCCCTGTGTCGCACACGAGCGCACCGAAACCGATGTCCTGCACATTGCCCAACAATGGTTTGCCAAGCAACGTGCCAGCGCGTCAACCTCACAACGTGTCTCCCAAACCCCACCAACCCTCACACCCTATGCACAAGCATGGTGCGTGCAACAAAATAAACAATTCGTTCTCATCAGCAAAACCGACGACATGCCCCAAGTATTAGGCTACGGCAATGCGCAAACCGACGCAATGCCCCCCATACTCAAACGCATGTTGCAACGCCAACCCAAGGCAAAAAAATACCCCCTCGATGGCGCAAAGTGGCAACCTGTAGCCCCTCTTCTCAAAATGGAACATGGCATATACAGCCCCTTTAACGACCTCTGCCCCTATTACACCTACGACGACGGAACTATCTCCACCAAACGTTGCGTACCTGGTTGCGTAGCCATAGCCATGGAACAAGTCCTAACCTATTACCGACGCACCTACACCCTGCAGGACACCTTAAAAGGATGGACCACACCCCATTACACCATTAACGACCTCTTGCCCGGCGAAGTCTACGAAACGCAGCTCATCCGCAACACCTATGGCGATGGCAACGACACCCCCGAGACCTGTCTGCCCGTGTCAAGGCTCATGTACGCACTCGGTGTGGCATCACACATGAACTGGGGCATAGACGCAAGTGGCACATCAACCTATCGCCTGGTCGACCCCCTAAAACGTGCCTTTGGCTTGAAATACGTACACCACATGGACAGCTACCAATACGACCCTGTGGCATATTGGAATTTCTTAGCCCACGAGTTGCAATGTGGCAGACCTGTTTATTATGCAGCAGGCGCCATGAGCACCGAGGGGCACGCCTTTGTGCTCGATGGTTTAAACGAACAAGGCTTGTTCCACGTTAATTGGGGTTTCTCGGGCAAGTGGGATGGCTATTTCAGATTAGATGTCCTGGCCATTCGCGAACCAGAGTCCGACAAATGGCAAGAAGTTGACAACGGATTTTTCTGCAACCAAGAGGCATTGGTTGTTTGTCCCGATTCGGTCGATTGCCTACCTCCCGACACCCTGAGTCGCACCGGACGCGAGGTGGTGATAGAACGCGTAACGTGCTTAGACGAACCCACCACCCAATGTCCCACACGCCTCCAACTCATCGTGCGCAATGCCTCGTCCCAAGCGCTCACCACCCCCTTTGCCCTCATTCAAAACGCAGTTACCGACACCGCACGTTGGCAACAAGCCAACTGGTTGGCATTCACAGGATGCACCCTGCAACCTGCGCAACGCGACACCCTGCTCGTGCATCTTCAGTTCGCCCGTAGTGGCGAAAGCATTTTAGGCATCACCCCCGACGGATTGATTTTGGCAGATAGTGTGGCAATCAGCGTAACCGAAAATGGCACCGATAGCCTTGTGAGCGATGCCCCTAAATTGACTTTCGTAAACAAACACACGGTCGAATTTTCGCAACGCTTATACAATCCCCACGCCACGAAACGCGCAGCGCAACTGGTAAACATCGATTTAGACGACGGACACTACAACTTGCAACTGCGCAAGTCTCACCCCGTGTACTTAGCTCCTCAAGCCGACACGCTCATCACGCAGCGTTTCACCGATCTCGTTCCCGGAAAATCCTACGTCTACAAACTCCGATGCCGTGGTGCCGAACAGCGACTTACCTTCCAAATGCCAGCCCTTCCTCAAGGCATCACCGAACGTACCCAGACTGTTGCCCCTCTCATATACCACTCCATCGACGGCAGAAAATTAGGCACTACCTTGCCCAAAGGATGGCAGGGCATAGTTATAGACTCACGCGGAAAGAAATACGTAAAGTAATCCACAAGAAAATAAAAACAGAATGCTAAAAAGATGCACCATACAGACACTACTCGTGTCGAACACCGAAAACGGAGAAGACCTCATTCGCACCGAAGCTAAGGGTGGATGTTTAATCGAAGAAACCGGCATAATGTTGCGTTATGCCGAGGCTGAGAATCATGGCACAGCGAGTTTGTTACTCACTGAGGGTTTAGCCGATTTAAAGCGCAATGGCAACACCCGTTCGCGCATGACATTTGTCGATGCCAAACTCCTCCCTTGCTCGTATGTAACGCCCAAGGGAACCCTCGATTTTAGTATTTACACGCACGAGCAAAGCTTTACAGTGGATGCACAAGGTGGTTGCTTCAAAGCGCGTTACACGCTCTTAGCGGCAGGAAAACAAGTGGCAGACAACGTCTTGACTGTTGAGTGGACGTTTGAATAAAAAAACAAACTCACGAAATAATTCGGGGGTAGGGTAGGGTGTTTAAAATTCATGAATTTTTCTGCACGATTTTAGATGTTTGCAGCTTCGCTGCTTGTTTTTGTGAACATTAATTGT
>OIZP01000292.1_pt1 | contig 32754 bp, 22 predicted proteins | sample 1588531 | NCBI WGS metagenome assembly OIZP01 (sample SAMN03283283) | human gut metagenome | biome: human-associated habitat; material: feces | host: Homo sapiens | place: Peru | collected 2012
GAAAAGGATCTGCTGGCAATTCTGCACGCAGAAAAAAAAGTACAAATAAGTATTCTCGCAGATCGGGAAGTAATAAGCTGGGGACTTTGTGTATCATTCTTCAGACGATTGCCAGTATAGCCTTAATGGCGGTATTGTATTTGTTAGGAATGATTCCGGATAAGTATCTGATACTGGCAGCAGCAATACTGTTTTTCTTATGGTGTGTGACACTGAATTCACAGGTGGCAAGGAGAAAACGGGGGACTTGGGGAAAAGTATTCAGTTTACTTATGGCAGTTGTGATGTTTACAGGAAGTTATTATGTCGCTCAGGCTAATAATATGATTGGAAAGATCACAGGCAGCAACTATAAAGTAGATAAGATGGTTGTTGCAGTGCGAGCAGATGATTCGGCAGAGACAATAGAAGATGCGGCAGACTATACGTATGGTGTACAGTTTGAGAAAGGTGCTGACAATATACAGACAGCTGTAACTGATATTGAAAAGCAGATTGGCGTTGATACGATTGAAGTGAAAGAGTATGATTCGGTTCAGGCACAGGCACAGGCTTTGATAGATGGGGACTGTGATGCAATCATTTATAACAGTGCATATACAAGTCTGATGGAAGAAACAGTAGACGGTTATAGCGAAAAAGCAAAGGTATTATACACATTTAATATCCGTGTGGAATTGAAGTTGGGAAACAAGGATACTATGGCAACAGATGATAGTATTATAGAAAAACCATTTACAGTTTATATCAGTGGTATTGATGTTTATGGTGATGTATCAGAAACAAGTCGAAGTGATGTAAATATTATTGCAGTTGTGAATCCGCAGACACATCAGATATTACTTGTAACAACACCACGTGATTATTATGTTCCTATTCCTGGAATTTCAGGAGGACAGAGAGATAAACTGACTCACGCAGGAATTTACGGAGTAGATGCCTCTATGCGTACACTGGGTGAATTGTATGAGACGGATATTAATTATTATGCGAGATTGAATTTTACTTCATTAATTGATATTGTAGATACACTTGGAGGAATTGATGTATATTCAGAGTATGCGTTTACAACAAGTGAAGATTCTGAACATGTAATGGATGTACAGGAAGGATATAATCACTTCAATGGTGAAGAAGCACTTGCTTTCTGCAGAGAGAGACACAATGTTCCAGGAGGAGACAACCAGAGAGGAAAAGATCAGCAGGCAGTTATTACTGCTATGTTGAAGAAGTGTTTGTCACCGACTATGCTCTTGAAAGCGAATGCGATTATGGAACAGGTGAGCAAAGATGTTGAGACAAATATGTCTCAGGAAGAGATTAACGCATTGATTAAATATCAGTTGAGTAATAATCCGGCTTGGACGATTCAGTCTGTAGCAGCGGAAGGTACAAATACAACTGGTACATGTTATTCCAGTGGTGATACAGAACTCTTTATTATGGAGCCGGTTGAATCTTCTGTGCAGAATATTATTGATCTGGCAAACATTGTAGAAGAAGGCGGAGTGTTGCCGGAAGGACAACAGCTGAATTAGCATGAAAGTAGAATAAAGTATAAGAAAATAAAAGGGAGAGCTTAATTGTTGCAGAGAATGTAGCAGTTAAGCTCTTCCTTTTATGAAAAAACGTTTATAAAAGCTTAAAACTATATCTAAAAACGTGAATTATATATGTAAAAAGAAAATAATAAAGAAAAGACAAAGAAAATTCGCTGAAAAAACACTGAAAAGACAAAAAAATCTTTACAAATCTACCAAAATATAGGAAAATATAAATTAATAAGAACGGATAAGGAGGTTTTCATATGAAGAGAAAACAATTTATTGCCTTACTTTGTGTAGTTACGATGAGTGTGTGTCTTGTTACTCCAGTAATGGCAGAAGAGAATCAAGCTACAGAAGTTGCACAGGAAACGATTGTGGATCAGGAAATGCCGACAGAAGAAGTAACTAAGGATGAGAAAGAATCGGATGTAGAGAATGCGACTGCAGTGGAAGAAACTGTACCGGTAGAAGAAGTGAAAGATGGATTTGTTGAAGAAGACGGTAAAGTATACTATTATGAGGACGGAACGTTAGTAATTAATAAGATCGTTGAATTTACAGAAGAGGACGGAACTACATATGCATGTTTTTTCCTTGGGGATGGCAGCATGATGATTGACGATATAGCTTGGTGTGAATTCACAGATGAAAACGGAAATACTTATGGAGGAAATATCAGAGCTGATAAGAATGGTCATCTGGTAAAAGGGTGGTATCAGAGAAATTATGGAAATGCATCATTTGAATATTATAACTCTGATTATTTTCAGGTATACAATGAAATTATTGAAGAGAACGGAAATAAATATTATTTGAATAATGAGGGAATTCTGATTACAAATTCACAGATTGTATTTGATGGAGAGTTATATCAGGCAGATGCAACAGGTGCGCTTACAAAATGTGAAGTGACAACAAATTTAGAGTGGAAAATAATAGGTGGTGAATGGTATCTGTTTGTTGACGGCAAAATAATCAGAAATCAGTATTACGTTTACCAGGAAAATACATATTATTTTGATGATGCCGGTATTATGCAGACAGGTGTTTTTTTGGATCAAGAAGGGGAAATAAGATTAGCTGAATCAAGTGGGATTGTGTTTGTAAATCCGACAAAAGACTGGAATGTATCAAAAGACGGCAAATCATGGTATTTTTTTAAAGAAGAAAATGGCAGATTGTGTCCAGCATATTCAGAAGTGATCACAGGACCGAGTGGCAAAAAATACTATTTTGGGTTTGATGGATCGATGTGGTTAGGATATTTCACAGAAACATTTGACGATGGCAGAGTTATTCATTATATGACCAATGATTCTGGTGAGATTCAGGAAACAAATGACTGGGTTAAGTATGATGGTGACTGGTATTTTTGGAGAGATGGAGATATACTGAAAAATGGTGTTTATGACATATGGGGAAAGAAGTACTATTTCGACTATGACGGAGTAATGCAATTAGGAAGAATAGATATTTATGAAAATGATAATCAGAAACTGTATCTGACAGATTCATCCGGAGCAATTATATCATCACCTGGTTGGAACTGGTATAAAAATCATTGGTATTACATGAATGAAGATGGAAGTGTACGCACGAATGAGTTCGTAGAAGATGGAAATCAACTTTATTACGTTGATGGTTATGGAGAAATGGCAACGAGAGATTTTAACTTTAATGGGAAGGACTATCACGCAGATTCCAATGGTGTTATTTTGAGAAATTCTTGGTATCAGAATGGATACGACTGGTGCTATGCAGGAAAAGACGGAGCTTTTTTGACAGACCGTTGGATATCAGGTGAAGGCGGCGTTTGGTATTATCTAAATGAAGATGGCGCAATGGCTAAAGGAACATGTTGGGTTTATGATTCGGATGATAATGAAAAGGGTAAATATGAATACTTCGATGAGAATGGAGTTTGGCAGCAGAAAAATCCGATAAACAAGAATGGTTGGTCGTTAGTCGACGGTACTTGGTATTATTATAAAGATGGCAACCCATATACAGGATGGCTTGGATCTTACTATATCGATAATGGTATAATGTATACAAATACCTATGTTTATGATGATTATGATGAAGAAAAAACGTATTATGTAGATTACAAAGGAGTTTATCAGACAAATAGTTGGGTAACAATTCCAGGAATGGGCTATAGTTGGCGTTATGTAGGACCAGACGGAGCAGTGATGCATGATCAATGGATTGGAAATTATTATGTCGATGAACACGGTGATATGGTTGCAAACACAATCGTAAATACAGGAGACTATGGTTTATGTAAATTTGCAGAAGATGGAAAGTGGATCGGTTATGCTAAAAAGGCAGATTGGAATGCAATCGGTAACAAATGGTATTATGTTGATGACATGGGAACACTGGTGAAAAATTGTAAACGTGTGATCGGAGGAAAAACATATTACTTCAGATATGATGGTGTTATGCGTGCGAATACTGCTTTTTACGATCATGAAGGAGAATTATATGTTTATGTTGGATCAGATGGAGCAGTTTCAAAAGCAAATGGCTGGGAATTAGGAGAGTACGGAGAATGGTATTATCTTGAAAATGGAACTCCGAAGACTGGATGGTTTGAATATAAAGGGAAGAAATATTATTTGTCACCTAGAACATATACCGGAAGTGTGGATGTTTGGGATTTTGAAACGAATGAAAAAGAGGATTATTTCTTCGATCAAGATGGAGCTGTTATTAAACCAAAAGATGGATGGTTTTCAATGAAAGTCAACGGCCAGACATGTTGGTACTACATAAAAAATGGGGAAGCAGTAACAGGTACATGGTATAATGGATGCTATTTCAACTGGAACGGACAGATGTCTACAGGACCTTTGTGGACATCATCAGATGATATTTATGTATTCGATGATAATGGATGTCTTCTGAAAAACGGTTGGCATGAGCTGGATGGTGTTTGGTATTATACAGATGCAAAAGGAAGAGCCTATACTGGAGAAAGAAAAATCAATGGTACAACATATTGGTTTACAAATTCAGGTGTTTGGGTGAAATAGTAAATCAGTTCAAGTAAAGGGATAAGAGAGTTTTAGTGATTTGGGAGCAGTCATTTATGACTGCTCCCTTTTTGTTTTGAGGCACTTACGAAAAAACAAAAAAATATAAAGAAATGAGAAAAAACAAAAAAAATTCACAGATAAAACACTAAAAAGACAAAAAGTATTTACAAATACAATGAATTGTGGGAAAATATGATATAACAAGATCGTATAAGGAGGTTCCCATATGAAGAGAAAAAAGATAATTGCTTTACTTTGCGTAGCAGCGACTAGTGCAAGTCTTGTTACTCCGGTAATGGCAGAAGAGAACACAGCAGAAAAAACGACACAGGAAACAACGGTAGAGCAGGAAACACCAGCGGAAGAAACGGTGGAAACAGAGTTATCTGAGACAGAAGAAACAACTGCCCCGGAGGAAGCCGCACCGGCAGAAGATCAAGTACCGGCAACAGATGCAGAGCAGACAGCACCGGAAATATCAGCAGAGACAGCAATTCCAAATCAGGAGGAGACGGAAGCATCTGATGAAGATGCAGAAGTAAAAGGTGAATTTGTAGAAGAAGACGGTAAAGTATATTATTACGAAAACGGATCCTTAGTAACAAATCGGATTGTTGAATTTGAAGAAGAGGATGGAACAACATATGCATGCTATTTCCATGGAGATGGAAGCATGATGATTGATAATAAAGACTGGGTGAGTTGTCTTGTAGAAGAGGGCTCATTTAGTGAGGGGTATATCAGAGCTGATGAAAACGGTCATTTGATCACTGGCTGGTTTGAGATCAGCGCTGAAAGCACACCACAAGGAAAAGTATTATATGAATATTATGATTCTGATTATTTTCAGGTAACTGATGAAATCATTGAAGTGAATGGAAACGAGTATTATTTAGGTCCTAATGGATACCTGGTTACAGATTCTCAGATCGTGATTGATGGAAAGCTGTACGAAGCAGATGCAGATGGTGTGCTTACAGAAAGCGAAGTGACTACAGAAGAACAGTGGGTGGAGATGGGAAACCAAAGGTATTTGTTCATTGACGGAAAAGCGGTCACAAACCAGTATTATACATATTCTGGAGATACTTATTATTTTGATCGTTCTGGTGTTATGCAGACCGGAGTGTTCTGGGATAAGGATGGAGAAGAAAAACTTGCAGAACTGAACGGTATTGTATTTGTAAATCCTGTAAAAGGATGGAATCAGTCAAAAGATGGCAAATTATGGTATTATTTCAAAGAAGAAAATGGTGGATTACATCCTGCACAATCAGAAGTAGTCAAAACACCAGACGGCAAAAAATATGGTTTCGATTATAATGGAATCATGCAGACAGGTGTTTTTGGAGCAGCGGAAGATGGAAAATATAATTTTTACTATGCAAATGCCGATGGAGTGATTCAGCAAAAAGACGGTTGGTTTTTATATGAAAACAACTGGTATTATAGTGAGGATGGAAAACTCTATACGGATGGATTCTATAGGATTGGCAACGAAAAATATGGTTTCGATTATTGTGGAGCCATGCTAAAGGGAAATGGAACCTATTGGGTTGATAGTGAACACCAATACCGTTATCTTACAAACGATGCCGGTGTAGTCCAGGAGAGCAATGGATGGGTTAAGTATGATGGAAACTGGTATTATTGGAAAGACGGAGATACAATTAATGAGGGAATCCATACGATCGATGGAAAGGATTACTACTTTGAATATGGTGTCCTTCGCATAGGAAGAATCGAGGAGCGCAGTGGAGATGGTGACTATAATGACTATACGCTTTATATAACAGATGCCTCAGGTGCCCTTCTGAATAAACCAGGTTGGAATTTGTATAATGGTTCCTGGTATTATATGTCAAAAGATGGAGATGCATTAAGAAACCAGGTCGTTGAAGATGGAAATAAATTGTATTATGTTGACTCTAGTGGAAAAATGGAAATCGGAGATTTCTATGAGGATGGCTACAGATATCATACAGATTCAAACGGTGTAATCTTGAAAAATGCATGGTATTTGGACGGATATGACTGGTATTATGCTAAAGCAGACGGAACAGCCATGAAAAATGACTGGCTCAAAGGCAGTGGTAACGTTTGGTATTATATGCAGAGCAATGGTGCTATGGCAAAAGGAACCTGCTGGGTTGGTGGAGAAAATGGCAAGTATAATCTCTTTGACGATAATGGTATCTGGAAGGGAGAGCTGGCAACAAACGGCTGGACTCTTGTGAATGGAACCTGGTTCTATTATGAAAATGGAAAACCATATACAGGCTGGACCGGAGACTATTATATTCAAGAAGGAAAAATGGCTATGGATAGATTTATCTATACAGCCGATGACGAAAAAGTATACTATGTGAATTATAAAGGTGTTTATCAGAGAAACTGCTGGATTGAAGATTATGATGGCTGGTATTATGCGGGGGCTGACGGTGCACTTATTACAAACGACTGGATAAATATTGGTGGAGCTGACTATTATTTTGATGGAAGATGTATGGTTAGCGATGCTATTGTAGATACTGGAGAATATGGACTCTGCAAATTTGATAAATCAGGCCGTTGGATCGGATATGTGAAGAATAAAGGCTGGCAGCAAGTCGGTGATAAATGGTATTATGTAGATAATGATGGAAATCTGGTTACAGAGGGTAAGTATGAGATTGGAGGAAAAACCTATTACTTTGATTATGATGGCGTAATGTATGCAAATACACTTGTTGAGTATCAGAGTTATAAGAATGGATGTGTATGGGTCAATAAGGATGGTACAGTATCTAAAGAAAATGGCTGGAAATATGTAGACGGTAGAGGCTGGTGCTATCTTGAAGATGGAAAAGCCAAAACGGGTTGGCTGAAATCCGGCAGAAACTGGTATTATTTAACTCCATATATGCGTACAGGTTACGTGAGAATTTGGGATGATAATGGTTATGAATATGAGTGGAACTATTTCAACCAGGATGGTGTTTGGAGTGAAACGAAACTGAAAGATGGCTGGTCATCAGTTACTGAAAATGGTCGTACAAAATGGTATTATACAAAGAACGGAGCACCATTAACAGAGCAGTGGTACAACGGAAATTATTTCTACTGGGATGGAAGTATGGCAACTGGAACTGTTTATACTGAGTCTGAACCAATCTATTTATTTAATGAGAATGGATATCTTTTAAAGAACGGATGGCATAAATTTGATGGCGATTGGTATTACACAGATGCAAAAGGAAAAGTATATACAGGTGAAAGAAGCATCGGTGGAACAACATATTGGTTTAATAAAGGTGGTGTTTGGATCAAATAATTAAAAGATCCCGATATTCGAATCAATGAACAGAATAAGTTTAAAGAAGGAAAACGGAGCAGTGAAGGCTGTTCCGTTTTTTCGCTTCGTTTTTTCTTTGGAAATATAGACAAATTCAATAATTTGAGATAAGATGATAGTTGTAGCAGATTGCTTTGCGATAGTGGAGGAGTAAAAATGTATAAGAGGAAGTTGTTTTATGCGATGTGCTGCCTTACAGTGGTACTTGCGATAGGCTGTGGAAAGAAAGACAGCACGGATACAAAAAATCCGGAACAGGTAGAAAGTCAGGATACTACGAAGACAGACGATAAAAATAAGAGTGATACAAAGAACGATACAGAAAAGAAAGATGATAAGAAAGAAGAATCAGAGAAAACAAAAAGTGTCATGAAGATTTATTCTATCAATATGAGTTCAGGAGAGATCCAGACAGAAGATGTGGAGACAGATTCTTTAAATGAAGAAAAGGTTTGGTCATTACTTCAGGAAAAGTCAGTGATCACTTCAGAATGTGGGATGAATTCTTTCAAAGTGAACGAAGAAGAGAAGACGATAGATCTTGATGTAGATGAAGGATTTGGGAATTATATTCGTTCCATGGGAACAACAGGAGAAACGGAAGTGCTTGCATGTGTTGTAAACACGTATCTGGACAGCTTCCAGTGTGAGAAAATCAAGATAACAGAAGCAGGACGTACATTTGAGACAAGTGGTGCAGTTCTGGCAGGTTATATGACAAAGCAATAGGAAGCGGGGATGCGAAAAAGTGAAAAAATTATTAAAAAAATGTACGGTATTATTGTTGACAGCGGCAATGTCTATTACAGCGCTACCGGTGACGGCATGGGCTGAGACTCCGGCAGAGTCAGCAGTGATGGGAGCGGAGAAAGCTACGGATTATGTAGATGAGAATGCAGTAGATGAAACAACAGATGCAGCAGATCAAACAGGTCAGGAAACAATTGAGAACTCAGAAGAAGTGGAGCAGGTTGAAACAGCACCGGCTGAGTCAGAAGATACAGGTGAAGATGAAAAACAGGCAGCCGGTACTGAACAGCGCCTAAATTATATGTACATAGATCAGCCTTATCTGGAAACACCGAATACACAGAAGGTAGTGGTATCCTGGGGAGATGGTTCCGAGGGGATTGAACAGATGACCGCAACTGTGCAGGGACCAGTAGGAGAAGAAGTGTGGACTGCAGCACAGGAAACAGATGATATATATCTGTTTGAAAGAGCTTATACAGAGCAGGAAAGGGGAGTCTATTCTGTTACAGAACTGCATGTTACAATTGCGGGAATTGTATATGATTATTCCCTTGCGGATCTCGGAGTGGAAGCACGCTTTGGTGTTGATGAAGAATACGAGGGAATCGAAGAGTTACAGCCGGTAAGTGAGGAAGAGGCATCAGCAGATATTGCGGCATACAATATTGATGAATCCGGAAATGTTACTGAACAGTCAAGTATCGAGGAGGCAATTGTTCAGGCAGAACAGGAAATCCCGGCGATGATGAGTGATGACGGCGTTCAGGCACAATCTTCGAACATTGTGGTAGCGCTTGATCCGGGACATGATTCAACACATGCCGGTGCCTCAGCAAATGGTGTGCGGGAAGAAGTGCTCACTTTAAAGATTGCACAGTATTGCAAGGCAGAACTGGAAGAGTATGCAGGTGTTTCTGTTTATATGACAAGAACAACAGCAGACTGTCCGCATCCGGGCGGAAGTTCTGCTCACGATATTGATCAGAGAGTAGCTGATGCAGCGGCAGCTGGAGCAAGTGTCTATGTCAGCTTTCATTTGAATTCATCTCCATCTTCAGCAGCAAAAGGTGCAGAAATAATCATTCCGAACACAAACTGGAAACCACAGGTCGGAAATGACGGAAAGAAACTGGCTACACTGATCGAGTCGGAACTTGTGGGGCTGGGATTGGAAGAAAGAAAGATTTATTCTAAAGACACAACTGTGAATGAACGCTATGAGGATGGATCTCTTTCGGATTATTTTACAGTTCAGATTTCTGCAAAGGAGCATGGAATTCCGGGAATTATAGTGGAACATGCGTTTGTGACCAATACATCGGATGTAAATAATTTTCTAAATAATGAAGCTGGACTGAAGAAACTTGGTGTTGCCGATGCGACTGGAATTGCGAAATATTTTGGTCTGTCAAAGGGACAGTGGTACAAGGATTCTACTGGTTGGTGGTATGCATCTGGAACAAGCTATTTGAAAAATCAGTGGGCACAGATTAGTGGAAGCTGGTATTATTTTGATTCTGACGGATACATGCTGACAGGATGGCAGAAGATAGGAAATTACTGGTATTATTTGGGCGGCTCTGGTGACGGAGCAATGCGGACCGGCTGGAAAAAACTAGGAGGAGCCTGGTATTATTTCGGTGGAAACAATGACGGAACAATGAAGACTGGCTGGTACAAAATCGGAACGAGTTGGTATTATTTTGGCGGATCTAATGATGGCTCAATGAAGGCCGGCTGGTACAAAATCGGAACAAAATGGTACTATTTTGGAGGCTTTGATGATGGAGCAATGCAGACCGGCTGGAAAAAACTAGGAGGAGCCTGGTATCATTTCAGAGAAAATGACGGTTCAATGGAAGTAGGCTGGTGCAAATTAGGAGGAGCCAGATACTATTTCGGAGGAAATGATGATGGCTCGATGAAGGCAGGCTGGTACAAAATCGGAACAAACTGGTATTATTTCGGAGAAAATAATGACGGAGTAATGAAGACTGGTTGGCGCAAAATTGGGACGAACTGGTATTATTTCGGAGAAAATAATGACGGAGTAATGAAGACTGGTTGGCAGAAAATTAATGGAACATGGTATTTCTTTGATAATGATGGCGTGTATGACCCTACAAAGATATATGTTGAAACACCAAGCGTTAATGATGATAAGATAAATGGAGATGCTGGGAGTGACAATTCAAATAAAGATAGTGTTGTTGAGGGGACATATTTGATCGAGGGGAATACTGAAGTCACAGTAGATCAAATGATAGCTTATTTTAAGGCAAGTAAGAAGACTTATCCGGAAGATGTAATGGGAAAAGGTGGCGCGGCTACAATCAGAGATTTCTGTCAGATTTATTATGAAGAAGCTGCAGCAGAAGGCATTAAAGCAGAAGTTGCGTTTGTACAAGCTATGAAGGAAACAGGATGGCTGCAGTTTACAGGTGTTGTAAAAGCAGATCAGTATAATTTTGCGGGCATGGGAGCAACAGGAAATGGTGTTTCAGGTGAATCATTTAAAGATGTAAGAGAGGGTGTACGTGCACAAATTCAGCATTTGAAGGCATATGGATCAACAAAATCTTTAAATCAGACATGCGTAGATAATCGTTTTAAGTATGTTGAACGAGGAAGTGCAATTTATGTAGAATGGCTAAGTATACCTAACAATCCTAAGAAAAAAGGATGGGCAGCTGCCAATGGCTATGGAGTTGACATCGTAAAGATGATACAAAAGATGAAAACAATGAAAGATGAGATGGAGTAAAGTGGAAGAGTATAAGAAAAGAAACAAATGGAAGAATCCTTTGCTGGGAGTAATAGGTGCCGCAGTATTTGCAATGTCAGCAAGTTATACTGTAAAAGCTGAAGAAATAGTGGATCAGGATGAAGTGGTTATAAGTGATACAGTCGGTATCGCAGAAGATGAGGCTACAAGTTTTATAGAGACAGAGGAAACAGAAGAAACAGTAGAAACTCCGGAGAGGGTTGAAAAGCCGGATGCAGAGGCTGTGGAAGACAATACCGAAGATTTGAATAGTCAGGTGAAAGAAGAGAATACCATAGAAAAGGGATGGGTATCCGAGAATGGATCCAAATATTATCTGGATGAAAATGGGGAGCGTTGTACCGGATGGTTATTACAGGACGAAGGCTGGTATTATTTGGATGCAGAAAAAGACGGAGCAATGTTTGATGCAGGATGGAAGTATATCAATTCAAAATGGTATCATTTCTACGACAGTGGAGTAATGGAGACCGGGTGGACATATTATAAAAACAACTGGTATTACTTATCTCCATATGGTGATATGTCAGTGAATGAATGGGAGTACATCAATTCAAATTGGTATCACTTTGATCAAAATGGAATAATGCAAACAGGCTGGTTTTTATATAATGGAAATTGGTATTATTTATATCCGGCTAACAATAATGCTGGAAAGTCTGTAGGTACGATGGCTCAAAATACAACAATTGATGGCTATTTTATATCACAGGACGGTATTTGGATAAATGATGAAGCTTATCAGGGTGCCTATAATGTATTGAATCAGGTTGGATGGAATCTTTGGTCTGCATATAGCTGGTCAGCAAGTCTTCCTTATGTAAATTATTCGAATGACCCATCACCAGGAAGTAAGAATTTTGCAATCCATGGTTTCCAGACAAAAACAGGAGACTGTTATGTGATGGCGGCGACATTTTATTATATGGCGAAAGCGTTGGGGTATGATGCACATCAGATGGCAGGATATGTTCCGTTGCGCGGAGGCGGACTGGGGGTACATTCCTGGGTGGAAATAGACATGGATGGATCAACATATGTATTCGATCCGGATTTTACGCATGAAGCAAAAAGAAATGGTTATCAGATTACGTATGGTATGTCCGGAACATGGAGATACTCAGATTATTATAGAATGAATTAGCAAGAAAAGAGAGAAATAATGAAAAGAAAAGTACTTATTGCATTATGTTTTTGTATGATTGGTGTGGCCGGTATGACATCGGGATGCGGAGATAAAAAGGAAGAAACACCGGTTGTTGAAGAAAAAGAGCCAGAATTGAAGACAATTGGTCAGGAAGACAAGGAGGCATTCAAAGTAGAAATCAAGAATGCTACTGGAAAAAATATTAAAGGAATAACAATTAAACAGACAGATGAAGAATCTTATCCGGAAAATATGCTGGAGGATGGAGATGTTTTTACAGATCAGGAAAGCAGAAATCTTTATTATAAAGTTCCGGAACAGTCAACAGAAGTGTCAGAGGAGAGTGCAGAAGATACAGCTGTAGAAAGTGAAGGAACACAGGAGAAAGAGCTGGAGCAGGGATATGACATTCAACTTACTTTTGAAGATGACAGCACGGCAGAGCTACATGCTTTTCCATTTGAAGACATTGAAAAGGGCGAAATTTGTTATGAGGATGATGTAGCATATCTTACATATACGAGTGTTGCATCAAAAGAAGAGCTAAACACGAAAGAAGCTGAACTTGCAGTAAAGGCAGCAGAGCAGAAAGCAGCAGAAGAAGCAGCGGCTCAGGCAGCAGCGGAGCAGAAAGCAGCAGAAGAAGCAGCGGAGCAGGCAGCAGCGGAGCAGAAAGCAGCAGAGCAGAAAGCAGCAGAAGAAGCAGCCGCAGCTGCAGCAGCACAGAAAAGTAGAAGTTCTTCAAGTAATAGTTATTCCAGCAACAATTCTTCTAATGAAAGTGGCAGTTCATCAGAAAGCAGTTCGTCTGCAAATGAACCAAGCAGTGATGCGGGGGCAGGTTCTTCCGATTCATCAGGAGATGACGCATGTTTGGATGATGGATTGTTATACTAGAACAGTAAGAATGCAGAAAGTATTCTTGAATAATTAATTAAGAAAGAGAAAAAGAGATGGGGGCCGTGTGTTCCCATCCCTTTTAAGGTATAAGAAGAAATATGTCATTAGTATCAAATTTATTTATTATATTTGTAGCCGGGACTGTGCTTTTGTATTACCTGCTTCCAAAAAAGATGCGATGGTGGGGGCTTCTTTTAACAAGCTACATTTATTATCTTGCTGCAGGGACAAAGTACTTTCCATTTTTACTTTTCTCAACGATAATCACTTATCTCTGTGGATTGGCGATAGAACATGAAGTGAATCAAGATAAAAAGAAAGCAAAACGATATCTGATCATAGGGCTGATTCTTAATTTTGGAATGCTTGGTGTTATCAAATATACAAATTTTATTTTGGAAAATATAAACCTTGCATTTCATCTTGAATTACCTGGAATGCAGATTTTATTGCCGTTAGGTATTTCATTTTACACGTTTCAAACATCAGGATATTTGCTTGACATATATTGGAAAAGAGATCATGCAGAGAAAAATATTTTCCGTTATGCATTGTTCGTATCCTATTTCCCACAAATTTTACAGGGACCGATTGGGCGACATAGTAGATTAGCAGAACAATTATACGAAGGACATTCCTTTGATCTACAGAGAATTTGCAGGGGAACTCAGCGCATTTTATGGGGATTCTTTAAGAAAATGATTTTAGCAGACTGGTCAGCAGTGTTTGTTGATGCAATTTTTGGAAACCCTGATCAATATAATGGAGTGGCAATTTTTGGAGTATTGTTTTATTCAATTCAATTGTATGCAGATTTTTCCGGAGGTATGGATGTTGTTATCGGTATTTCTGAAATGTTTGGTATCGTATTGGACGAGAACTTTAAAAGACCGTTTTTTTCCACATCGATCACAGATTTTTGGCATAGATGGCACATTACACTTGGAACATGGATGAAAGATTATGTGTTTTATCCGCTGACACTCTCGAAAGTAATGGGGAAATTCAGAAAGTCAACAAAGAAGAAGCTTGGTAAGAAAATATCAGTTAAACTTCCAATTTGTGTGGCAAATCTAATTGTATTTTTCCTAGTTGGAGTCTGGCATGGTGCTGCATGGAAATATATTGCGTATGGAATGTTTAATGGAATTATCATTGCATTCAGTGGATTGATGGGAGATCAATATAAAAAATGGAAGAAATCTTTGCATATTACAGGAAAAGAAAAATGGTATCATATTTTTATGATCGTAAGAACATTTATTTTAGTAAATATCAGCTGGTTTTTTGATTGTTCAGATACCGTTGGACAGGCTGTCAGAATGATGAAAAATGCAGTGACTTCTTTTTCACCGGGACAACTTCTTCTGATACCAGCAGGAAGAGAGGGAGTAGCATTTACACCGTATGCACTTGTCATTCTTTTGGTAGGAAGCATGATTTTATTTACAGTGAGTTTATTACAGGAACGTGGAGTGAAAATACGAGAAACAATTGCAAAGAGAAACTTTGCAGTTCAGTTTCTTATTTATGCAGGGCTTGTGCTTTGCATTGGCTTTTTTGGTTCCACCGCAGCAGTGAGAGGGTTTATCTATGCACAGTTCTAAAAGAATAAGAAGATTGATTATAGCAATTATTTTAATGTTAGTCATTATATTAGGGTTGGACTTTGTTTTATATCCATGTACTTTTACGAGAAACGATATTCATAAAGTAACTACACAGGCACATCAGGATATATTTCTAGGAACATCGCATGGAAAGATGAATTTGGATCCAAATTCGATTTCTTCTATAACAGGAAGAAGTGGACATAATCTATGTGTCGGAGGGGAATATGGAATTGATGCATATTACCTTGCAAAATTATTGATAGAAAAACAAAAACCGGAGCGCATTATCTATGAAATTGATCCTGGATATTTTGCAACACAAAAAGAAGAGGGAAATAATTATTTGCTGTTTTATCATCAATTTCCAATGTCAATAGCGAAAGCAGAATATTTTTCATCCTTACTATTAGATTGCGATTTTAGAACAGTACTGTTTCCGTGGTATGAATATTCCTTATCTTATGAAGTTGAAGCAATACCGAAGACGGTTTCTTTGAAATGGAATAAGGATTATGATGTTTCTAATCTAAAAAGTGAATCGCAAGAGTATCATGAAAATGGGTTTATTGAAAGATATGCAGTAGATACGTCAAAACTGAAAATGACACAGCCAAAGCTCTTCACAAAAGAAACTGCAAATAAACAGAGTATAGAGTACTTGCAGAAATTAATCGAACTTTGTAAATATGAGAATATTGAGTTTGTAGCTGTAACAACACCTATTCCGGAAGAAACACTGAACGAATATCAGGAAAGCTACAAGGAAGCATGGGAGTATTTTGGAGAGCTTTTTGAAAAGGAAGAGGTAGAATATCTGAATTTTAATACGGAATATTATGATTTGTTTTCGCATGACATTACAAAGTATACAGATTATGATGGTCATATGAATGGAGAGGCGGCTAGGAATTATTCAACTATTTTGGGGTATTTTTTGAGATAATAAGAGTATAATAAGAAAAAATCATCAAAAGTCATAAAAAAGAGATAAGATGATGTATTGTAAAATGATACAAAATTTGTTATTATATAATCGTATGTAAAAAAATCGTAACAATTTATAAAAGAGGATATAAAGATGAAAAAGATACTTAATTTGCATAATTCCAGAAATCGAATGATTTTACTATGTGGAGTAGATATATTAACAATTATTATGCATTCATATTTGTCATTAATACTTCGGTATGAATTACATTACTCGTGGATTCCAATAGAATATATTCATAGTATGAAATCCTATTTGCCTATTGGAATAATTTCAACACTTGTAATATTTATGATTTTAAATTTGTATAATAGTGTTTGGTCTTTTGCAGGATTAAGAGAGCTGACGATGATAGGCGTTGCTTGCTTCTTGTCAACAGTATGCCAGGGGTTTGGAATGCAACTTTTAGTTCTTCCTGTTCCGAGAAGCTTTCATGTATTTTACTTTTTTTTACTGCTCAGCACTACAGTTTTAACAAGATTTTCATATAGAATTTATTGGGTATTGAAAAGTGGACTAAGAAAACCTCAAGGTCACGTATATCATACATTAGTGATCGGAGCTGGTGAAGCCGGAAGTATGATCATTCAGGAACTGAAGTACAGTGCACATTTGAACAGTAAGGTAGTAGGCGTTATTGATGATAATCCACACAAGAAAGGAAAACTGATTCACGGTGTTCGTATTCTTGGTGGCAGAGAGTGTATTTTAGATGTAGCAAAGAAATATGAAGTTGATGAGATTATTCTTGCAATCCCTTCTGCATCTCCGAAAGTAACAAGAGACATCCTTCGCATCTGTAATCAGACAACTTGTAAGCTGAAGATCCTTCCGGGTATGTACCAGTTGATCACAGAGGATGTGAGTGTTTCAAAACTAAGAGATGTTTCTATCGAAGATTTACTTGGGAGAGATCCGATTAAAGTAGATCTGGAAAGTGTGCGCGGATTTATTGAAGGTAGATGCATCATGGTAACTGGTGGTGGCGGTTCTATCGGTAGTGAACTTTGCCGTCAGATCGCGAAGTATAAGCCATCCAGACTGATTATTTTTGATATTTATGAAAATAATGCGTATGATATTCAGCAGGAGTTGAAATTAAACCATCCAGAGTTGAATTTGACTGTGTTGATTGGATCTGTAAGAAACACAAGCCGTATTGAATCCGTTATAGAAACATACAGACCGGATGTGATTTATCATGCGGCTGCACATAAACATGTTCCGCTGATGGAGGATAGTCCGAACGAGGCAATTAAGAACAATGTATTTGGAACTTATAAGACAGCGAGAGCTGCAGACAAGTTCGGAGTAAAGAGATTTGTTCTTATTTCAACGGACAAAGCAGTTAATCCGACAAACATTATGGGTGCATCTAAGAGAATGTGTGAGATGATCATTCAGACATTCAATAGGTATTCCAAGACAGAATATGTAGCAGTACGTTTTGGAAATGTTCTTGGAAGTAACGGAAGTGTTATTCCATTGTTTAAGCGCCAGATGGCTGCAGGCGGTCCACTTACAGTTACACATCCTGACATCATTCGTTATTTTATGACAATTCCGGAGGCAGTATCGCTTGTACTCGAAGCAGGTGCATTTGCTAAGGGAGGAGAAATCTTCGTATTAGATATGGGAGAGCCCGTAAAGATTGCAGATCTTGCGAAAAACTTGATCCGTCTTTCAGGATATACACTTGGTGTGGATATGGATATTAAATATACAGGATTGCGTCCAGGAGAAAAATTGTATGAGGAACTTCTGGTAAAAGAGGAAGGAATTCAGAAGACTGATAATAATCTGATCTATATTGGAAAACCACTTGAGTTTAATGAAGTGCATTTCCTGAGTGGATTACGCGAACTGGAAGAGGCAGCAATGAATGAAAGCTTGAATGTAAAGCAGATCGTATCTGAAATCGTTCCAACTTATCATATCAGACAGGAAGACTTGAAACGAGATGAAGAAGTGAATAAGGAATTACGTGAACTTGGAAAAATCAGTCATGAAAAACCTGTAATGGAGGATTAATACAATGGAAAACAGACATATAGCATTTTCACCACCAGATATAACAGAAGAAGAGATAGCAGAAGTTGTTGATGCACTGAAAAGTGGCTGGATCACAACCGGACCAAAGACAAAGAGATTTGAGAAGGAATTGGCAGAATATATGGGAACAAGCAAGGTGGCTTGCTTGAATTCTGCGACAGCTGCGGCCGAATTGATTCTTCGTGTGCTTGGAGTCGGAGAAGGCGATGAAGTAATCACAACAGCATATACATATACTGCAACTGCTAGTGTGATTGCTCATGTTGGTGCTAAAATTGTCATGGTAGACGTCGACAAAGATTCCTATCAGATGAATATGGATCAGGTAGAGGCAGCAGTAACAGACAAGACAAAAGCAATCATTATGGTTGATTTAGGCGGAAGAATCTGTGATTACACAAGAGCGTTTGAAATTGCGGAAGAAAAGAAACATCTCTTTCAGCCGAAAACAGAAATTCAGAAAAAGATGGGACGTATTGCAATTCTTTCAGATGCTGCACATGCAATGGGTGCAAAGCAGAATGGCAAGATGTGCGGAAGTATTGCTGATTTTACAAGCTTTTCTTTCCATGCAGTGAAGAACCTTACAACAGCTGAAGGTGGTGCAGCGACTTGGAGAGATATTGATGGTGTAGATAACGAAGAGTTATACAAGCAGTTTATGCTTCTTTCACTTCATGGTCAGTCTAAGGATGCTTTGGCAAAGACTCAGCTTGGAGCTTGGGAATACGACATTGTAGCACCTTATTTTAAATGTAATATGACTGATATCATGGCATCACTCGGACTTGCGCAGTTGAGAAGATATCCGGCACTCCTTGAGAGAAGAAGAGAAATCATTGAGAAATACAACGAAGCTTTGAAGGATGAAGATGTTACAGTTCTTGAGCATTATACAGAGAATAGTCAGTCAAGCGGTCATTTATATCTTGTTCGTGTGAATGGAAAGACAAGAGAAGAGTGCAACAAGATTATTGAGAAGATGGCAGAAAAGGGAATTGCGACGAATGTACATTATAAACCACTGCCGCTTCTGACAGCGTATAAGAATCTTGGCTTTGATATTAAAGATTACCCGAACGCTTATGCAATGTTTGAAAATGAAATTACACTTCCACTTCACACGAAGTTATCAGATGAAGATGTGGAGTATATTATTAAATCATTTAAAGAATGTCTGTAGTTTTGAGTGAAAGTTACGGATACTTATAAGGATAGTATATATGAAAAAATGGAATGAATTGCCAAAAGTAATGCAGAATGATAAAGTAAAATACTATTATGATATTTTACAGGAGCATGAAAAAGAGTTGAAATTGAAAAGAGCATTTGATATTATATGCTCTTTGATTATGATCATTATTTTATCTCCAGTTCTTATCATACTTAGTGTTATGATTAAATTGGATTCTAAAGGACCTGTTTTATTTAAACAGGTCCGTGTGACAACATACGGAAGAAAATTTAAAATCTGGAAATTCAGAACAATGGTTAATAATGCGGACAAGCTTGGAACACAGGTTACAACAAAAGGGGATGCACGTATTACAAGAATGGGACATCTGCTTAGAAAGGTACGTCTGGATGAATTACCGCAGCTGTTTAATGTTTTGAAAGGTGATATGACTTTTGTGGGTACAAGACCGGAAGTGCCGAAATATACAGCTCACTATACGGAGGAAATGATGGCAACATTCCTTATGCCTGCAGGAGTAACATCCCGCACGAGCATCGAATACAAGGACGAAGAAAAGCTTCTTGAAAATGCAGAGAATGCAGATGAAGTATATATAAATGAAGTATTACCGGCAAAGATGGTATATAATTTGAGAGAGATTGAAAAGTTCAGTTTCTTACGAGATATCAGTACAATGATTAAAACCGTGATTGCTGTGATCAAGTAATGAAGTAGGGGAAATGTAAGATGATAGTATCTGTTTGCGTTGTTGCTTATAACGAAGAAAAAGTTTTAGGAAAACTCTTGGAAGATATTCAAGCACAGGATTATGATCATGAGAAGATGGAAATTTTGTTAATTGATAGTATGTCCACAGATCATACAAGAGACATCATGGAAAAATTTCGAGAAACAGAAAAAAGTTTTTTGAAAATAAGTGTTTTTTCAAATGAAAAGAAAAAACTTGCGCCTGGATGGAATGTTGCATTGAAGAATTATATTGGTGATGCAATTATAAGAATTGATGCACATGCGACAATTCCAAATAATTTTATAAGAAAAAATGTAGAAATTTTGGAAAGCGGTGAAAGTGTATGTGGTGGAATTAGACCAAATATAATTGATGAGCATACACCATGGAAAGATACATTGCTATTAGCTGAACAATCAATGTTTGGTAGTAGTATAGCACCATATAGATCAGGAAAGAAAAAAACTTATGTCAAGTCATTGTTTCATGGTGCATATAGAAGAGAAGTATTTGATAAAATCGGTTTTTATAATGAAGAGTTAGGTAGAACAGAAGACAATGAGATTCATTATAGAATGAGAAAAGCAGGATTTAAATTATGCTATTGTCCTGAAATTGTTTCATATCAACATACACGTAATACATTAAAAGGAATGTTAAAACAGAAATATGGAAATGGATATTGGGTTGCACTGACATTAAAGGCGTGCCCAGAGTGTTTAGCAATTTATCATTTTGTGCCTTTTGCATTTGTAGGAGGCATTGTTGTGACATCTGCGCTTGCAGTCTGTCACCATTCTTTGTTAGCTAAACTCATGTGGGGAGCATATAGTTGTCTGGCAATCCTTATGTCATTTATGGCAGTGAAGGGGCAGAAGAAATATTGGCAGCAATTGTTGTTACCGATTCTATTTTTCTTGTTACATGTAAGTTATGGAATTGGAAGTGTTGTAGGATTTTTGAAACTTCCATTTTGGAAATATGAAAAAAGAACAGGGTTTAAATAGGAGAGACTCTATGAAAGATATAAGGCTTAATGCGTTAGCCAATACACTTGTAAGACTTTTAAATATATTTTTTCCACTTATAACTACTGCTTATTTATCACGTATTTTAAGTAAACAGTTATATGGTGAATTTAACATAGCTAATACATACCTTAACTGGTTTATACCATTTGCAACACTTGGTGTTTATAACTATGGTATAAGGGAGATAAGTAAGGTTAAAGATAACGCAGAAAAACTTAATACAATGTTTTCTACATTGTTTTATATATCTCTTTTCTGTACAGCTGTAACAACAGTTTTTTATATTATTATAATGCCGATTTACAGCAAGAGTCCAAGTGTGCATTTACTTATGCTTATTCTTGGTGTTCAGCTTATTGCCCAGATTTTCTATATTGAATGGATAAATGAAGCTTTCGAGAATTATACGTTTTTATTCTATAAGACACTTTTTATACGTATTCTTATGTTAGTATCTATATTTGCATTCGTTAAAGAAGCAGATGATATTGTTCAGTATGCGATAATTATGTCTGCAAGCCAGTTTCTTAACTATTTTCTTAGTTATTTATGGATAAAGAAGGATGTTAAGTTTGTTAAGGTTCCTCTTGAGAACTTTAAACATCTTATTAAACCACTTATTGGCCTTTTCCTTCTTGCCAATGCTGGAATGCTCTACACTAACCTTGACCTTACTTTTGTATCTAAGATAGGTGCGCCTGAGCAGGTTTCATACTATGCCAATGGTCAGAGAATGATCATGCTTATATCGGGTGTTATTAGTGGTGCCATAAGTGTCAGTGTTCCACGTTTAAGTTACTATATAGGTCTTGAAGATGAGAAATCTTACCGGGATCTTATAAATAAGAGCAGTAGTATTTTCAGTTTCTTTATGGCTCCTATTGGTATGGGACTTGTTGCTCTTGGTGTTCACGCAACTGTTATAATGTATGGTACACGTTATATGGCTGGTGGTATCGTAACACAGGTATTTGCTTTTAGAGCTATATCATGGGCTCTTGAAATTGTCATGGGTACACAGATAATCCTTATAAGGGGATTTGAGAATAAGTTGTCTATATTCTATATTATTGGTGGTATATGTAATCTTATATTTGATAGTATATTATTTGCATTTGGCGTATCATCACCGCAGTATTACATTATGACAACTTTACTATCGGAATATATATTATTATTTATTGAATACAGCTTCATTAAAAAGAATAATCTTGTTGATTTGAAAATAGTTATACATTCATTTAGAAAATATACTTTTATAACTGTAGGATTTTTACCTTTATCATTTTTGGTAAATCATTTAATACCTACAGATATGAATATGGGTATTCCATTTATACTTAATATTGCAGTTACTATTATTGTATGCTGCGTATATTACGGTATAGCTCTTGTTGTTACTAAAGATGAAGTGTTCATGGAAATGTTTAATAAAGTAAAGGGTAGATTACATGGATAAGATAAGTGTTGTTGTTCCGGTATATAATGTTAAAAAATATTTGCAAAAATCATTTGAATCTATTACAGAGCAAACATATGATAATCTTGAAATTGTCTTAGTTGATGATGGAGCCACTGATGGAAGTGGTAAGCTTTGTGATGAACTAGCTAAAAAAGATAACAGAGTGAAAGTCTGCCATAAAGTTAATGGAGGACTTTCATCAGCACGTAATCACGGCCTTTTAAATGCTACTGGTGATTATATTATATTTATAGACAGCGATGATTATATTCATCCTGACATGATAAGTTCTCTTTACAGTGAGATAAAAAGAACTGATTCTGATGTTGCTGTATGTGGAATTATGAATGTTTATAATACAAAGGAAGTTCCACAGTGCAGTGACACAGAAATTGTTTTTGAGTGTGACAGAGAGAAGTTTTTAAAGGAACTTCTTATAGGTGAAAAGATTCCGGGATCTGTTTGTAATAAGCTTATTAAAAAGGAGATTGCAGATAAATTACAGTTTCCTGTCGGCAAGATATATGAGGATGCTTTTTATCACCTTGACCTTGTTAAGGCAGCTAAATCATATGTTGTTATTACAAAGCCTTATTACTATTATTTCCACAGAGGGGATAGTATAACAACTCAGAAATACAACCCTAGAAAACTTCATATGATAGAAGCTTATACAGGATATATTAATTATATCAATAATGAATTTCCATCTCTTAAGGATGAAGCTTTCTTCAGATTATCATATGCTCATTTTGTAGTTCTTGACAGTATGCTTCTTGTAGATGATTATAAGAAACTTCCTGATTATAAAAATGTTGTTGGATTTTTAAAGAAGAATGCTTTTAAAATTGCACACAACCATATTTTTAGAAAGGGCAGACGTATTGCAGCTCTTGCCTTAAAAGTAAATGTTGGTATATACAGAGCTCTTATGTTACAGGATTTAAAGAAGAATAAAGGGATTAATTAAATGAAAAAACTTACTGATAAAGAAGTAAAACAGATTGAACTTGATATATTAGAGTATGTTCACAACTTTTGTGAAGAAAACGGCCTTAAATATATTATGAACTACGGCACACTTATTGGTGCTGTTCGTCATAAGGGATTTATTCCATGGGATGATGATATTGATATTTCAATGCCAAGAGCTGACTATGAAAAGCTTATTGCATCATTTCCAAAGAACGGACGTTACAAGATTCTTGATCACAGAACAAGTAAGGACTACTTTAACAACTTTGTAAAAGTTATTGATACTAATACTAAAATAGTTGATAACCGTAATGATAAGACTTACGAGTCAGGATTATTTATCGATATTTTCCCAATGGACAGGTTCGATGATATGAAGGCAGTAGATAAGACCTACAACCTTGAGAGCTTTAAGCTTTTATCTTTTAGCAAGCACTGCAATATCGTTTACGGTGACAGTGTTATTAAAGATATGATAAGAAGCGTATGCTGGTTCTTCTTAAAACCGGTATCACCTACATTCTTTGCCAAGAAGATAGATAAGGCTTCAGCTAAGTATACAAAGGACAATGGTAAATATATAGGTCTTCTTGCTTCTAAGTTTAAGGAAAAAGAAGTTCTTGATTTTGATCCTTTTAAGGAAATAATAGATATGCCGTTTGAGGGTGTTACTCTTAAAGGTCCAAAAGAGTATGACAAACTTTTAAGACAGTATTATGGTGATTATATGCAGCTTCCACCCGTTGAGAAACAGGTAAATCCTCATGAACTTGATGCATATATAAAGTAGTTTGTTTTAAATTAAATAATGATTATGTAAGGAAAGGAATTTATTATGGAACAGATACAGGCTAAAAGCCTTGAGATGGCTGAATATTTTGTGGAGTTTTGTAAAGAACATAATCTTATATGTTATTTATGCGGAGGAGGAGCAATAGGTTCACTTCGTCATGGCGGATTTATTCCATGGGATGATGATCTTGATTTCTTTATGCCAAGAAAAGATTATGAGAAACTTGCTAAGTTATGGCCACAAGAAGCTAAATATCAGTATTTTATGTCAAAGAGTAATTATCAATTTATTGACCGTAACCTTTTTATTACTATAAGAGACAGAGAGACAACATGTGTTAAACCATATCAGGTAGACTTAGATCTTCCACACGGACTTGCCCTTGATGTTATTCCTCTTGATTACTATCCAAAGAAGAAAAGCGATAGAAAGAAACAGGTTATATGGGCACTTATATACTCTTTATTCTGTGCACAGACAGTGCCTGAAAAACATGGTGGAATAATGAGTCTTGGAAGTAAAGTTCTTCTTGGTGTAATAAGAGGAAAAAAACTTCGTTATAAGATATGGAAAAAGGCAGAGAAGGAAATGACTAAGTATACTAAGGAAGACAGCGATGGTATTACAGAACTCTGCTCAGGTCCGTTCTACATGAAGAAGAAGTATCCTATAGAGGCATTTGAAAGTAATATTATGGTACCTTTTGAGGATACTAAGATGCCTATTCCAGTAGGATATGATGCGTATTTAAAAACAGCTTTTGGAGATTATATGACACCACCTCCAATAGAGAAACAGGTTGCACACCACGACGCTTTATTACTTGATCTTGATAGAAGTTATCGTGAGTATCATGGAGATTACAATGCAAAATAAGAAAAAAGTTTTATTTTATCTATGGTCATTTTCGCTTGGCGGAGGAGCAGAAAAGATCCTTGCTACTATAGTTAATAATCTTGATCCGGATAAATATGATATTGATATACTTGAGATGGAACATTTTGATAAGCCTATGCCAAAACTTAGAGAAGGGATCAATATCTTAAAGCCATACAAGAGTAAGAAACATTCATCTATAGCCGAGGCAATTATATGGAGACTTCGATTCTGGTTCCCTGGACTTGTAAGAAGACATGTAGCTAAAGATAACTATGATATTGAAATATCTTTTACGATCATGAATCCACCTTTACAGTTTTCTAAGAGAAAAGATGTAAAGAAGATTGCGTGGATACATGGAAGCATAGAAAATATGCCTGAAAATGAGAAGTATTTAAGTTGCCATAGAAAACATCTTGGAACAGCTGATACTATAGTCGCTATTTCAGAAAAGACAAGGGAGTCTATAGAAAATGTTTTTCCTGAATATAAAGACAAAATTACAACTATATATAATGGATACAATTTTGATGATATAAGGATACCTGCAAAGGAAGACTGTGGTATACATATGGAAGAAGACAGCATGTGCTGCATCGGTCGTATTGAAAAGCTTAAAGGTACAGATAGAACTTTAGAGCTTCTTAATAAGATTCATCAAATGGGATATAAATATCATTTATACTTAATAGGTACAGGTGATATGGATAATGAACTTAAGGAGCGTACTTCTAAGTACGGACTTCAAAATTATGTTCACTTTCTTGGATATCAGACCAATCCTTATAAATTTTTAAGTCGTACAAAATTACTTGTATCTATGTCTCACCAGGAAGGGTTTTCAGGAGCGTTTGTAGAGGCGATAAGTCTTGGAAAACCATTTGTTTCAACAGATGTAGGTGGAGCAAAAGAGTTATCATGCAATGGAAAATTTGGAAAGATAACCACTTCTGATGAAGAAGCCGTACAAGCCATAATATCCTACATATCAGGCAGGGAGTATCCTGATGCAGATGAAATGGCTGAGTTTATAGAGGAATTTACAGTAGAATCCCAGATTGATAAGATCGAAAGGCAGCTGTTTAGCAATCAAAAGGGGGATTAAATGGAAAAGTATTTTGAAAATATTTATTTTAAAAGAATTTATTCTTTAATCGTCTGGATCATGTTTGGTTTATTCGGGGCATTTTTTATAACATTTAGTGTTAATGGTAAGACTAAATTTATATTCTTTGCTCTTGTAACGTTGTGGATAGCCTGTATGATGTATTTTATAACGGAATTGAAAAGTTATTTAATACAGTTATTTTTCTTTATTACCTTATGGTTGTTCCTGTTTTCAAGACCAATGATCGATTATATACAGACAAAGAGTTTTGCTACATATAATGCAAATACATATCAGTTTTCGTTTTTTGTTATCATACTAAGTATGATAGGCCTTTTAATAGGCGGGGTAATAGGAAAGAATTTTAAACTTAGAAGTAAAACACCAAGGGTGGATGTTATAAAAGAACAAAAATATGAAGTTCATATAAAGTATATAAGATTTACATCACTTTGTTTTTTTGGAGCTAGTTTCCCGTTCTATCTTGCAAGAATAGTCGAAAGATATATGTATAGAAAAACTACAACTTACTATGACTATTATGCAACATTTACAAGTAAACTTCCTTATATAGTTTATCTTATATCAGTGTTTATGTCCTTCTCAATGTGTGTATACCTAGCGACTAAACCTAAGAAAAAGCATGCGTTTATAGTACTTGCAATGTATGTTATGTCAAATGTTATATACCTTCTTATAGGAACTAGAAATCCATTTATACTAAGTCTTCTGTTTGCCTTAATATATTACTGTATGAGACAGTTTAGCGATAAGAAGGAAGTCTGGATAGGCAAGGTGGAAAAAACTCTTATTATAGTATCAGTACCCGTACTTATGCTTGGCATGGGTGCCATGAACTACCTGAGAGATGGTGCGGAAGTTGCAACAAACGGAATTATGGCGCTTCTTACAGATTTTATTTACAAACAGGGAACAAGCTTTGGCGTTCTTGCAAAAGGATACTTATATGAATGCTATCTTCCGGTAAGAGCTTTTAAAAATTATACATTTGGACCAATCATTGATTATTTCTATAGAGGAAATATAGGGGGAATGTTGTTTGGAACAAATCCGCTTCCTGAAAATAACTCTATAGAACTTGCTCTTGAAAGTAATAGTTATGCCCATAACATTTCTTATATTGTAATGGGAGATGATTACCTTCAGGGTCATGGTATAGGAAGTAGTTATATTATGGAACTTTTTACTGATTACAGATATATAGGAGTATTTGTATTTAGTATAATACTTGGAATCATTCTTGTGGCTATGATGAAGTCAGCGTATGCAAAGAAGGTCCTTCCAATGGCCTTAAGTCTTGTAATGCTTCAGGACATACTGTTCACACCACGTGCCAGCTTTATGTCAAGCTTCATGCCATTATTTACAGTTCAGTTCTGGATAGTTATGTTTGTTATATTCTTCGGGGCGACCATGCTCGAGCGGTATACGAAAAGCGATTATGAGGACTTTGATTTAAAAAAGGAGAAATAAAATGTTTGAAAATTATTCATTAGCAGATTTATTAGCTAACACTTACAAAAACTTTAAGAAAAACATTATTGTTGCACTTGCGGCATTTTTAGTTGTGCTTGCTCCATTTGTTTTAAAAGCAGTTCAGCATAAGGATGCTGATGCTTCACATGGAACAAACTATTCTACATATATTGTTTATAACGTAGAATCAGACAGAGTTTCTGTCGGTGAGAATGGTGAGAAATTAGAGCCATTTAGTGAATTTTTCGCTAATCTTATTTATGCAAATATGAATGGTGCATATATTTTTGAGGATGTAGACGAGAAAGTTTTAGATAAGATTTCTGATGATCTTTCAATTGATAAAGTACAGCTTAGAAATACAGACAGCAACTACTGGTATGGTAAGATTGAAGTTAAAAGTACCGCGGAAAATGGTTCTGTAACTGTAAGACTTTTAACAGCAAGTGAAGAGTTTAATGAGCTTGTCGAGGAAAAGGTTGATGCTCTTGTAAATGAAGCTGAAACTCATCTTGAAAATGTAACTATAAATAAAGTAAACTCATTTACAACAAGCTCACCGACAAATACTGAAAATGAAGATGAGATCGCAGTTAAAGGTGTTGCTATCAATAAGGGAACAATTATCAAAGGTGCAGTTATTGCATTTATATTTGCAGTATTCTTTGTATTATTTATGAATTTTGTTCTCTATGTATTTAACCCTTCAATGAATGGTGTTTCAGCATTTGAGAAATACGGCCTTAAATTTATTTACGAATACAGAGGAACAGCTGATCTTGCAGAAGTTCTTAAATACGTTGAAGAAAATGAAGGTAAAGTTACACTTATGACTACTTCAGATAAAGTTAAAACTTCTTTTGATAAAAAACTTGCAAAAGATGAAAGCAGCGTAAAATATGATATTGTCAATGCAAAAGATACACATGCAGTTCTTGCAGCAGATAAGATCATGTTTATTGAGGAGTGTGGTATAACACGTTACAGAGACTTTGAAAAAGCCTTAAGACAGGCTGAAAACTTTGGTAAAGAAGTTGCAGGAGTTATAAATATTCCATTATAAAGTTATTTAAGCGGGAGGAAACAAAAATGGTATTTGGTGCAATATTAGCAGGCGGAAAAGGAACAAGAATGGGAATTGACAAGCCAAAACAGTTCCTTATGTTAGGGAGCAGACCTATTATAATTCATACAATTGAAAAGTTTATTCTTTCTCCTGACATTGATGAGATTTATGTAGGCGTTCATCCAGACTGGATTGATTATACAGAAGATCTTATTAAGAAATACATTGATTCAGATAAAAATATAATCCTTGTTCCGGGAGGAACTGACAGAAATTCAACGATCTTTAATATTATTGATGAGATCGAGAAGAGAAACGGAGACGATGAGGATAATATTATCGTTACACATGATTCGGTAAGACCTTTTGTTACACTTAGAATTATAGGAGAAAATGTTGAGATGGCTAAAGAATGCGGAGCTGTTGATACAGTTATAAACGCAGTTGATACTATTGTTGTTTCTGAAGATGGAGAAAAGATTACATCTATTCCAGACAGAAGACAGATGTTCCAGGGACAGACACCTCAGACATTTAAAATTTCAAAATTAAAAGAACTTTACAATGATCTTTCAGATGATGAAAAAGAGATCCTTACAGATGCATGCAAAATCTGTGTTGTTAGAAACGTTCCTGTAAGACTTGTTAAAGGTGAAGTTTCTAATATGAAGATCACTACAATCGATGATATGAAAGCGGCTACAGCACTTATTATGGAGGATATAAAATGTTAAACAGTGTTTATCAGTTGATCACACCTAAGACAATATCCGTAAAACATGAAGATGTTGATACTAAAGATCAGGTTATTATAAGACCTGAATATCTTGCTCTTTGTCATGCTGATCAGAGATATTATCAGGGTAAAAGAGATATAAAGATTTTAAGGAAAAAGCTTCCTATGGCTCTTATACATGAAGCATGCGGACGTGTTATCCATGATCCTACAGGAACTTTTAAAGTAGGACAGTCTGTTGTAATGATACCAAATATACCTGGAAACAGAGAAGAGAAGGTTATTTACGAGAATTATGGAAAAGGCGGTGGATTCTTAAGCAGCGGGCATGACGGATTTATGAGAGAGTTCGTAAATCTTCCTGCAGACAGAGTAGTAGCTTTTGACGATATAGATAAGAGAATTGCAGCAATTACAGAATTTATAAGTGTTGGAATGCATGCTTATTTAAGATTCAGTCTTATTTCTCATGAATATAAAAATTCAATCGGTATATGGGGAGACGGAAGTCTTGCATTTATTGTGAGCAGTATCCTTAAGAAGAAATATCCGGATACAAAGATAATCGTTATAGGTAAGAATACAAGTAAACTTTCACAGTTCTCATTTGTTGATGAGACAATACTTGCTGATGACCTTGAAGAAGGTTTTAATGTGGATCATGCTTTTGAGTGTGCAGGTGGAGAGGGAAGTTTCTACGCTATTGATAATATTATTAAATATATCAATCCACAGGGAACAGTTATGCTTATGGGTGTATCGGAAAACAAGGTACCTATAAATACAAGAGATATTCTTGAGAAAGGTCTTACATTTGTAGGAAGCAGCCGTTCAGGACGCGTTGACTTTGAAAATGCCATTAAGTTTATGGAGGATAAGAGTATCCAGAGAAGACTTAAATCAATAATCTATGAAACAGACGAAGTAAAAAACATTTCAGATATACATAAAGCATTCAGCGTTGACATAGATACAGACTTTAAGACTGTATTTAAATGGGGCGTATAATCGCATAAATGTTAACTTCCGATTATAGGTACAACTAAACAAAAAATCGTTGCATATCAATTGTTAAAAACATTGAAAATACGCCAAAAAACCTGCGTTTTTGATTAAAAAAGGATAATCAAAGTTCTTGAGGGTTTGCCGAACTAATTGAGGGTCAGTCGTGAGGGGCTGACCCTTTTAGAATGCCAGTTTTTGAGGGCTTAGTTTGATTACCCGATTAATTTCGATTACAACATTATGGTATCCAAACCCCATCAGCACCGACATAATAACGAGAATTATCCACCCATTGAGAAACTGCCATGCGTCCATCGGATTTTACATAGTAGACTCCGGAGATCCATTGGTTTGTCAGCATTTGACCAGAAGAGTTCATGAAATACCAGTATCCATTATAATAAATCCAACCGGTTACCATAGCACCACTGGAGTTCAAATAGTACCAGCAACCATTGATATATTCCCAACCGGTTACCATAGCACCGCTGGAGTTCATATAGTACCAGCAACCATTGATGTATGTCCAGCCGGTTACCATATAGCCATTGGAGTTAAACCAGTACCAGTTTCCTTTGATGTATTCCCATGAATTAGCAGGGTAAGTTCCATCAAAATGGCAGTACCACCAACCAGTATTATTTTTAACCCAGCATCCGTTATCTTTTGTATATCCCTCAACAGAGTAAGTTCGCGGAGTGATATATTGAGTATAATCCTTGAAACCAAAATCAAGATCTACATTTTCTGAAATTCCATCTATCCTTCCTTTGCAGCTGCTCTGCCATATGTTCCGTTGAATAGATAAATCATATTTATAGTTATAACGTGCAATCCAAAGATCAATTCCGGACAGATAAGAAGTATCGATATGATTTTTATACCAGTCTTCATTACAATACAGCATTGGTTCATATCCGGCTCGACGAATTTCATCAAAGAATGTTTTCGCTATTCGTCCAAGCTGTGCCTTACTTAGATTTTTTTGTGAGGAATCTTCTAAGTCGAGAACAATTGGATATGAAATCTTATATCCCTGTAGTTGATCAATTACAAACTGTGCATCATTTAATGATTGATTTTCCGTTGTGGCCGTGCTGTAATAGTAAACACCTACGGGGATTCCGGCTGCAATTGCATTTGTCATATTTTGATTATAATAGGTATCTAGTTTATGCTCTGAACCATGAGCAACTCGTATGAATGCAAATTGAATACCATCCTTTTTAACAGCAGTCCAGTCGATACTTTCTTGCCACTGAGAGACATCAATCCCTTTTAAAGACCCGCTTTCATAGCTATTATTGTCAATCCAATAACCATTACTATTGAAATAATACCATTGTCCATTAATCTTAGTCCAGTCAGTTTGCATCACTCCGCTGGAATTAAAATAGTACCATTGTCCGTCGATTAGCTTCCAACCAGTTATTCTAACACCATTCTCATCCATATAATACCATTTTTTATAGATCATCGTCCATCCGGTGACCATATAGCCATTGGAATCAAAACGATACCATTCACCATTAATGCATTCCCAGGCGTTTGTGGAATAACTACCATCGTAATGGGCATACCACCATCCTTTACTGTCTTGAATCCATTGACCAGAAGAAGAATCACAGGTAGCAAGCTCATAGAAATTAAAAGAATCTATGACTTCTTTTCCAAGAGAAGAGCCAGCTGTATCTGTTTCTTCTTCGGCATGTGCTGTTAATGAGAAAGAACCAGTTAAAAATATCAAGGTGAATAATGCGAATCCTTTTTTAAATAAATATTTTTTGTGCAAATATGTTCTCCTTTCCATAGGGGGTAGCATACAGTTTCCCCGTTATTAACGTAAAATCAATCAATTATTCAAAATGATTATATCATTAAGTAAAATGAGAATCTAGTTAAGTAAGACAAATTTAAAATATTTAAAATATTGTCTTGCTTTATAAATAAAAAGGTGCTATACTACCTGTAGTTCACGAAAAAGGAGAAATAAGAGTACATGAACAAACAAGAACTTGATTTACTGAACATTATAAAAAAAGAAGCATATGTAAATCAAAGACAGTTATCAGAAGCTTCTGGTTATTCACTTGGTAAAGTGAATACTTCATTAG